>Ga0256405_10009291_pt1 | contig 13532 bp, 10 predicted proteins | sample RumenRJG_02DNA_FD_189096 | JGI IMG/M metagenome (GOLD analysis project Ga0256405, IMG submission 189096) | Bovine rumen microbial communities from Lethbridge, Alberta, Canada - RJG_02 | ecosystem: Host-associated > Mammals > Digestive system > Stomach > Rumen | place: Canada: Alberta...
CGCACCGGACTGCTTCCCCTTCCTCTCGTTCACAGCCTGGGGTTGGCCGTCCTTGTCCACTGCGCCGGCGTATGCGGCGACCTCCTTGAATCCAAACTCAAGCGTAAATGCGGGGTCAAGGATTCGGGGAATCTGATTCCCGGGCACGGCGGTCTGCTAGACCGTTTCGACAGCTCCATGGTGGCTATTCCCGTCGGAGTCTTATACCTTATGATTTTCAACCTTTTTTGATTATGCGGATAGATCACGACTCATACGGAACGCTGGCGGTAGTGTTCATTGTTGCAGCCATTCTTATATATCTGACATGGAGATTCGTCCCTGTTGCCTGGATCAAATGGCCTGTCATCGTTTTCGGATGGGTTTTCTGTATCTGGCAGCTTTTCTTTTTCCGTGTACCGGACCGCACTCCCGTCGGGAGCGACAAGCTTGTCAGTTCTGCCGCGGACGGCAAGGTTGTCATCATCGACGAGTACTTCGAAGGGGAATACCTGAAACGGAACTGCAAGAGAGTCTGCGTATATATGAATTTCTTCGACGTACACGCCAATTTCTGGCCCGTTACCGGAGAAGTCACCTACTACAAGTACCATCCCGGCAAGCATCTTCTTGCCTTCAAGCCCAAGGCATCCGAAGAGAACGAGCATACATCGGTATGCATACGCACCGACTCCGGCGCCGAAGTGCTGTTCAAGCAGCATGCAGGCACTTTTGCCCGCAGAATCGTGAACTACGCCAAACCCGGCATGAAAGTCAAGGCAGGGGAGCAGTGCGGCATAATCAAGTTCGGATCACGCCTGGACATATTCCTCCCGATCGATGCGGAAGTGAAAGTGAAACTCGGGGACCTGACTACTGCCTGCGAGACGCTTATTACTGAGATTCAATAAGTTCCAGCAACTTGTCCGGGGCTTCATCTTCGGGAATGTGCCGCAGGACCGGCACATTTTTTTTGTATATGCTGACCTTGCCGTTCCCCTCTCCGACATAGCCCCAGTCGGCATCCGCCATCTCGCCCGGACCGTTGACGATGCATCCCATCACGGCTATGACCATTCCCTTCAGGTGAGAAGTCCTGGCCTTGACGGCTTCGAAGGCTTCCTGCAGATTGTACATCGTGCGGCCGCATCCGGGGCAGGCGATGTATTCGGGTTTGTAGAAACGCCTGCGTGCCGCCTGCATTATTTCGTCGGTGAGATAGGCATCGAACTCTTCACCCATGCCGGTATGGATGTCGGCGGTGTCGCTTTCGTGCAGCAGCAGGGAGGGGCCGAAGGTGCAGGCGGCATCGAGAATGCTTCTCTCCCTGGAGGGAGGCATGGAAACGGGCTTGCCGCCATAGCGCTCGGCCAGATATCTGGCAACTGGGATTTCGTTTACGGGATCTTCAGTCAGCGAGACGCGTACCGTGTCGCCTATTCCCATATTCAGCAGAGTCGCGATGCCGACGCAGGACTTTATGCGACCGCTGTCGCCATTGCCGGCCTCGGTAACGCCAAGATGCATGGGGAACAGTACGCCGCTCTCTTCCATGAAGGAATGGAGAAGACGGTACGCCTCTACCATCACGATGGTATTGCTGGATTTCAGCGAGACTACGGTCTGGTAGAACTCATTGTCGATGCACATCTGCAGCCACTCCATCGCCGCCTTGGCCATAGCCAGGGGAGTATTGCCGTATTTCTCCGTGATATACCGCCCGAGAGAGCCGTGGTTGATGCCGATGCGGATTGCAGTGCCATATTCCCTGCACACCCCGATAAGTTCCGCGAAACGCGCCTTGGCGACTTCGTGGTCCGGGTTGAAGTTGCCGGGATTGATGCGGACTTTCTCCACGACCTTGGCAACGGCGATCGCCGTGTCGGACGAGAAATGGATATCGGCTACCAAAGGCGTTTCAATGCCTTCCGAACGAAGGCGGGCCTTGATTTCGGCAATATGGGGGACGTCCTTCATTCCGGGCACGGTTATGCGGATGAGCTCCGCACCTGCGGCAGCCATACGCCTGCATTGCGCCACAGTGCCCTCTATATCGTCTGTATGAGTATTGCACATGGTCTGGACGACGATGTGCCCGGGTTCTCCTATCAGGAGATCCTTACCTATCCTTACTTTCAGTTTCTTCAGATTCTCCATTTTCAAGCTCCCATCCTTTGATTACTATCTCTTTTGCCTGCCGCTTGAGGGCCTTGGATGTCACCCCCGTACGTTTGGTGAGCTGGATGTAGATTCCTGCAGTGATATTGAGGTCCAGCGGGTAGGCGAAACGGTAATAGTATTGATTGTATCTGCTGGGCGATGAATCCGGCGTATAGATGCTTGACCAGGAATACCTCAGCAGGGCATTTATATGAAATTCGAAGGGATTGAACACGAAACCCAGGCCCACGCCTCCCTGAAGGCCGTAGTCCGGCTGCCGGTCGGTCGATTTGAAGGCCCTCTCCAGGTCTGCGGCGACATCGGGGCCGGACCTTTGTATCGTGCGCCTGTAACCTCCGTACAAGCCGGCATTCGCCATTATTTTGAAATGCAGGGCATCGTAATGGAAATGCGCGAGGAAAGGAACCTCCACGACATCCATGATCGCCTGCGTAGCTCCTTCTATTATGTAGATCGTGCCGGTTTCCTTGTTTTCCTTGAACTTGTATCCTTCGTGGCCGTAGGCTATGCCAATCTGATATCCGAAGAAAGGCATGTAATCGAACAGCTTGAGATAATGGATATAGTTGACGGAGGCATAGAAAGGATTGAAGAGCCATTCCTGTTTGACCGGGGGATTGAAGGACATCTGCGAGAAAGTAATTCCGCAGTTTACTCCGATCAGGTCGTAGTCGTTGATTTCCTGGGCTCCGGAGTTCAGGAAAAATGACATTAGCAAGAGTATGACGGCTATTCTTTTCATTGTTTGCGGAACAATTCGGAGAGATCTATAGTCTGTTCAAGTTCAGCGGATTTGATTACGTCGAGGTATTCGCTGTCGCCGAATTTGACGAAGCGTACAGGCTCCGGCTGGCGGTGCTGGAGAAGGTCTCCGGTATCGACTATGGAATTCCTGTTTCCGTCGTCGGCCACGCGGATTGAATACTTTCCTTCCTTGAGATAGGGGAAGGAAAGGCTGCAATCCTTGTCGATGATGTAGGAGCGGATTACCTTGGAGCGTTTCTCGTCGAGAAGATCCACTATGAACTTCCTGTCCACCCCGCGCATTACTGTTGTCAGCAGGCTGAGGGATTCATCCGTGGGCAGCGAAACCTTTACCTCGGTACTGTCGGACCAGAAACCGTTTATGTCCCGGAAACTCCTGTGCGGCACCTTCAGGAAATACTCGAATCCCGGCTGCATCTTGACTTTCGGACGTATTATGTAGCGGCGCAGATTCAGTGAATCCGTCTCCACGGTGAACTTGTCGGTAAACTCTTTCTGCTTTGGATTGACATAGCGGAACTTCAGTGAATCAAAGTTCTCGTAGATGATTGGATAGTTGAATTCGAGGATGAAGCCGTCCTTTTCCACATTCTCAGGTTCCGCCTTCAGCGTGAACAGGCAGGTGGTGTCTTCGTGCTTGAGGTTGCGCCTGCGGCTTCTGGAGTAGTTCTTGGCCACCTCAGGCTCCATTACAAGACGTATATGTTCAAGCTCTGGCCTCATGACGCCCAGGGTATCCGTTTTCCTGTAATTAACGAACAGATGCAGCGTATCGGGAGCGGGACGGCGGTCGTTGAGCCACAGTTCCAGGCTGTCCTGCAGGATGTTGAACTGCGATATCACCCTGTCGGCAGGATACCCTCCGAACCACAGGGAGTCTATCCAGGCATCCTGTGCCATGAAAGTGATATAGGCGGATCTTGGCGACATGCGCACCTTGTTGACAATGTACTGCTTGCTCGGCCTTTTGCGGAAAACCTTGAGCTCGTACTGGCTCCGGCGCTCGCGGCAGCCGAGAGTGTCAGTCATATCGTATTTCAGCAACTCGGGGATGCTGTCGGCAACCTTCCATACAGGACGGATGAGAGAATCGATGAAAGCAATCCTGTCGGCGTCTGGCGAGTAAACATTGTCGCCGGAAGCGTCGCTTATGGCATACATCCTGTAGAGAGTATCCTGAATGTACGGTATCACGAAGTAGCCCCAGTCGTCGGTCTTGCCGGCCGCAAAAGGCCTGCTGAGGAATACCGCAGAATCGGAATGGTCCTTGTAGAGCATGACCGTCGCTCCCTTGAGGGGAGAAAGGGTGTTGCAGTCGAGTACGGTTCCGGTCAGGAACATGGAATCAATCTGTTCGCCTGTAGAGAAAACGTAGGTGAAACCGGGAAAACGGTTATCCTCGTTATTGTCCACGATCGCCGAGTTGAGATTCAGGGTATAGGTCGTATTGGGCTCCAGGGGGCAGTCAAAGGAAATGACCAGGCTCTTGCCGTTTGCCTTGGACTTGACCTTCTTCTCGAGAGGTGGAGAGAGAAAAATGTCCGAAGGAGTCTTCACCTTGATGTTTTCGTTGAACTCGAATACGATGCGTCCCTTTTCCAGAGGGAACATGGTGACACCCGGCAGCGGGCGGATGTTCGTGATGTAGGGAGGGATAGTGTCCTTGTCCCCGCCTGACGGGGGAGTCGTGGTGTTTGCGCACGACGGCGTCAGCATCGGTGCAGCCAATGCCAGGATGGCGATTATGAGGGGTAAGTATTTCTTCATCATATATCCGTTCTGATGACGTCCTGAAGGCCGTCGATGCTCAGCAGGCCGTGAATCATCGCTTCCAGGTTCTTCTTGTCGTGAACCAGCATCTCGATGTATCCTTCAACGACGCCGTCCTTGCCTCCCAGATGTATCTCGCGTATGTTGATCTCCATTGTCAGGGAGATGAACTGGCTGATCTTGCTCAGCAGCCCTTTCTTGTCGATTCCGCGGAGCGAGAGCCGCACGGGGAAGTCTTCGAATTCGGAGTCGAAATTGTCTACCACCACGAAACGGGAACTGCCGTATTCGAGGGCGAGTTTCTCGACTTCCGGGCAGGATTTCTTGTGAACAATCACCGTGCCGTCGTCTGAGCGGAAACCGATGACAGGGTCGCCGGGGATGGGGTTGCAGCACTGGGAAAGTATGTATCCGCCTTGGCCGGAAGACGATTTCATTCCGGAGAATGCCTCGCGGAAGGTTTCCGGGCCGAAGAGCCCCAGCCCAACGCGGAAGTACAACTCGGAAGCGTCGTTCAGCATAGTATGCTTGAGCAGTTTCTTGAGGTTCTCCTTGTTGCATTCGAGCCCCATCACCGAAAGACGTTCGTTGTAGATTTCCTTGCCCTTCTCCACAAGCGAGCGCCTGCTGCGGCGGAAATACTCTATCACGAGATTGCGGGCGTGCCTGGTCTGCAGGAACTGCAGCCACTCGACCTGGGGATGCGCATTGGCTGCGGTGATTATCTCCACCTGGTCTCCGGCCTTGAGCACGGAAGACAGGGGAGCCAGTTTCATGTTCACCTTCGCGGCGATGGCCTGGTTCCCGATGTGGGTGTGAATGTTGTAGGCAAGGTCGAGGGCGGTAGCCCCGTTCTGGATGGAGCGCTGTTCCCCCTTGGGAGTAAAGACCACTATATCGGTGGTAATCAGGTCTTTATGAATAATGTCCAGCAGCTCGAGGGCATTCACGTCCGTGCTCACCAGTATCTCCTGGACCTTCTTCAGCCACTTGTCCATCTCGCTGTCCACCTCGGAAATGTAGCCGTTGTTCTTGTACGACCAGTGCGCGGCGATACCCTTCTCTGCGATGTCGTCCATGCGCTGCGAACGGATCTGCACTTCGATCCAGAAGCCGGACCTGCTCATGAGGGTGCAGTGCAGGGCCTCGTAGCCGTTGCTCTTTGGGGTGGAAATCCAGTCGCGGAAGCGGCTCTGCTGCGAGGTGTAGAGACCTATCAGAATGGAGTAGATAAGATAAGCCTGACGCCTTTCGGTCTCCGGATCAGGGGACTGGTCGAATATGATGCGAACGGCGTAGAGGTCATAAATCTGCTCGAAAGGCACATTCTTGGTGCGCATCTTGAACCAAATCGAATAAGGCGTCTTGATGCGTTTTTTTATGCGGAAGGAGATATCCGCCTGCTTCAGTGCGCCCTCGATGGGAGCGATGAATTCATTGATCTCGGCATCCCTTTCCGCCACGTTGCGGCTGACACGTTCGGAAATATCCCTGTATGCATCGGGTTCCTTGAAACGAAGCCAGATGTTTTCCATCTCCGATTTGACTCCGTACAGGCCGAGACGGTGGGCGAGGGGAATGAATATGAACATTGTCTCGCTCAGGATCTTGTCCCTCTTGTGCTCGGGCATGTACTCGATGGTCCTGCAGTTGTGCAGGCGGTCTGCCAGTTTTATGAGCACCACGCGGACGTCGTCGTTGAGAGTGAGCAGGATTCTCTTGAGATTCTCAGCCTGTATGCTCTCGGCGGATGTCATGGGGCCGCGCTTGTGCACCTCGTTGTCGAGCACGGTCTTGATCTTGGTCAGACCGTCGACAAGCAGGGCTATGTGGTCCCCGAAGAGATTGCGTATATCGTCGATGGTATAGTCGGTATCTTCCACCACGTCATGAAGAAGGGCGGCAGAGATGGATTTGTAACCGAGACCTATCTCTTCGCAGACAATCTCGGCCACCTGGATGGGGTGCAGGATGTATGGCTCTCCGGAACGGCGTCGCACGTGCCTGTGTGCCTGATTCGCAAAATCGAACGCCTTGCGGACCACGGCCAGTTCTTCTTCGTCACGGCAGCGCACGGAAGCTTCGGCATACAACCTGTTCCACTCCTTGCGAATCAGATTGTAGTCCTTTATCGTGAATTTGGAAATACCGCTCATAAAGCATTCTTGTATTCGTCCTGGAGCGCATAGGTAAGCTGAGCTCCGTACATGATGATCTGGAAACTGTAATTCAGCCAGATGAGGAAGAGAGGGATGGCCGCGATTACCCCGTATACGGCATTCAGACGGCTTACGAACACCTGGGTCTCGAGGTAAACATACTGGAAGAGGCAGAAAATCGCGCCTGAAAACAGGGCGGCCATCAGGGCATGCCTGTACACCACGTAGCAGGCGGGAATATACTTGTATGCTGCCGAAAGCGTAAATACGACGATGGCATAGAAGAGCAGCCAGCCGACAAAGCGGGAAAGATGCTCCGCATCCAGTCCTATGAGCGATACCGCATTGGAATAGAGGGCGATGCCGTATGCGAATATGATTACGATGAAGGGCAGCAGGACTAGCAGTCCTATGTAAAAACCGAAACGTTTGTATGTCTTGCGGGGGATCTTGCGTATGCCCCACACGTTGTTGAACACTCTCTCTGTCTGGAACATGAGCCAGATGACCGTCCAGAGGAAGAGTATCGCCGATGCGAATCCCACGGGGCCGGACTGTGCCGAGGCGATGATGTTGTCCGCCTTGGATATTGCTATGTTTACCAGATCCAGGTTGTTGGGGAGAATCTTGAGAAGAAGGGTCTCAAGTTTGTCCGCTATCTGAAGACCGTTGGAAACGAAAAAAATGAAGGCGGTGAGAGGAATGATCGCCAGCGTGACGAAATAACTCAGGGCGACGCACTGGAAACCCATGCGGTTTTCAGCGAAGGTGTCGAAAGTCTTCCGGACTATGCGTATGAAACTGACCATGTTGCGCCAGGCTCCGGAGGCGAAATCAGTCTCCATTCCCCAGATCTTGTCGGTAAAAAGTTCCCTGATATCCTTCCAGGTAACCTTCCTGTCTGTCATCTCGTATTTTCGCATATCTTAAAACAGGCTGAGTTGTTCGACTGATTCTGCTTGCGGGATGGCCGGAGCATCTGCAGGCAGCATGGCAAGGAAAGACGCTTCATCTACTACGGGCACGCCGAGTTCCTCGCACTTGCGTATCTTCTCGGGCCCCGGCTTGGCCCCGGAAAGCAGGAAGGAGGTCTTGGAACTGACGCTGCCGGAATTCTTGCCCCCGTGTTTTTCAATGAGGGCTTTCATGTCGTCCCGGGAGATGCTGAATGTGCCGGAAATGACGATGGTCTTGCCCGAAAGGGCGTCGGAAGCCGATGCGGAAGGCTGCTCCACGCTGAAATTCAGGCCGTGGGCTTTAAGCCTGTCTATTTCTTCGAGATGAACCGGATCGCGGAAATATCCGTAGATGCTCTTAGCGCAGACATCTCCCACGTCCGGAACGTTCTTGAGATCGTCTTCGCCGGCTGCAGCCAGCGCATCGATGCTGCCGAAGTAGCGGGCGACGGTCCTGGCCGTAGTCTCCCCGACGAAACGTATTCCGAGCGCGAAGAGCACACGCTCGAAGGGCACGGCCCTGGATTTGTCGAGGCTTGCGATGAAGCGGAGCGCGGACTTCTCCTTCCATCCTTCAAGGCTCGTAAGCTGACGCGGGGTCAGATCGTAGAGATCCGCAGGAGTCTTCGCCAAACCGAGACTGTAGAGCTGGCCGATGGTCGCCTCTCCGGCGAGGATGTCCATTGCCTTGCGGCCGGTGAAATGGAGGAGTTCTCCCTTGATTTGCATAGGGCAGCCGTCGCTGTTCGGACAGAACCATTTCGCTTCGTCTTCTTCGCGCACGAGGGGAGTGCCGCAGTCGGGACAGACCCGGGGGAATTCCGGGACTTTCGCTCCCGGTTTGCGCCTGAGAGGCTCGACAGCGGTTATTTTCGGTATGATTTCCCCGCCTTTCTCGACATAGACGTAGTCTCCTTCGTGGATGTCGAGGGCCCTTATCTGGTCTTCGTTGACCAGCGTTGCACGCTTGACCATGGTGCCGGAGAGAAGGACCGGCTCAAGGTTCGCCACGGGAGTGATTGCCCCGGTGCGGCCGACCTGATAGTCTATCGAAAGGATTGGAGTGAGAGCCTGCTCTGCCTTGAACTTGTAGGCGACTGCCCAGCGGGGGGATTTGGCAGTATAGCCGAGTTCCCTCTGGAAGGCCATCTCGTTGATCTTGATGACGACTCCGTCGGTCGCGTATGGGAGTTCCTTGCGATGGACATCCCAATAATCGATGAAATCCTTGATTTCCGCGATGTTCCTGCAAATACGGCGAAGGTCCGACACCGGAAGTCCCCAGGAAGCCGCAGCGGAGAGGGCCTGGTCGTGGGATTCGAAGTCCAGACTCTGGGCGGGGATATGGTACAGGGTACACCAGAGACCGCGCTGGGCAACCTCGTCCGGATTCATCAGTTTCAGAGAACCGGACGCGGCGTTCCGGGGATTGGCGAACGGCTGCTCGTCGTCGAGCACCCGAAGTTCATTCAGGCGGTCGAATGCGGCGTAGGGCATCAGCACCTCGCCGCGGATTTCGAATTCTTCGGGATAGTCTCCGTGAAGCACCTGAGGGATGTTCGAGATGCGCCTGGCATTCTCGGTGACATCGTCCCCGACAACGCCGTCTCCCCTGGTGAGAGCCTGCACGAGCCTGCCTTTCTTATATGTGAGGCAGATGGCAGTGCCGTCGAATTTGAGTTCGCAACAGTAAGTGAAAGAAGAAGAGCCCAGAGCCTTGTCGGCCCTGGCGGAGAATTCTTCTACTTCCTGTATCGAATAAGTGTTGCCGAGCGACAGCATGGGATAGCGGTGCGCCCTCTGCACGAACTCACGTCCTTTTTCGAGGTCGCTGCCTACCTTGGCGGCAGGGGAGTCCGCGGAGGCGAATTCGGGAAAATCCGCCTCCAGGGCCTCCAATTCGTGCATCAGCTGGTCATACTCGTAGTCGGACATCGTAGGAGCGTTGTCGACGTAATAGCGCCGGCTGTTCTCCTCCAGGATGGCCCGGAGTTCAATGATCCTGCTATGTGCCGCTTCCCTGTCCATCTTGGGATATTACCAGCAGAGAATCTTCTTGAAGTCGTACTCCTCGGGATTGGGGACGTACTTCTTCGCTGCCTCGTAGTCGGCGGGGGTGATGTAGTGGCAGATGTGCGCATAGTAGTTCTGCGCGGTGCCGCCCTCGATGTTCACGCGACGCGGAGGAATCTTGCCCTCGGCGTTCTGCAGATCCTTGAGGTAGAGAGGATGAGCCTCGCCGTCGGCATCTACATATACCATGCATCCGGTCTCGCCCTTGGAGAAGAGTTCGAACGCTCCCATTGCGAGTTCGGTGCAGTAGGTCAGGTCGTAGCCGATAGGATCCTGGCAGCGGACGTCGTAGCCGATTTCCACGGGACGGGTCTTGATCTTGAGGCCAACCTTCTTGAATTCCTTCTCGAGGATGTCGTTGAAGAGGACGGCCTTGCTGATCTTGCCGAGTTCGGGGTGTCCGTGCTCGTCGTAGGTCATGTTGACGCCGGCGTTCTTGATTTCCTGGGGATCAAGGTCGTGGAATACGCCTTCGGCAACCACTACGGTGCCGTAGGGGATTCCGAGAATCTTGCGCTTGATGATGGCGGAAATGGCGAGCCTGACTATCTTGTCGAGGGAGATGCCGGTCTTGTTGAACATCTCGGGGATGATGGTCATAGGGCAGTGGGTAGCTTCGCCTATTCCGAGGGCGAGATGTCCTGCGCTGCGACCCATGGCGCTGATGAGCAGCCAGTTGCCGGATGTGCGGGCATCCTCATATACGGTGCGTGCAAGGTGAGCGCCTTCGTCCTTGGCGGAGTTGAATCCGAAGGTGGGGGCGTTGCCGGGCAGAGGCAGGTCGTTGTCGATGGTCTTGGGCACGTGGATGTTGTGGATGGGGTACTGCTTCGCCTCCAGGAACTTTGCAATCCTGTTTGCAGTGGAAGCGGTATCGTCTCCGCCGACGGTGACAAGGAGCTTGATGTTGTTGTCCTTGAACAGGCCAAGGTTGAAGTTCTTCTCGAAATCTTCGTCCGTGGGTTTGAAACGGCTCATCTGAAGATAGGAACCGCCGCGGTTGAAGTACGCGTCAGCCTTGAAGAAGTCGATTTCCTCGGTACGGGGATTCTGGTTGAAAAGACCGGAATATCCGCCGTGAAGGCCGATTACGCGATAACCATTGGAAAGGAAAGTCTTTGCTACAGAGCAAACGACGGTGTTCATGCCCGGAGCCGGGCCGCCGCCACAAAGGATAATTATTGAATCTTTCATAATAAAAAGTGAAGTTTCTATTATTTATACGCACGCAAAGTTAAGAAAAAACACGCAAACGGCATAGACTTTTTGTATCTTTGCTACACTTATGAAAAAGGTCTTTTTTATCACATTGTCCGTATTATGCACCGTCTGGTGCGCAAACGCCCAGTTTTTCAAAGTGGAATTCCAGCAGGTGCCGCCATCGGCTTCTCCCGGTTCACGGCAGGGAGCAGTCCATATCGACGGCTGCATCTTCCAGTTTTTCGATGGCGCCAAGGCAGTTGACGTCTATTCTCTGACTACAAAAGAGCATCTGCAACGCATTCCTCTGGAGGGCAGAAAGACATGGCATTGCAACAACGCGAACGTGCGTTCCGTCGAAGGCTCGAAGTTTCCTCTCATCTATGTCAGTCAGGAGAACCGGGCGGAACACTGCATCTGCGTGTTCAAAGTATCCGGTTCGCAGGGTGATTATTCGCTTGCGCAGATTCAGACGATAGAGTTGCCGTCTCCGGTGCAGATGGGTGTCTGGTACCCCAATCTCGCAATTGACACAGATGCCGGATTCCTTTACATAACAGGCTACAGCAGAGAAAGTTGGAACGACGCACGCTTCGGAAACGGACTGCAGATGATCAAATTCGCCCTGCCGGAGCCCGATGAAAGCGTAGTCAAACTCGAAACGTCCGACATTCTAGACAGGAGGGTATACGCCTTTCGTCTCGCCACTCAGGGAGCTGTCGTAAGTCACGGAAAAATGTACCAGGTCTACGGCATGGGCGGAGATTCCGCTGTTGTCTGTTACGACCTTTCGAACGGAAGAGAAATCTGGACCAGGGACCTGAAAGAAGCCGGCATCCCCAACGAGCCGGAATCCCTGTTTGTCTATGGATCAGACCTTTACTGCGTAGATGTCAAGGGAATAGTGTATGCCTCGTACGGAGCAGTGAACTGTACTCCCAGCCTCTGAGGCAGCCAGGAAAGTTCCTTCTTGCAGCGCAGATCCTCGGGCAGATTGATTTTCATGTCGACAGGCTCGGACGAGAAATTGCAGACGACCAGAGTGGCGTCTGCTTTTCTTTTTCTCGGCAGGCGCTTATAGCGCAGGAAGGCGAAATGCTTTTCGGGATCGAAACCATACAGTATGGAATTGCACCAGCAGAGGTCGTAAACCTCACCGTCCCGGAACTGGGGGAGCGAAAGCAGGGAAAGAAGCCGCCTGTATTCGGAAAGCAGAGCGGATTCTTCGGCGTCAAGGCCCTTTCCGCTGCGCACATAGCGGTGCAGATGCTCCAACTGTAGCGGACTGGTCCAATTGAAAATGGATGTCCTTCCTTCGGCGCCTTCAGCAGCGTCCGCGCCCACTTCCTGACCGGCATATATCATGAAAGACGCGCCGTTGAAAAGCGCCCCGACCGCCAAGGCCGGGAAGGCCTTGCGGGCATCCCCGGCAAAATAGGGAGACGCGAAGCGCTGCTCGTCGTGATTCTCCAGAAAGTTCAGCATGTTGGGCTGGAGATCCTGCAGGGACTGCCAGTTGCGAGTGAGATTGCGGGCGGAGGCACCATTGCAGATAATCGCGCGTACATGGTCGTAAAATCCGGATTTGTCGTACAAAAGGTCGAAGCCCAGATCCTTTATGAAACGGCGGTAATTGTTCCTGTCGTACACTTCACCTATGAACAGCATCTCCGGATAAACCCTGCGCACCTCTGCGATCAGCCATTCAAGGAATTCCGGAGGCACCATCTCCACCATGTCACAGCGGAATCCATCCACGCCCTTGCCTGCCCAGAACAAAAGGATTTCCAGCATCTTGCGGTAAGTGTCGGGATGGGAGTAATCCACCTTCAGGGTGTCGTTCCAGTCGTAGTCGCAGTAGTTGCATTTCGGCAGGTCCGGGCAGTCCGGACTGACATGATTGGGCACATAGTCGATTATGACCTTGAGTCCGGCTTTGTGAGTTCGGCCTACCAGCTTCTCGAACTCGTCCATGCGAGCCTCGGGCCTGTCTGCGAGATAAGGATTTACATCGTGGTAATCCTCTATGGAATAGGGGGATCCGGGGTCGCCCTTCACAAAGGGCTTTCCGCTTGCGTGGCGAATTACTCCGGTATACCATACAGCGGTGACATTCAAGGATTTAAGATATGCGAACGCCGCCCCGTCCCATTCCGAGAATTTGCCTTTGCCCCAGATTCTGGGAAGGACCTGATATATTACTTCCATCTGCGCTTGAATTCAGAAACGGTAATGGCGGTTGCAACGGAAACGTTCAGCGATTCCGAACCTCCGCCGAAAGAGGGTATAGTGAGCCGGCAGTCACACTCGGCGGCAACCTCGCGGCTGATGCCGTTGGCTTCGTTGCCCATTACTATCAGGCCTTCACGGGGGAGTTCGGATGCGTAAATGTCGCTGCCGTCCAGGAAGGTGCCGAAGACGTGCAGGCCGGCAGCGCGGAATTCCTTGC
>Ga0256405_10009292_pt1 | contig 13530 bp, 8 predicted proteins | sample RumenRJG_02DNA_FD_189096 | JGI IMG/M metagenome (GOLD analysis project Ga0256405, IMG submission 189096) | Bovine rumen microbial communities from Lethbridge, Alberta, Canada - RJG_02 | ecosystem: Host-associated > Mammals > Digestive system > Stomach > Rumen | place: Canada: Alberta | collected...
GATATTTTCCGTCATCTTGCACAGAAATCCCTTGACATACGTCAGTATGCCTGCGGAATTTCTATACAATCTGACGAAAAATCTCACGGCGCATCTTCAGCACAATCTTTGTGCGGTATTGCCTTAAGAAATGCTGTCAGACTATTTTCTGCTTACTACTCACTACTTTCTCGTTTCATAGTGCAGCTTTACTTTATTATGAAACAAAAATATGGTGTCCGCTGCCATAAAGCGGAAGTTAAGGAGGGACTTATGTCTAACCAGCTTTGTATCGTCCTCGATTTCGGCGGTCAGTACAACCAGCTCATAGCAAGAAGAGTACGTGAGTGCGGAGTGTACTGCGAGATCAAGAGATTCGACACACCTATCAGTGAGATCAAGGCAATGAACCCGACTGCAATTATATTCACAGGCGGACCAAACAGTGTTTATGATCCTGCATCGCCGCATATCTCGGAAGAAATATTCAATATTGGTGTGCCGATACTTGGCATCTGTTACGGATGTCAGCTCGTTGCATATACTCTTGGCGGAAAGGTCGAGAGCTGTGAAAAGAGCGAGTACGGTAAGATCGAGATAACTCAGGATACTGACAGTGTATTGTTCAGGGGAGTGCCGTCAAAGAGCGTAGTATGGATGAGCCATACCGATTTTGTCAGCCAGCTTCCTGACGGATTCAGAGTAACAGCAAAATCGGACGACTGTCCGTGTGCAGCCTTTGAAGCACCTGAAAAGAAAGTATATGCAGTACAGTTCCACCCTGAAGTAACTCACAGTGAGTTTGGCAAGCAGATACTCCACAACTTCCTTTATGAGGTGTGCGGATGTGTCGGCGACTGGGTAATGGACGACTTTATTGAGAATACAGTAAAGAAGCTCCGCGAGCAGATAGGCGATAAGAAGGTAATACTCGGACTTTCAGGCGGAGTTGATTCCTCAGTAGCAGCAGGACTTCTCAGCCGTGCAGTAGGCAAGCAGTTAACTTGCGTATTTGTGGATCAGGGCTTGATGAGAAAGGACGAAGGCGACTTTGTCGAGGAAACATTTACAAAGCTTTTTGATATGAATTTTGTTCGAGTAAACTGCAAGGACAAGTTCCTGACAGCACTCAAAGGCGTAACAGATCCCGAGCAGAAGCGTAAGATAATCGGTACAGAGTTTTACAACGTATTCTGGGACAAGATAAGAGAGCAGGGAACAGACGGATTTTTTGCACAGGGAACAATATACCCTGACCGTATCGAATCAGGCAAGGGAAATCAGGCAGGACACGGCAGCACAGCTGTTATAAAGACTCATCATAACATGGTAAAGATGCCTGATGATATCAAGTTTGCAGGAACAATAGAGCCTCTTGGCGATCTCTTCAAGGACGAAGTAAGACAGGTCGGCGAGAAGCTTGGCATACCGCATGATTTGGTATGGAGACAGCCGTTCCCGGGACCCGGTCTTGGAGTACGTATCATAGGCGAGATAACTGAGGAGAAGATAAAGATATTGCAGGAAGCAGATGCTGTATTCAGAGATGAGATACGCAAGAGCGGTATCGAGGAGCAGCTCAAGCAGTTTTTTGCAGTACTTCCCGATGTGCGTACAGTTGGCGTAATGGGCGACCACCGTACATACGATCATCTTATCGCAATACGTGCAGTTACGACTGATGATTTCATGACAGCAGACTGGGCAAGGATACCGTATGATGTACTTGCGAAGGTGTCGAACAGGCTCTGCAACGAGGTCGAGCACGTAAACAGAGTAGTGTATGATGTAACTTCAAAGCCGCCAGGAACGGTGGAATGGGAGTAAACACCGAAGCGGTGGAGAGCCTCCACTGGCGGCAAGAGCGGCGGTCGAAATATCCGAGCGTAGGCGAAGGAGATTTCGGGCACCGCAAGTGGGAGTAGCAGCTGCGCGATAAGTAACATGGCAAAAAGTAAGAGCTATCTGATTCGTATTTGAATCGGATAGCTCTTTTTGTATTATTTCAGTCTCCATTTCTTTGTGATTTCATCACGTTGTACTTTTCCTTCGTTTTCTAGTACTCGTATAAGTGCATTTACATAATACTGCTGATTGTCAGACTTTGCACATTTTTGATCTCCCCAATCAAGTCCGCATTCTCTAAATATCTCAGCTTGATGCAGCCCCGTAGAGTTTATGGCACACTCTTCTTTGGATTTCATAAATTCAAGAACTAACATTTTCATTTGATTCCGTAATTCTTCACCTTGTTTTTTGTAATTCATCAAGATTCCTCCTTTGATTTGTTACGAGCAGCTTCATTCCGCTCCGCTTCTGACCTCGGATACCTAAATCTCCACTGGTCGTGCTTTATAACAAAAGCAATTTAATAATTATACTAATAATACAACATTATTTGCAAGATGTCAAGGTGTACCATGTCAAGAAATTAACAAAACAGAGGGCGTTTGTGAAAAATATTGCTATCGGGCAATAAGGATTTTATATATCACTTTCGTGCTGAAAAACATTGACACTACAGTTGCAGCTATGTTATAATATTGGCATAATTTGTTATTTGGAGGGCAATTACCTTGGAAATGTACGAGATCGGCTACAATCACAGGCACGATCGCAGCTTTTGCATTGACAGACCCTGCGGCACTGAGAGCTGGCTGATGCTTATTGTAAAAACACCTGCACACTTCAAGATAGGCGGAAAAGATGTAAAGACTTCGGCACATTCGTTTATCATCTACCGTCCCGACACACCACAGTATTACTATCCTGCCGCCAATGAATATTTAGACGATTGGATGCACTTTATCCCCGACGAAACAGAACAGCAAATGATGCAAGAACTCAATATCCCACTTGACACGCCTGTAAATATTGCAGATATCACTGAGATGTCAGCAATGATGAGAAGTATGTGTTTTGAACATTATTCTGTTGATCCGTACAGAGAAAAGGCGATAGACCTGTATTTCAAGCTTCTGATGTATAAGATCTCGGAGAAGCTTCGCAAGAAGGAGGAGCTTGCAAATCATCCCGAGGGGGTGTATTCCGAGAAGCTTTTATGGATAAGGCAGTCGATATACCGCTGGCCCGGCAGAGATTATTCGATAGACGACATGGCGAAGGAGCTTTCTCTGAGCCGTTCGCGTTTCCAGCATATATATACCGAGACTTTTGGGGTAAGTGTGAATAAGGACGTTATAACGAGCCGCCTGAACAAAGCAGCTGAGCTTTTAAAGACGACAGATATGTCCGTAAAGAATGTCGGGATAAGCGTAGGATATGGAAATACTTCATATTTTGTAAAGCTTTTCGGCAGCTTTTACGGAGTAACGCCTTTGCAGTTCAGACAGTCTGACGATAAATAAAAAAGCGCCGCATGGCGCTTTTTTAATGTTTATCGAGTTCCGAGATCACGACAGCGGCTGCGATGAGCGCGATTATTATTGTGACCGAAGCCCATTTGAAGTTGAATTTTATAGCAATGAAAGCGAGCGCAATAACGATCGTAACGGTAAAAAAGAACACTCTTTTTTTCATTAGCTGATTCCTGATATGTCTGGCAGCTCTTCGTTCGTTTTCAGCTTTTGTATGTTGTTTGCGCAGTTCATTCAGTTTCATATTTTCATCTGCGGCGATTTTTTCCTGTTCGCAGACAAAAACTGCTTCGCGGACGGCGCTGCAAAGGCGCTCATAGATAGTAGATATGTTAAGCTTATCGTCATTTTCTGCGTATTCCACAGCTTTGGAAACAGAACTGCCGATGATCTGAGCGAGCTGTTTGCGGAAAGAGCTTTCATCAGAAACGTCGTAACCGAATTTCTCGGAATAATCCGAAGCGAAGCTATAAACCACATCTTCGAGCATTAGCTCGCTGCTGTTGCGGCAGCCGTTAGAGGCGAGAAAATGCGAGAAATACGCCTGCCAGCACTGCGGAGAAGCATCGATAATTAGCTCGCAGTATTCCTTAGCGGCTTCAAAGTCCTCTTTTTCGAGGAATGAATTCACTCTGCTGAGCAGTTTATCGGGAGTATTTCTGATATGTACAGCTGAACGATATGTCGTGGTTTGGCTATTATTTTTCCTGAGACTTCTGATAAGCTCGGTGAGAAAATCTATCTGCGACATATCCTTCATGTCGAAATTTGCGAGTTCTTTTGGGACAGAGCAATTGTCGATATCACTCGTGCAAACAAGCAATTTTTTTTGCAAGTTCTTTTTGGCAGCAGAAGCGCATTTGCTCCATTCCATTTTGAACTGAGCGGAGCTGAAGCTGTCAGGTCCCGAGCAGATTATAAGGAAAACATCTGAATTTTCAGCCGCGGCATTTACATACGGATCGCGTTCGTTTTCGGGCAATTCTTTAAGTGTTTCGGGAGTAAAATAGACGTTGATATTTTCTTTTATGAGCTGATCGTATATTTTTGAAGCGTAAGTGCAGTCCTTGGTGATATTACCGAAATTATCGGTATTGCGGCAGCATAGATAAACGTCGTAATTTTCACCTGTTCCGATACGTTCTATAAGGTCGCGCCTGAGCATTTCAATAGCCGCAGCTTCACGCCTGTAAGATCTGCTCTGCTCCTCAGTGGCGAACTGCAAAGCGGATCTGAATTCATCGCTTGAAGTGACGTTTGGAGAGTAAGATTTGGTGATAAAGGGCGTTTTCAGACCTGAAACAGGATCATCTGCGTATTTTACACCGCATCTGCATAAGAGTATTCCCCAGTAACCTTCTGATTCCTCGGGAACATTTGCGCATAGCTGCAAGAACAGCTTTTCGGCTCCATTGGTATCATCATTCAGGAACAGCTTATAGGCACGGTTATACATCTGTGTATAATCGCCGAAATACTTTGTCGGCACAGTCTGCCGCGAACCGCAGTGCTCGCACTCACAAACGCCTGTATCATCGGTACTTGTTATGATACCGCCGCACATTTTGCAAACATATCCCAAAGCAATTTCACCTCCCGAAGCAGTATTATTTATTGATGATTAATTATAGCATATAATCGTCAGAATAGCAATACTCGCGGCGAATAAGCCACGCAGATCAATTTTGATGATTAGAAATATTGATTTGTATGGGTGGACACCCTTGTACGCCCGAAACGTCAAGTAATTTTGAAACGCTGAGGGCGAGCTGTCTCCTGTAAAATACATCTGTTTTTTACATATATTTTTGATAATTGATTTCCGTGTGATATGAAAGGAAATATTTATGATAATAGATTCACATTTACACTTACCATACGAATATACCGAACTTGCTGTTAAAAGGGCAGTACTTCTTGATGAGCTAAAATGCAACGGCGTAGACAAGGGAATAGTCATTGCTGATTCCTATCTTGAAAGCTGTATCGGTTCGACGAAAGAGTGTGAGGAGCTTTTTGCGGACTCGAAGACTGTTCGTGTGATAGCAGGGGTAAGTCCGCTGGTAGACTTTGATGCACAGCTTGGATATTGCAGAGAGCTTCTTGCGGAAAATCGCATTGCAGGACTTAAAATATACACAGGACATGAGAAGTTTTTCTGCAATGATACGCGGCTTGATGCCGTATATGATCTTGCTTTGGAGTACAGAGTGCCTGTACTTTTTCACACGGGCTGGGACGATAGTCAGTATGCTGCGCCGACAGTAATGCGTGAGCTTGCGATGAAAAGGAGAAACAATATATTTGTGTACTGCCACTGTTTTTATCCTAAGCTTGATGAGTGCTTTGAAAAGCTTCTGGACTGTGAAAACGTATACTTTGACACATCGTCAATAGCGGACGATGCAGAGCTTATCCCGAAGATAAAACACCTGCTTGAAAAGGGGATAAATGCTGCTCCCGAGCGCTTCATATTCGGCTCTGATTATGGAAGTTGTTCACAAAAGGCGCATCTTGAGTTTGCTGCGAGTCTTGATATAAACGATATACAGCGCGAACTGCTGATGCATAAGAATGCGGAAAAGGTATACAATTTGTAAAAAGATATTGCTTTTCGTCGCGGATCGTGGTATAATTAATATCTGTTCAACAAATGTGACGCGCAAATTCCGAGATATATGAAAAATTTGCGCTCGCCGAACAAAGTTCGGTGCGATAACCGATATAATGAGGTTATTCAGGACACATTAATTATCAAAGCATAAATGCAACAGAAATAAAAGAAAGGTACTGCTATGAAGCTGAAATATATCATGCCGCTCATTGCCGTATGTCTGCTGACAGGCTGCGGTGATAAAAAGGTGTCGTCTGTCAGAGAAAAGACCACAAAAGCTGAAACGACGACCTCGGCAGCCACAACTACTGCGGTAAAAACGACGACAAAGCCAGCCGTGACGACTGCAACAACTACCAAGAAAACGGATCCTCCTACAGACCTTGTTATGAAATGTATGGACGTCGTGGAGGTATATGACGAGATAAAGCTCAGCGATTTTATTACGGAAAAGAACGTTGAGCTGAAGGACGGTAATGCAATGATCGATACATCAGATACAGGTGTATTTGAAGTTGAGATACCGTATATTTACAACGGCGGAGAGTTCACACAGAAGCTGCAATACTCCGTTGTTGACACTACAGAGCCTGTTATACTGAATACAGGCTGGACTCCTGACCATAAAGTCGGAACAGACTTTGACCTGAATGATTATGTAGGATTTGCGGATAATTTTGACAGTGCTCCTGTTCTTACATACACAGGCGAGATAGACCCGAATAAAGTCGGTTCATATCCTCTCACAGCCACAGTTACCGACAGCTCGGGAAATTCCTCGACATGGGACGTAACTATAAATGTTGTAGAGAATGTTCCGCCGCCTGTTGACGACAATCCACGAGTGAACTACAGTGATTTCATATCACGATATGATGACGGACAGGTACGTTTCGGAATTGATGTTTCGGCGTGGCAGACAGACGTTGATTACAACGCAGTACGTGATGCAGGCTGTAGTTTTGTAATGATAAGGATAGGCTATTATTACAGTGAAGTCAAAATGGACGATTATTTTCGTGCCAATCTTGAAAATGCTGTCAAGGCAGGGCTTGATGTGGGACTTTATTTCTACACCACCGACAATACCATTGAAGGTGCGCGCGAACACGCTCGCTGGATAGCTGACCAGCTTAACGGACAGAAGCTTGATCTACCTGTAGCCTTTGACTGGGAGGAGTTCGCCAACTTCCAGAAGTACGGCATGAGTATACACGATCTTAATGAGGTATACCTTGCATTTGCTGATGAGATAGAGAATTGCGGATATTCGTCAATGCTTTATAGCAGCAGGAATTTCCTGAACAATTTCTGGACAGAGCGCACTAAAGCGAGTCACCCTGTATGGCTTGCGCACTTTGTTGACGAAACGAATTATGACGGCGAGTATGCAATGTGGCAGGCGAGTGCATACGGACATATCCCCGGTATACACGGCGATGTGGATATGGATATAATTTATTCGGGCAAGGGACTTGACTGAACATGAAAAAATGCGGCAGATGACTATTTACAGTTGTCTGCCGCACTTTTTTATTATTTGGAAACGTCAATTATTACATACTCTGACTTCGTACCTGTTTTGAAAGCGAGTTCCCAGTCGGAAATACCTGATGTAACGATGAAGTCCGTATTGTTTCGTTTTTCGTGACCGTAGGTGCGGTCGTTGATATTGAACCATTCTCCCGCATACGTTATCGGGAAGAGCTGACCGCCGTGCGTATGGCCCGAAAGGACGAGATCGGCAGCGGTATCGGCTTCGTTGTCGTAGTCGCCTGGTTGATGATCGAGGACGATGATGTACTTGCTCTCATCAATGCCGTTGAGGAGTTCCGCGATCGGTTTACGTTCCTGATCTGATCTATCCTTTCTTCCGACGATATAGAAACTGTCATCGACGAGCTCATACTCGTCAGAGAGAACATGGATACCGTACTTTTTCATAATTTCCTCCAGCTCGTCTGCTGAGAAATCCCTGCTGTTGTAATAGCCCTTGTCGTGGTTGCCGTAGCAGTACCATACACCATATTTCGCAGTTGTATTCTGAAGAGCTTCACAGGCTGTGATAATGTCTTTTTTCTTAGTGGAATCGTCCACAAAATCGCCTGCGATGAGAATTATATCGGGAGACTGTTCCTCGATTTTTTTCAGTTGTTTTGTGAAGCCTTCACCGTCAAAGGTAGTACCCATGTGACTGTCAGCGAACAGAGCTATTTTCAGTTCGGTATTCTTATCGGTCTTTATGCTGTAGTCTGTTTGCCATACATGGAAGCAAAGGTAATATCCGACACTGAGGTATATCGTCAGCGATATCAGGGCGAGCCAGCCCTGCCAGTTAACAGATGATGACTTATCTTTTTTGCGGTTTACTATGCGCATAACAAGTCCGAAAATCAGGAAAAACACCACTGCGTTCAAAAAGATCACAATGGCATTTACAGCCGACAGTGCGAAAGCTGACACTGTAAATACAGCAGCCATTACAATGAATGAGATCAGATGCTTCAGCCATTTTTTATCGCCTGATAATTTTTGGATAGCTCCGAAACGGCCGATACAAACGGTCATATAAAGAGCACCGAGAAGTGTAGCAGAAAGAACTGCAACAATAATTATCAACCACATAAAGGATCCTCCTTATAAAATACTTTTCTGACAAACTGTAAGGTAGATCATAGCTGTCATTATAGCAAAGCAGGGAGCAGCTACTGTCATTGCGATGCTGTAAGGACGCTGCGATTTACTTTTATTTTTCATCATTATCCCGATGAAGAGTGCGCCGATAACGGCTGTCGGCATAATGTATCTGAAATTCATAGTGCAGACCAGCGGATAGTCATACGACATTGAATAAAGATTTGCCATAAGAATAACATAAAACGTACCTATGAACAGCTTGAGCACTTTATCCGACGAGCGGTCTTTGATGAAAATAATTATCATAGAAACGAAAGCGACTAACGCGATAGCAGTGCTTGTCCAGAAGAATACTTTACAAACATTAAGCATATTGCTGTTAAAATAAGAACCGTTTATAAACTCGCCGAAAATGGAATTTTTAAGTATAGCTATGAGCGGATTGTGCTCGTTAACGCCTGCAAGCTCGTCAAATTCGTTACGGTAAGTCCAGTTTTCAAAGACATTGCTTACCTGTGAAAGACTGAGATCTGTTATTCTTTCAAGGAAAGGAATGTCACTTATTCCCTGATCCATATCTAACGGGAGCGCCTGCACGTAAGTCAGAGGTATTCCCCATCTGATAAGACCTCTCAGTGGAAACCACATACCAAGCGGAACACAAATGCTTCCGAATGCGATAAACTGTCCCAGCAGCTTTTTACATGAAGTTTTGAATTTCCTGAGGAAAACAATGAGAAACAGTTGAGCGATCGGCATAGCGATAAGAGCTGCTGAAAGCTTCGACATCATGCCAAGACCTAAACATAAAGCGATATTCAGTATATTCTTCATGGAAGGGTCATTGTACCATCTGAGAGAGCACAGGAAAGCGCCCATAGTGAAAGCCCATGCGAGAGCGTCATTGTTGATAAGAGCCGACAGGTAAGTGAAACATGGGTGGAAAGAAATGATAATGAGCGGTATATAGAGCGCATTTCCGTTCAGACCAAAATGGCGGAAAATGAGGTAAGCAGAGATGATGATTGATACAGAGTAGAACAGCGTGAGAAGCTGCATTGATTCCAGAGCAGCTTCGTGCCTGACGTGAAAGATATTTTCCATGATCTGCAACCATACAGCGCAAACCAAATGATGCAGCGGCGGGTGGCAGTACTGGAGCATAGAGCGGTAATCGTCCTGATACAGCTTATGGTTTGTGAACAGGTAGGAGATGTAACCAAGATGTCCGGGAGCATCCTCGTTGCAGCTGAACCAGCCTTCGTCGTGCTGACGCATATTGATATTGGTACAAAGTACATAACAGAGCTTCAGCCAGAGTCCGCACCCGATAATAAGCACAGAGCCGAGCTTTTGTCTGTTTTCCTTTTTATAGAAGCAGCCGCAGACAGCTGCTGTGAACAGAGCACCGAAGGAGTATATCCACACTATCTTGTGGGACGAATTGAGATAGGCTCTCATGCATAAAAACAGCAGTGCAGAAATAGAAACAGCCGAAAAAACAGCTGTAATTTCGGGCATTTTTTTTCGTTTGCAAAATTTATGTAAAGCTGTCGCTGATGCAGCAGCCAGAGCGATCCATGCAGCATAAGGTGCATAAGAAGGAATGAATTTTAGAGAACCAAAGCAAAATGGTGTAAGGAAAACGCAGCAAAACAAGGCAGCAAGGTACGGGTGAGCCGAAATAAGCCTGAAAACGATGTCAGTAGGATGTTTTGTGTTTGGATTTGAAGCTTTATTTATAGAGCTTGACATTTTTTCCTCCTGGATTTATGAACGAAAACTATTACATTATACCGTATAAGCAAATATGGTATAATCTCCCGATCGCGGAGGCAAATCTTTGATTTGCGTATCTGCAAGGGCATTGAAATAATGTATAATGAATGCTTTTGCATTCGCATTCATTATACCATATATGAGAGGATTTGTACACTAAAAATACTATATTAAAAGTATGAATAAATTGTAAATTTTGTACTTTTTTGATAGACTGCAATTGTAATGAGTGATATAATAAACTAAAGGCAACACCGCACAGAGATTGTGCTAAAGATGCGCCGACAGATTTTTCGTCAGATTGTATAGAAATCTTGCAGGCATACTGTCGTATGTCAAGAGATTTATGTGCAAGATGACGGAAAATATGCAAGCAGATTTAGTACAAAGTCGTTAAGCGGTCTTTGTGCGGTGTTGCCTAAAAGAAAAGGGCTTGTAGCTCAGTTGGGAGAGCGCTGCGTTCGCAACGCAGAGGCCGAGGGTTCGATCCCCTTCAAGTCCACCAACGCAGAGAACACGCGAGCATTTCGGCACTTCACATAAAGTGGAGTGCTTTTGCATTATACAGGTATTTAGAGCAGAGTATCATAAACAAAAAATCGCGTTTCACTAAAAGTGGAACGCGGGATATGTGTATGCATTATATGATAAATGACAGTTATAATAAAAAACGGATCAGTAAAACTGAACCGCAAAACAGTAAGTTTGGTGCCGGTGGCGGGGGTCGAACCCGCACGGTGTTGCCACCACGAGATTTTGAGTCTCGCACGTCTGCCAATTCCATCACACCGGCACATCAGTAAAATTATACCACATAAACCTATGATTTGTCAATAGTAAAAAGAAAATATTTTAGGCTGTCGTATTTTACGGCAGCCTGATATATTTTTTATACACAAAATCATCGGCGAGACGGGACTCAAAATCCTCTACTGGGAGAGGGCAGTCGAAGAAGAAGCCCTGAGCGAGATTGCAGTTATTATCAGCGAGAAGCTGTAACTGCTCAATAGTCTCAACGCCCTCAGCGATACATTCAAGACCCATTTCCTGAGCCATGGCAACAATATACTTTAACATCAGATTTTTCTGGTGAAGATTTTCCTCGTCGCCTGCAGACAGCAGACTTTTGTCGAGTTTCAGCACGTCCCATGGGATCTCTTTGATGAGGTTGAGCGAGGAATATCCTATGCCGAAGTCATCGACGGCAGTGGATATACCGTATTTCTGCAAACCGCTGATAGTACGTTTAAGGTCTTTGAATTCAACATCTGTAGTAGTTTCGGTGAGCTCGATCTCTATGTATTGGTGGGGAATATTGTGACGATCCACGATCTCGAGGATATGTTTTAAAAGGTCCATATCCGAAAGATGACGGCGAGAAAGGTTAACAGAGATGCGCACTACATTACGACCGCTGTCCAGCCATCTTCTGATATCTCTGCAAACAGCGTCGAGCATATAGAAATCGAGTTTGCATATATCTCTGCCCTGTTCAAGAACAGGGATAAAATCGATAGGCGGAACAAGACGACCGTTATGCATCCAGCGGCAAAGAGCTTCTGCGCCGACGAGTTTAAGGCTATTGACAGCGACCTTCGGCTGATAATAAACGATGAATTCTCTTTCCTCGAGAGCCTTAGGGAAGCTCGCTGAGATATCGTTATTTCTTTGGCTTCTTGCGAGGATAGCGTCATTGAAAAAAACGACATCTTGTTTGCACGAGCTTTTTGCGAGATTATAAGCGAGGCTTACGCGGTCCATGATATCGGAGTGGAGTATAAAGCTGTCCATATCGGGGATAACGTAAACTCCGACAGTAGCTGAAATGAAGATACGTTCGTCCCTTACCTCATCATAGACAATACCCGTACCGCTGAGGATATTCAAAAGAGTATCAAGCTTTTCCTGCCTGATAAGGACGAGAAAGTTATCACCGCCCATACGGCATACGACTTCATACTGTTCTGTGAAGATCTCATCGATACATTTGATAAATTGTTTCATAACGCGCGTACCGTTTTCGCGGCCGAGCTGCTGATTGACAACAGAGAACTTTTTTAAATTGAATCTGACCGCAGCAAAGCGGTCGATACAGTCAGCCTTACAAAGCAGCCTGATATTTTTCATAAAATGCTTAAAGTTAGGCATATCGAAATCACTTTCAAAATATGTAAGGTGATTAGTGAGCCTGACAAGGCGCATTTTGCCGTTGAACGTGCTGAAAAGAGCGATAAAGACCTGGATCTTTTCGCGTTCTTCGTCTGACCATTCCTGGGCATTATCCCTCATATAGACCTTATAGTTGACAATGGTATCATCGCTTGTGGTGAAACGTTTACATTCACAAACATCCCGGCGAAAACTACCGCAGTCATAATAAGTGTGAGTCGTATATAATTCGAGATGTTCTGAAGCTTCGTTTTCATAGGCGAGCATTTCAACTTTTCCTATTCTCAGGATAGTACACAGCTCCTCAAGCAGAGAAGTAACTTCATCAGGAGATACCTCGGAAAGCGTCAGAGTGTTTTGTATAAAACGCTCAACAGCTGTTATATACTTATTTATAATCATACATATCCCCTCCGAACAGGCAAAATAGAGTCTGTTACAGAATTTTTTTTATATATTATCATTATATCACATTAAAAGGGAATAATGTTTGACAAATTATGAATATACCGTGAATATTACAAAGAATATCAAGAATGTTGGCATAACTTGTTGTAAACATACAATTATCATGGGAATTGATGAGGTGCGTGAACTTGTTTTTGAAAAATAGTTGACTAATTTAAGCGGGGGTGAAGAAATTTTACAATTCAACAAGTGAAAGCTTTAGAGTGGAAAAGTGTTGACAGTACTAACGGTATATGGTATAATGAATGCAAAGCATTCATTCAGTCTGTCGAAAAAGTCCTTATACCAATGAATGGGATTCCAAAGGGACTGTGTTCCTTTGGCAGAGTCCAGAGGCAGCGCCTCTGGTGGGGGTGTGGGGCAAGCTTAACAAGCCCGTTCCCTTTGTCGCTGCGCGACATCTCCCCACACTGTGGGGAGTAACCCCACAAATAGCCTCAAAGCGCTTCGCAAAGGGTGAATTAAAAAACAGTCCAGTGGACTGTTTTTTAAGAGGGTGACTCCCTG
>Ga0256405_10009293_pt1 | contig 13528 bp, 7 predicted proteins | sample RumenRJG_02DNA_FD_189096 | JGI IMG/M metagenome (GOLD analysis project Ga0256405, IMG submission 189096) | Bovine rumen microbial communities from Lethbridge, Alberta, Canada - RJG_02 | ecosystem: Host-associated > Mammals > Digestive system > Stomach > Rumen | place: Canada: Alberta | collected...
ATGCTTAAGATTAGTGATTTGTTCTAAATTGATGGACTCCATAATATCTCCTAGTAGTAAGTAACTAGAAGCATTTTCGCGAAAAGGGAGGGCAAAATTAAGGGGGAATAGAGTTGACGCTTACAATGTTTGTGGATTAAATGTAATTTGTCAGAATCGGGAGTAAAAGAATGCTTTGGTTATAAAGGATTCGAATATGATGAGCCTGATGGATACAAAACAATTTAATATTCCTATCTCCCTGCTTAGACAATATGTATTTTGTCCAAGGATTCCATATTTTTATCTTGTTAGACAACTTGTTCCATCAGAAAAACTGTGGATAAAACAAGGTAATTGTGAACATGTAAGGCAAATTTTACTTAGCAAAAGAAGATCTTTTGAGAAATATAGGATCAAAGAAGGAATTTTAAGATTTAATGTTGTATTAAACAGCAATGACTTGGGACTTCATGGAATATGCGACGCTGTTTTAGAAAACACAGAGAAAGCTGTCATTTTTGAGTTCAAGAATTCAGAAAAGACTTCAAATAATCTTGGAGCAAAAATTCAATTGGCTGCATACTCGCTTGTATATGAACAAATGACAGGAAAAGAGATTAATAGTGGTTATATTTTATTTGGGAAAAAAGCAAAAGTTTCTGAAGTAACAATAGACGAACGCTTAAAGGCAACCGTACTCAATATTGTATCCGAGATACACAATACGATTGAGAGTTCTCTACTCCCCTTATCATCGTCTTCAGAAAACAAATGCTGTCAATGCGAATTTTTCAATTTCTGCGCTGACAGATTTTAACACAAATTCTCCAGATGCATAGAGCAGTTGCCGGAGTTAATCTTAACTTTTGGTGATTTCAGCTCGCCATAAAGACGACTTCAATAAAACTTACAACGTATGCGAGTATAATAAATCAATTTTTCGAAAAAAGAATATATTTTTTTGCAATTATGTTAATTTCGAAAAGTATCTCACAAAATAGAGAACTAAAATCAAACATTTCAAGTAGTTAAATAGGAGTCTCAATTATACGTTATAAGCCTTATTAACTGAAACTCTTAGCATCAAAGTCCTGTACGCCAGTTTCACTCGGTCTCAATTATACGTTATAAGCCTTATTAACTGAAACGGTGTCACCCGTGGCACTCAAGTACAACAGTTAATTGTCTCAATTATACGTTATAAGCCTTATTAACTGAAACTTAATTTTATAAGATCCTCAGTGCTCAATTTTTCTAGTCTCAATTATACGTTATAAGCCTTATTAACTGAAACTTAAAGGGGTTTGGAGAGATTTATGCAATACCATTAAGTCTCAATTATACGTTATAAGCCTTATTAACTGAAACTTATATTGTGATTAGTAGCTATAATTATATTAGAGGTCTCAATTATACGTTATAAGCCTTATTAACTGAAACTGTCCTCATCGTCCATGTAAGATACAATGTAGTCCCAAGTCTCAATTATACGTTATAAGCCTTATTAACTGAAACCTATTTTTAATAGTCGTGTGGAAATATCTTTAATGTCTCAATTATACGTTACAAGCCTTATTAACTGAAACTTAAAACATAATAATTTGTAGGATATACTTCCTCGTCTCAATTATACGTTATAAGCCTTATTAACTGAAACATACTTATGAACCAGCTGATGGTTTTGGTTATATGGTCTCAATTATACGTTATAAGCCTTATTAACTGAAACGAAAACTTTTTTGCTTTGCTCTTTTCGCAGCTGCAGTCTCAATTATACGTTATAAGCCTTATTAACTGAAACCGCATTCTCCTCTTACATATTCAGAACCCGACACGGGTCCCAATTATACGTTATAAGCCTTATTAACTGAAACTTAATTCTCGATATTTTAAGTAAGATAAATGATATTTGTCTCAATTATACGTTATAAGCCTTATTAACTGAAACATATGCTGTATCTGTGAGCTTAACGATGCCATTGATGTCTCAATTATACGTTATAAGCCTTATTAACTGAAACGGATCAACAGATGATGAGACAGATCTTTTTCTGAGTCTCAATTATACGTTATAAGCCTTATTAACTGAAACTTCATTAACAATTCAGAATAAAAGGAATCCAAATTGAGTCTCAATTATACGTTATAAGCCTTATTAACTGAAACTTGGCGAAGTCAAAAATGATGAACCAAAAAATTCAGAGTCTCAATTATACGTTATAAGCCTTATTAACTGAAACAACTATAAACAAATCTTTAGCCACGACAGCTTAGCATTTAGTCTCAATTATACGTTATAAGCCTTATTAACTGAAACTGTGCGTCATGCTCGTACTGTCTAAACTCTTTTTTCAGTCTCAATTATACGTTATAAGCCTTATTAACTGAAACTAATTCTGCACTGCACCAAAAGTGATCTGCATCCGAGTCTCAATTATACGTTATAAGCCTTATTAACTGAAACTAAGTTCATTTCTGCTTAATTCAAAGGTGCTAATATTGTGTCTCAATTATACGTTATAAGCCTTATTATCTGAAACACTAAAACATGTATTACGCAACCTTAACTAAAAAATGTGGGGCTCTAAATTTTTTTGGTTATGTAATTCTGCAAGATCAGCATTTTTGAAGTCCAGGCCAGTGCAATACAATCCTATTTACAAATATCGAACATGCACTTTAGTAGAACCTTGCCCTACAAAAGCCAATAAAATGCTATATAATGTCAATGTTATTGACTTACATACCGAGGCTATTCTGTGCTGAATAAATATCTTAAAAACATTTTCTGGGCTGCACTTTTGAGTGTGGGAAGTATAGGCGTATGTACTGCTACCTTCTATTATCAGACTTTAGGAGACCTTCCTGATGTCAATCAGTTAAAGGAAGTCACACTCGAGACTCCCATGAAGATCTATACTGCTGACAACAAGCTTATAGGAGAGTTTGGTGAGGCTAAAAGAGTACCTATTTCCTTTGACAAGATCCCAGATAAACTGAAGAAGGCTTTTTTGGCTATCGAAGATACCCGTTTCTATGACCACAGCGGAATTGATCCTATTGGTATTTTTCGAGCAGCCTTAGTTTCTGTCACCTCAGCATCGGCAAAACAGGGAGCCAGTACTATTACACAGCAGGTAGCGCGTAACTTCTTTTTAACTCGTGAAAAAACCATTCAGAGAAAGCTTAAGGAAATTTTTATTTCCCTGCGTATTGAGCAGATCCTGACCAAAGAGGAAATATTTGAACTCTATTTAAATAAAATCGCCCTGGGGCACCGTTCCTACGGTGTGGTAGCCGCCGCCCAGACTTATTATGGCAAAACTCTGGACGAATTGACTTTAGGTGAAATGGCCACCATCGCAGGTTTACCCAAGGCACCATCCATTCTCAATCCAATTTCCCATCCCGAGCGTTCAAAAGAACGCCGTCATCTGGTCTTAGACCGCATGCTGTCCTTAGGATACATTACCAAAGAAGAATTCAAAAAAGCAGACAATGAACCCTATAAAGCCGAATTTCATTCTTCAAAACTAGAATCTTATGCTCCTTATGTTGCAGAAAGTGTGCGCCAAAGTATCATTGAAAAATATGGAGATAGAGCCTATACCGATGGTTTTGAGATTTACACCACTGTTTTATCAAAAGATCAGGAGGCTGCTCATTACGCGGTATTCAAAGGTGTCACGGACTATGACAGAAGGCATGGATATCGCGGGGCAAGCGACAATATTACCGATAAGGAAAACGATAAGACCAAAAGCTTTGATCTCGATAAATATCTGTATGCTGCTGATAAGTTTCATTATATAAAACCGGCTATTGTAAGAGAAGTAAATGATGCGGAGAAATTACTTAAGGCCATAGGCAGAAATCAGGAAAAAATAGTAATTACTTTTGATAATCTCAAGTGGGCTGCTCCTTTTGTGTCAGATCGACGTCAGGGACCAAGTCCCAAAAAGGTTTCAGATGTAGCCCATGTCGGTGATCTCATTTACTACTACATCAATGACAAAAAAGAGGCCGAACTAATGCAGATCCCAGAAGTAGAAGCCTCAATTGTCGCCTTAAACCAGTACAATGGTGCAATATTAGCCTTAGTGGGCGGTTATGATTTTGCCAAAAGCAAATTTGACAGAGTAACCCAGTCAGTGCGTCAGACCGGTTCCAATTTCAAACCGTTTCTATATTCTGCTGCAGTGGCACGAGGTATTAATATAAATTCGGTTTTTCAGGATCTTCCAATAAAAACATGGGATCCTGGTTCGCAGACGTGGTGGATCCCCAAAAACTCACCTAACCGCTACGATGGAGCCATGACTTTAAGAGAAGGTCTTGCCCGTTCTAAAAATGTGGTTTCAATTCGTCTTATAAGACAAATCGGTGTACACAATGCAGTTGAACATATAAGTAAATTCGGCTTTAACATTCCTAAGAGCCAACAGGTGGAGGCTATGGCCCTAGGTTCCGTGGAGGTAACACCTCTCGACCTTGTCCGTGGCTACGCAGTCTTTGCCAACGGTGGTTTTAAGGTTGAGCCTTATCTTATTACCACCATAAAACAGAATGGCAATGTCATTTTTGAGCAGAAACCAAAAATCGCCGATCCTAAGGCAGAAGATCTGGTCGTAAATGGTGTGACATTAGAATACCTTGAGGGCGCAAAACCTGCAGAAAATGCCGCAACCCAGGTACTATCGCATAAAAATGCTTTTATCATCGGTGATATTATGCGTTCGGTTATTTATGGCGGTAGTGGTATCTCTGGCTCATACTGGGGTACCGGCGGCAGAGCCAAAAAAATCACTGGCCGCGAGGATCTTCACGGCAAAACAGGAACCACCAACAATGTCCATGATGCCTGGTTTTCTGGATTTAACAATCACATAGTGGCCACAGCCTGGATGGGATTTGATTCTGATCGTGATCTTGGATACTCAAGAACCCAGGGGCCTGAGGGCGGCGCTTATTCAGCACTTCCTATTTGGGCTGAATTTATAAAAATTTCCCAGGATGGCAAACCTCAGGATCCAAGTCCTATACCTGAAGATCTGACTAAATGTTCAAACGGCATGGCCACAGACTGGTGCATTCGTGGTGGCAATACCATCATGGAAGGTGATGATGACAGCGTTAGCAGCTATCCAAATGATCCCGTACAACAGAAAAACCAGACGGAAATTGACACTTCCAAGGTTGATTCTGAAAATATATTTTAACAATTTGTTTTTAGTTTAAATTACAGAAAAGAAAAATGGCTATTACACTTAAAAATCCAAGCGAAATCGAAAAAATGAGAATTGTTGGTGCCGCCACTGCTAGGGTGCTAGAAATGATCTCTCCACATATTGTTCCTGGGGTAACCACTGACGAATTGGATCAAATCATGAATGATTATATAGAAAAAGTAGAAAATGCCAAAAGTGCGGATCTTGGCTATCGCGGTTACCCAAAAGCTACCTGCATCAGTGTTAATGAGGTGGTCTGTCACGGCATTCCCAATAATCATAAACTGCATCAGGGAGATATCGTCAATATTGATGTCACAGTGCTTAAAGACGGCTATCATGGTGACAGTTCTCGCATGTACATAGTAGGCAATCACACCTCCCCGCGCAATCATGCTTTGTGTAAATGCGCACAGGAATCCATGTATGCTGCCATCAGAACGATACATCCTGGTTCTAATCTTACAGAAATTGGTGCTGCTATCCAAAAGATTGCAGACAAAGCCGGATTCTCCATTGTCAGAGATTACTGCGGTCACGGCATAGGCGCAGGATTTCATGAAGAGCCTCAAGTCTTGCACTATAAAAACAATTATAACCTAGTTCTTGAAGCAGGAATGTGCTTTACCATTGAGCCGATGATTAATGCGGGAACCTTCAAGGTAAAGGTCAACAAAAAAGATGGCTGGACAGTAACCACACAGGATAAGCAGCCTTCGGCACAGTACGAGCATACTCTTTTGGTTCTGCCAGACGGAGTCGAGGTTTTGACCCTCAGAAGCGATGAGGATTTTCCAAGAATCATCACCCACTGACTTTATATCGATACTGCTGTAAAGCATAGGAGTTGACTTATGTTTGAAGGTCAAAATTCGAACACTGGTTTTGTTTATAAAGATCTAAAAACCGTGCTCCCCTTTGAGATTGGTCAATATCCTATTTCAGATGTAAAAATGGGACGTGACACCTTAAACCGCTTTGCTGAATATCAGAAACAGCGTTTCACCGAAGGGTATAAAGCCAGAGAGCTGGTGCATTACGCCTCGGAAGTTATTGATGATTTCCTCTCAAGATATTTTTGGCATTTCTTTAAAGACTATAAAGAACATTTGGCCTTAATTGCGGTAGGAGGCTATGGCCGAAGAGAACAGTTTCCCTATTCTGACATTGATTTACTGATTGTCAGTGCCAAAGAAATTACCGACACTAATCTTAAAAACAATATTGAGTCTTTTATTTCAGTGCTGTGGGATCTTAAGCTTAAGGTCGGCTCATCAGTAAGATCTGTAAATCAGGCCGTGCTTTTCTCAAGAGACGATCAAACCATTATCACTAATCTTCTAGAAACACATTTTATCTGTGGCAATGAGACTATATACCGGGAGTTAAAGGACAGACTGCATAACGATGAATTTTGGAATGATGAACGTTTCTACAGAGTTAAACGCGAAGAGCAGGAAAATCGGTATCACTCTTTTCGAGACACCATGTTTTCCCTAGAGCCGGACATCAAAAACAATCCTGGAGCCCTACGCGATCTGCAAATGATGAAATGGCTGGCCATCAAGATTTTTAACCTGGAACCACCGGATAATCTTGAAACTATCGGACTTTTATCCAAATCTGAATATTCCTCCTATCTAGAATGTGAAAACTTTTTATTTACCATACGTTATGCTGAACACTGCATCAGTTCTAAAGATATCCTGAGGCTTGACAATCAGAAGGCGGTAGCCTCACTTTTAGGCTATGGCAATGAGGGCAACGCTCCCGTAGAAAACATGATGCGAGACCTTTATAAAACATTCCATACGGTAAAGGAACTTAACAATATCATCATGCAGGAGGTAGAGCAGCATATCTACAATCATGTCGGTGAGGAATTTTCCGAGCCTGTGTTCATAAATAACTCCTTTGTACAAAGGGGAGCCTACATTGATATTATCGATCAGGAACTGTTCAATACCGATCCCACAAAAATCCTTGATCTGTTCTTAACCATTGCTGTTCACAAGAATATCGATAAGATTCATTTCAACTGCCTGCGGGCTCTGCACGAGGGACTTGAGCGCGTAAAAAAAATCCCCCTCATAACCAATAAAGAATGTCGCACCGCCTTTAAGAGAATACTTACGGATAGAGAAAACGCTGACAAGACTCTAAACCTCATGCATATGACTAGAGTACTCTCCAACTATATGCCACAGTGGGCAAGAATAGAAGGTCTAGCCCAGTTTGACCGTTTTCATCTTTTTAGTGTGGATGAACACTCTATTCGCGTCGTACAGAATATTTTCAGGCTGTCAAAATCAAAGGATCCCTGCTACCAGCTCTACCGCAGTGTGTTCAAAAAAATAACCTCTATGAACGTTCTTATCACGGCCTCACTTTTACATGATATCGGCAAGGGACGCGGAGGAAACCATGCTTTAAAAGGGGCAAAAGAAGCAGAAATATTCTGTCGTCTGCATAACTTTGACGGCTATGAAACCAAAATGATTACCTGGCTTATTGAATCTCATCTGTCATTCAATACTACTGCTACCAGAAGAGATATTTCTGATCTTTCGGTAATCGACAGTTTCAGAAAATTCGTCAAAGACGAAGAACATCTTAATCAGTTATACTGTCTTACCGTGGCAGATATCAGCGCCACCAATGAAAATGCCTGGAACTCATGGAAAGACAACATTTTTCGCGAACTGTATCATGCTGTAAGGTTATCTCTTTCAGAAAACCTTACCGATCTCGAAACCAGTCTGAAACTAAAGTCGAGCGAAAATCTTTTTGTCATCTCCCAAAAAGCGGAGAAATACTGCAAAAAGAACGATATTGCCCGCTATCTGCGTGAATTTCCTCTTGAATACTTCATCCACTATCAAAGTGATGATATTGTTTGGCACATGCGTAATATTCTAAGATTTAAAGACAAGAACCGTCCGCTTATTCTTTTTTCACAAACGCCAAACATCGGCACCGAAGCACTTATTTTTACCTCACAAAGTTCACCGTCTTTTTTTGGCAATCTGATGAACTCCATGGCTCTAAAACAGTTAAATGTATTTAGTGCCCAAATCTTTTTAACTCACAACTTCCACTTACTCTGTACGATTATGTTCCAGAATAAAAAAGGATTGCCACTTGATACAGAAAGACTCAATGGCTTAAGAAAGACCTTGCTCGAGAGTCTTAAAACTGAAACTGAAGAGCAGTTTGTCTTTAAAACAGAAAGAAAAATATTCGATATCAAAACCAAGATTTCCTTTTTGGAATCAGGGAGTTCCAAAAAAACACGTCTTGAAATTTCCACTCTTGACAGTCCAGGTCTTCTAGCCAAGATTGGCAAGATATTCGGAAACCTAGGTTTTATGATTGAGGCTGCAAGAATTACTACCACAGGGGCCAGAGCGGACGACTATTTCTCCATAACCGATATAAATGGTCTGCCCCTGTCAGAAGAACAGCAAGCAGTCCTTATAAAAGAGCTTACCTTGGCATTAGACAGTGGCAATTAACCAATATCTGCCCCACAAAGAGACATTCGCATATAATTATTCTTGGGCATTTTTTATCTTATTGATATCCATGTAGCTTTCTTCATCTAGCGAAATGTCTGGCAATTCCTCACGATAGTATGAAAGATTTAACAGGGCGTTGGTCTGAATGATACAGGCCAGGCTTTTAACAAAATCTGCACGCCAATACTCAATAAGACCTTTTTGAACAAGCTCATCTGCATACGCACAGAGCTTTCTATAGTATTCAAGCCATAATTTGTTAAGCTTGTTAAGCACATTGGCATCCTCTGATGACACATTGGCAATAGCATCTAACCGATATTTATACTCCTTAGAATAAGTCTGATAAGCCTTGTCTAAGGAAAAGCCGCAAATATCAGCATCACGACTCGATATGCATTCACGTACTAGAAAATAATCTCCAAACCCGTAAAGTTTAAACAGAGACATCGTCACCAAAGACAGCTTTGCCCGAGGATTCTCCCCTACCGCATCATCAATTCCATCCGAAAAAAACATCGATTTAGTCCAGTTTACGGCAAAATTGTCCCATGCATCGCGCATACTCACATATAAATCAGTATTTAATGGAGAAGTACGCATGTAATCTGAAATCCAATTGACACACTCGGCAGAACCAAAAAAGAATTGAGCCCCATTGGCTCCGTCAAAGAAGGAACAGTGAGCCTCGAGTGGCTCTGAAGTAGTGGTTTTTCCTCCCATGCCATGGACAAACATGTTCTCAGGACTGAATTTAAGACCTTCTGGTTTACCCGCAAGATTCCAGACGCGCATCAGCATCTCCCGATAAATAATCGGTCTAATGGCCTGAGCCTGAGTTATATTAGGTAAGGATACCGTCAGTACACGATAAAAATCATTCCAGCACTTTAGGGCTTTTTCTAAAGTTTCAAGTGCAGACAGTGAACCTTTAAGACGCCGGTACAGTACAGCATCATATTTTAAAACCTCCATCTCGTAACGATTGTCCACATCATAGATAAGTGTGGTCGGATCTTTTTTATAATCCTTTATTTCATAATAGCTGCTAGGAAACTCACGCAACTGGATGTTTCCGATAAGAGAATACAGAATAAGATACCAATCGTTATTTGAGGCATCAACAGGTAAATTAAGTGGTGAATAAGGAGAAAGAGAAACTAACTCATTCCAATACTGTACATACTTGCTAAAGGATAGTTCCTTATCATTAAAAAGTGTATAAATATATGATAAAGGGCCTCTGCCGTCTTTTTTGTAGAAACGGTCAAGTGCTAATTTACACCCCTCTGAAGGATTGAATTTGTAACGGTCCTGACCTACTTTGACAGTACAAAGTTCATCAATATTCTCTGAACGGGCTGAATTAAAATGATCTCGTGGCCATAAAATTGAAGACAGTAAAGGATAATTGCACTTAAAATCACCGCTAAGACACAGGACAGTACATTCTGAGGCCACGTTACGGATTGTCATATCTGCTCCGCTCATACTTACATCAATAGTTTTGGGAATGCCCAAAAAATTAGCGGTATCCTCTTCAAAACATAGTTGAAGTTTTGAAGAATCAGGAATTGAAAGCATCAGTGACTCATCAATCTGAATATCAATACTATTCCCCGAAACCTCAGCATAATATTCGTTTTCCTGTTCATCAGCCTTAAGCACCACCTTAATCACCGAGTCAGTCTCAAGCTTATGAGGGAGCAATAAGGTAAATCTATAGGAATTAGAAGAATTCTGAGAACATAACACCGCCTGTAATTGAGTTCCGCCATCACCATTAACAAATGCAGAAATTTCTGTTTCATTGTTAGGATAAGTCAGCTGTCCAGCTTCCCAGATATTAGCGGCCATGGCACTGCTACTAAAGACTGATAGCAAAAAAAACAAAAGACGCGATAATTTCATTTTGAAAGTACAAAACTTTATATTAGAACTTAATTAACATACAGATATAATTTAAAAATCTCCCACCCTGGCACTTGGAATTGCAAAATCAGGATGTTCCTGAGACCAGCCAGTATTCTGCTTAATGTCTGAGAGCTCCTGCAGATCATTGGCGTCCAACATAAAATGCATAAGACTGGCATTTTGCTGCATTCTCTTAATATCAGTGCTCTTGGCTATCGGCAATACTCCATTCTCTAAACAGAACTTCAGTAATACCTGAGCGGCAGAAACCTTATGTTTTGCTGCTATCTTTAAAACTGTTTTATCCGTTAAAAGAGCGGCTCTTCCAAGAGGAGACCAGGCCTCAACCACGATATTTTCCTTTTTACAGTAATCCACAACCTCCTGCTGCATATAGCCAGGATGGTATTCAATCTGGTTTACAACAGGCCGTTCAGCAGTTTTTAGAGCCTCAAAATGATGAACTAAGAAGTTGGAAACACCAATAGATTTTACCTTGCCTTCCTTTTTTAACAAGATAAAAGTCTCAAATGCCTCGTTTAAGTGCTCAATCCATTGTGCATCGGCACTATTACACCGTGGCCAATGAATAAGGAGCAAGTCAACATAATCTGTCTGGAGTTTTTTTAATGAGGACTCAAGAGAAGAGCGGATCCTAGAACTCTCCATATCATCCTTCCATACCTTGGTTGTTAAAAAAAACTCTTCTCGAGCAATTCCCGAAGATTTTATTCCCAATCCCACCGAAATCTCTGAACCATACAAAGAAGCGGTATCAAAATGCCGATAACCACAGGCAATTGCATCAGCAATAATGTTCTCCTGATGTAATCTGTCAAAGATCCCAAAAGTACCAAAACCCAAGGCAGGGATAGCATTTCCGTCTGCAAGTTGAAAATTGTTTTCTAAAGCAAAAATCTCCACAAAATCACACTCCAAACACCAAAAATTTTCTCAAACCCGAGTATTTCAATATTATACAACAGTGAGAAAATATTATATTTAGACAAAATTTAAATTCAAAAAAAATTTTTTATTAGATTGTCTGCACTATTTTCCGACTCATTCCTTAAACCTGGTTTAACCTGCCAAAAATTACATACAGATCTTGATTATGCTTATTTTTACTGTCAAAATAAGCCACGAGTTGACCGAGCAATCGCTGCCTAAATTGCGTGTATATAATCATATGCATACGAACTTAGGGAGAGGAAAGTCCGAGCTCCAAAGGACAAGGTGCCAGGTAACGCCTGGAGAGTGCGAACTCATGACAAGTGCAACAGAGAACAGACCGCCATTTTATGGTAAGGGTGAAACGGCGAGGTAAGAGCTCACCGCTTGAGTAGTAATACGCAAGGCATGGTAAACTCCACCTGGAGCAAAATCAAATAGGCCCTCTATAATCTGGTCCGGATTGAGGGCGGGTTGATTGCTGGAGCTAAAGAGCGATTTTTAGCCTAGATGAATGATTGCTACTGTAATACAGAACAGAACTCGGCTTATAGGTCAACTCATCATCAAAATGCTATTCTTCTGCCCTATTCTTTATTTTTAATGCATACTCGTAAAGGGTATTTTTCTTAACCCCGCAAAGTTCACTTAATACACCTACCACCTGCTTTAAAGGAGCGGTTTTGGTTAGTTCAATAAGTGCCGACGTAAGTTTAGAATCTATGACAGTGTCCTGTTGGTCATTCTCCGAACTGCCAATTATTACCACAAATTCGCCCTTAATCCTATCTGGAGATGCGGCTAAAAAAGCAGGAGCCTCGGAGGCTTTTAGTCTGTAAAATGACTCAAAAGTTTTGGTAAGTTCGCGACATATGGCAATTTTACGTTCTGGCAGAATAGCTGCAATCTGGGCTACTGTAGATGTAATCCTGCGAGGTGACTCATAAAAAACCGCTGTATAGTCAGCATGTTCAAGGCGCTTTAAACTTTCCTCAAGTTCACGTTCTTTTACTGGAAAAAAACCCATAAACATAAATTTATCTGTAGGCAGGCCACTGCCTTCAAGTGCTGTGATAAGAGCGCAGGGCCCTGGTAGAGGAATGACCATAACGTTCTCTTTTACACAAATTGTAACCAGTTTATATCCGGGATCGTTGATAAGTGGGGTACCAGCGTCAGAAATAAGTGCCACACTTCCACCATTTCTGACTTCATCAATAATCTTCTGCACACGCTCCTGTTCATTGTGATCATGACAGGAGAGCATTTTTTTTCCATGTATATTAAGGCTATCCAGTAAGATTTTTGAATGTCGAGTATCCTCTGCTGCTATCAGCGTAGCCTCCTTTAACACCTCTACTGCCCTTAAGGTTATATCACTTAAGTTTCCTATTGGAGTAGGAACTATATATAGTGCATTTTCAAGCATCATAAAACCTGCAACTCAATAAAATAAAAATTATGTAAAAGGTTCGAAGTAAGTTATTTGAACTGATTTTAGCATATCAGAGTTTAAAGTTTTGCACCCATTAACTGGGTGTTTGTTCTTGAAAAATTAGTGTGATGGTCCTCAACTTTCCATAAATAAATGCTTGGTGCTTTATCTTTAAAAATATCGCCGTAAAGGCCTCAAAAACACGATTACAGCGACTTTTTTTGATACGTCCGGAGTCATCTGAGTTCTGTATCGTTCTGTAGTTGTTGAGAATCAATTTTTGATCCGATGTGACGGTGATTTTGCTGTTTTAGTTGAAAGCACTTTATTTGCAAAAGTCCTTAAAAATGGCTTTGCTATAATGAATATATAGCCTAAACTCTGCAAAAATTATAAGCGTTCTATTTTTAGTTGACGCACATTTTTTTCTAAAAGATCTTCATTTAAGGAAACAGCATCAATTATTGATTTCTGTTTCTTGTTCATTGCATATACAGGCA
>Ga0256405_10009294_pt1 | contig 13525 bp, 23 predicted proteins | sample RumenRJG_02DNA_FD_189096 | JGI IMG/M metagenome (GOLD analysis project Ga0256405, IMG submission 189096) | Bovine rumen microbial communities from Lethbridge, Alberta, Canada - RJG_02 | ecosystem: Host-associated > Mammals > Digestive system > Stomach > Rumen | place: Canada: Alberta...
GCGCCCGGCGTCGATGTTCCGGTGGATGATGCGCATCTGCTCGCACGACGGGTATATCCGCAGTTGCAGGCCGTAGTGGAACGGGAGCTTCGACATTGGCGGAAAGATGACGGTGCGTTCCTTCCGGCGCTTGGATTTCTTGGTTTTCGAGCGTTGCATGCGTTTTCACCTCCTTCCGTTGCTATCTGTCCTTATTTTATCAGAAGCGGCGGCAGGGAACAGAAAACAGCTCAAACAACCCCTTTTCTTTTGCTGGCAGCGTTTGAGCGGATAGATTTTGTTTGATGTGAGGTCGGCGATTCCTCCCGCCACTTAGCGGCTTCGCCGCTTGAAGTGGGGGCATCCTCGCCTCTGGTCAGGTGAACAGCAAGCGCCTTGCGGACATCTGCCTGCATCTTGCGGATGACCTCGATGTCGTCGTCCAGCATATCCAGGACAAGGAGCAGGTTCTTCCGCTTCTCGTCGAGATTTCTCCCACGGAGCAGATAGAGGTCGATTTCCTGATAGGTATCCACGACCTGTCCTGCGCCCCACTTGATGACATCAGCGTAATCGTTGATGATTTTTTCCGTCAGAGATGCCTTCTTCATGATTTTTCTCCTTCGTCAGAGCCAAAGATACTCGAAGTATTCGGCAAACAGATGGTAGCCATCCTTGACAAGTTCTTTGTATGCTTTCTCTTCCTCGGAATCCAGAGCGTAGCCTTTCTTCCACGGCTCATCTGGATTGTCACGTACATGCTGGTCGAAGCTCCAAATCATCTTGCGAAGAATCTCGTGCCATTCCTGTCCAGCTTCTCCAACATCACGCTTGCCATCAGGCCCGCAGAGAGGGCCGGGGATGCTGCCTTGGAAGCGCTCGAAGGCTCGAAGATTGGCAAGAATGTCTCGTGCGAGATAATCGCACAGGTCGTAGAGCTTTTCCTCTCTGTACTGTTTCCCGTATTTCTGTTTCACACGCTTATTCATGAATTTTGCATCTCCTCATCAGCAAGGGCTTCTTCTTCCGTCTGGATGACATCGAACTCTTCGACAAACAGCTCGAACTGGCCGTCATCGTAGATGAGGGAAGCGAGGCAGTCTTTGTAGCTGTGGCCGTCAACATCATCATTCTCAAAAGCGTATTTCAGCTTCCGCTCGAACGCGGCGGCGGCAAGCTCCTTCGTTGCAAACGGCGTCTTGGCATAATCGTTGTAGTTGTCCACGGATTTATATCCAGATACGAGCATGTAGACCTTCATGATGATTCCTCCCTGATTGATTCTGTATATATTTTATCGCCATCAGGGGCGACAGGCAGAAAAGGACGGGGAACAGCAAAGGAAAAGGTGGGGAATTTGCTCGAACCATCTTCCAAAATCGTGATTCCAAGGACGGTGAGATTCGGCTTGTATTCCTTCATTGTTGTCATTCTTTGTTGTATCATCGAGACAGCAGGGCTTTTCTTTGTTTGAAAGGGGATTTTATGATGAAGAAGCAGAAACAGATTTACGCCAAGATTTCCTCTGTCCCAGCCAAGATGCTGGCGGTCGGGCGTTTCCCGAACAAGGTGTACCGAGACCGCAAGAAGTACACCCGCAAGCAGAAGCACCGCAACAAGTGTTTTTCCTGTGTCTGAGGCGCAAAAAAAAGAAGTGATGCTCACAATGGACACCACTTCTTTTTTGTTTTGCCAAAGGAATCAGGCATCGAATGGAGGGACAAGTCCCTCGTCTTCATAGGAGAGCTCAAGATTCACGGCAAAGAATTTGCAGAGTTCCTCGTCGCTTTCCGTCAGGATGTCATCATCGACGACAAAGCTGGCGACGACATCCTGTTTGTCGTTGACGACAGAGACCTCGAAACTCTGTTTGAGTGAGGCCAGACGTTCAACCTCTGACCGATTGTCTGCGAGAACGAGTTCCTTCAGGGATTCAGGAAACTCATTCCACGTCTTGTAGGCATTACCGTCATTCTCGTCGGGAGAATAGATGCGGGTCTCTCCGCGCACCCCGAGACTGACAATCCAATCTGTCTCGGGGTCGTAGATTCCAGCATATTCCGCATCCGTTGCAAGCTGCAACGGGGAGATAATCCCGTCATCAGCCTCAAATTCACGGGAGAAACGGAGGCGGCGGAGGATGGCATTGAGATTCTTTTGACATACTCCGCACGGCTGAAGCCGTGGGATTCTTGCATCCCTGACGGCTTGGCTGTGCGTGATTGTGGCTTCAAGCGCTCACAGCCTCCCTTGGAGGTCTTACGTTCGCTCAGCCCTTTTGGGAGGATGATGCCCCACCCTCCGTTTCTATATTCAGGTTCCGCTCAGAAGGCGGAGCCCTTCTCTATGGATGTTCGTAGCGGCGTTGCGGTCGCGGTCGTGGTGCGCCCCGCAGGAAGGGCAGTCCCATTCACGGATGGACAAGGCTTCCGTGCCGCGAAGCTCCGTGTTCTGATAGCCGCAGGCAGAGCAGAGCTGCGTCGACGGGAAGAACCTGTCCACCTTCACGACGCGGGTTCCATACTGCCTGCCGACGTATTCTAGGATGTAGAGAAACTCTCCATAGCCATAGTCGTTCGTCTTCTTGCCGTGTTTTTTCTTCATGAAGTTGAGGTTTATCGTCTCGATGCAGATGACGGCGTAGCGCTGGCAGAGCTCGCGGGCGAGGCGCCAATGATAGTCGCGCCGCTGGTTCGCGACCTTGCGGTGCAGGCGTTCCAATTCCCTGAGCGCACGCCGCTTGTTGCCGGAACGATTCTGCTTCCGCTGGAACGAACGGTTGGCACGCCGTATCTTCCGAAGAGCGTTGTGAAAGAACTCTGGCATAACGACATCGTCCTCTGGTTCCTCTGCTACGAGCATGGATTCTTTGTAGCCGAAATCGAAGCCGACGCTCTTACCCGTTCTGGCTTCCATTTCAGCTGTTTCCACGTCGCAGCTCAGATAGATGTAGATGTCGCCGAGCTTGTCCCTCTTGACCGTTACGGTCTTGACGGAGCCCTCGATGCGGCGACTGTTGTTGTACCGGTACTTCTGCCCCTGGATATAGACGATGCCATGCTCCTCGTCCAGCTTCCAGCCGGCCTGCTTGAGCGTGAAGGACTTGGTCTTCCGAACCTTGCGAAACTTGGGAGGATGGACCTTCCTCTTCTCTTGCAGGCCGAGGAAGAAGAGCTGGTAGCCCTTCTCTATGCGCTGGGCGACATCCTGTAGCGCCTGCGAGCCGATTTCCTTCAGGTAGGCGAACCGTGGGAGGCGTTTCTGCTTCGTCAGGTGCTTCTGGAGACGGAACAAGTTCAGGTGCTTGTGGTACAGGCTGTAGTACCGCTTGTGGAGGGCGATGCAGTGATTGTACGCAAGCCCCGCCGCATTGATTTGCTTGTGGAGCTTTCGGTTGCGCCTTGCTCCGAAAAGCTTGAACTTGAACGTCTTTCTCACGGCTGTCGCCTCCTTTCACCATTATTCTAGCAGGAGCCGCTGGTTACTGGGGAAAACCGTCCCGCTTCAATTGCTTGCGCAAATTCGCGGGACCCGCCTTTCATCCCACGGCTGAAGCCGTGGGCTTTCTCGGCGGTTTTGTGTAATTCATCTGAATCGCGGGCAGGATACCCCGTCCTCAAGCGCCGCAGGCGCTAGGGCGGGGAGGAATGCCCGCACCTCTTTCCTAGATATAGGCCAGAGATTGGAAGCCGACAAACTTGCACTGCTTCCTTGGAAGATTCCAGTCTGCATGGCCGACGGGGATGAGATAGCTCCCGTTCGTCCGCTGGCCCTGCATTACGTAGCGCTTCCCCTTGTACAGGAATACGGAGCCTGGAAGATGCCGCTCCAGATTGTTGTACCGCCGCTGACTTTTTGAGACTTCGAGCTTCGAGAGAAGGCGCATGGCCTCTTTCTCTCCCTTTTCCTTGGCAACGGAGTCGAACCAATCAGACAAAGCTGGCCCCTTCTGCTCAAAACGGGGCTTGCAGTTCCTAGCAACGATTTTTCCATCCAGCCGATACGTCCGTTCTGTCTGCGCCTTGATGAGGGCTCTGTCGTGGTTGCGGAACTGGCGGAGCTCGAACGGCTGTGCATCATCGTAGCGCGGCATGATTCCAGAGCCGAGGCCAGCGATGCAGACCGCATCGGCAAAGTGCTCCTTCGGAACATCGAGAGCCTTGCGGGCATCCGCAGTATTTTGTCCCTCACAAATATGGGCGTTTTCGCCGAACATGCGGACAAGCCCGTCCCAGATGAAGGGCATAGCCGTGTTGGCGATGGACGTGCCTGCATATTTCTTTGCCTTTCCAATCCGTGAGAGGCTTTTCTTCCTTGCATGCACCGCCGCATGGCAGGAGGCGCAGAGGCCGACAAGGTTCTCCGGCGTATCAGAGCCGCCTTTGCGCTTTGGCAGGATGTGATGGTAGTGTTCGATGGGCTTGCCGCACAGGGCGCACCTGCCATCCTGCAAGGCGGAGACATAGTCTTCCTTGCTTGCATAGCCTTTCAGGCGTCCGTTCTGGAAGTCCCAGCCACGGACAGTCCCGTCCTCCAGCTGCATGAAGGCGAAGCGGTTGTATTCCATCGTCCAGTCCGTGATGGGCAGGAACTCGCAGATGCGACATATCATGCTGAGATGCGTCTGCACGCACTGCCGCGCTGTCGGCGTAAGCCAGCCAGCAGGACGCCTGCGGTTGTTGAAGCGGCTCTCGGTATTGATGATGTCCTTCAGCGGCAGGACGCCATCCTCATAGCTGGGGAGCTTTCGGCCTTTGGGAAACTCAGCCGTCGTGCCATTCTTCTCGGCCCGGCGCTTGCGGCGGAGGCGCTCGCCCCTGCGGGAAGCACTGCGGTGGCTGGCACGGTTTTCCATGAGCTTCGGGACTTCCTTGTTCCTGCTGGTAACATGCGCCGCATACACGACTTCGCCCTTGTTGTTGATGACGGCTTCGCCGATATTCGTGCGGCCTGGGTCGGTCGCGCCGTGAAGAGGTTGTCTGATACTGCTGGACGCATACTGCAATCGGATGATGAAGGGCTTCGTAGAAACGGCCTTCGCCATCCCGGACTTCAGGAGCCTGCGGACATGGCCGAACCTTCTGGTCGGCATGAGCGGTTCGCCGCTCTGGCTCAGGACATAGACAACATACATAGGAAAACTCCTTTTGCGATAAGCCTCCATGCCGTGACGGCACGGAGTTGTGGTGCCATAGACTCGGCACAGCTACCCCCGGCGCAAGAGGCTTGTCATCACCCAAGGCGGTTCGGAGCAGATGCTCCTGCTGTGTCGTTGTCTCTGCTCAATTACTCCGGGCTCTCGCAAGCCCCCACCTCAAGCGGCGAAGCCGCTAGGTGGTGGGTAATTGACAAAAACCCCTTTCTGCCCGAGAGGGCAACAAGATTATGAGCAACAGAATTGCTCCTTCGTCACCATTCCACCACGGGATTCCATCAGGAGCAAAAGAAAGAGCCAGCTATTACATCTCGGGAAATCGTGATTTTCGAGGCTTTGAGTGCGAAAAAATCCATTCCTTTCTTTTGCTGGTCACGGCAGCACCTCGTAGCATGGGATAACAAGAAAGACATCATCATCAGAGCCGAAGTCTCCGTCACGCCCAGCAGACTGCAAGACATACTCTGCGCCATCTGTCTCGATGCGCATGGGCGTATGCCAGACATCTTCGAATGGCTTGATGCGGAAGTCGTGCGCAAGGCCGTCCACGGAATCCTGTGCGCTGACAACAAAGGCTGAAGGAGAGGAGGGGAGCGTCTTGTCCATGCGGAAGAAGGCGACCTTCTGCGCATTCCGCATGGCGTCCCTCATGATGAGCTGGTTCATCTGCATCTTTGCCTGCGTCTGCGAGAAGGACAGCAGGATTCCGATGATGATGATGGAAAGAAGAACGGAGAAGAACTTCCAGTCGATGCGGTCGGCAAAACTGGGCTTGCTGTGCTGTGCCAAGAGAAAGGCTCCTTTTTACGAGAAAAGCCGCCCGCTCAGGCGGCGGAAAATCAAGATTTCCTGATAACTTCGGGCTTCTTGCCGCGATGACCAACGCGCTTGTCTTTGTGGTAACGCTCGACGTGGAACTGCTGGAGAACGTTTGGGAGCTCGGTTTCGATTTCCTTCTTCGGCTTGACGAGCTGGCCGTCCTTTTGCCGAACCCAGCCGTTTGCTTCGTGATACTCGTCCACATTCTCGAAGCCCTGCCTGCGGAGGTATGCCTGATAGGAGGCTTCCTGTTCCTCGTTGATGATGAGCCAGACGTCGGTGGCATAATGTGCGATGCAGACTTGCAGGTATGCCGTTTCCAGACGGTTATGCTCATAGAGAGAGATGATTTCCTTCGCCCTGCGAAAGTCCTCAATCTTTGGAAAGAGGAGCTTCAGATGGACGATGATGGCAGAAACCGAATCTTTCAGCGGCGGGCGGTCAGGATGATTGACAATGCTTTTGCCGTAGCGGTTGTCCTCGCTCCATCGCGTATGAACGACCTTCACCATCTCTTCTTTGGACGGGACAGGAATGATGGAGGAAAGAAAAGAAAAGCTTTCCTTTCGGATGGATTCTGCAACTTCGCGGACGATTTCTTGTCGATGCATCATGACGAGGCACCTCTCTCTATGCTTTCTATATATCTATCGTACAACAAGGGAGGGACAGGGGCAGAAAACCAGCAAAAAGAAAGGACAGGTTTTTGTCGAAACCCGCCTCAAAAATCGTGATTTCCATCAAGCCCTGCGGATGCTTCGCCCTCCATACCAAGCGACAAAAGCCAGACCGAGCATCATGAGGCTAGATGCAATCATGATGCCAAAAATCTTGCAGGTCGTGATGATGGTTCGAAAAACAGAATAGACAGGGCGGGAACGGCGGTTCCTTGCACCTGCAAGGACAAGGGATTTCATCATGCTGTCGCCTCCTGCTCGTCGGCAGTATCCAGAACGAAGTCCTTGTAGGTGAGGCAGAAGGCGCGTTCCAGCATGCGGATGCGGGAATGCTGCCTTTTGGCGGGGGCAAGGTCGCCATGACGAATCCAGAACTTATCGGGCAGAAGGTCGATGTCGATGTCCATGCATCCGAGGCAGTTTCCTTTCGGGAGGTCGATGGTCTTTGCGGCTTCGGCAAGAGATAATATATATGGCTCTTCTGGAAGCGGCGGGGGACAACGAAGGCAGGCAATCAGGTCATGCGCCATGTAGATAGCCTGAGGAAGCGTGCTCCCATCCGTAACATGGCCGCCCTGTGCGATGACGGCATAATAGGCGGGGCGGGAGTGCCTATCAGAATCGAGCCAGGTATCGAAGAAACACCAGACTTTCACGGAAACGCGGACTTAAAATGAGAGAAAGCCCGCTCCCTCCTTTCTTTTCGGAGAAATACGTTAGACAGCAGAACATAGCGAGAGTTTCTGCTATAATAAAGTGAGTTGTTGGAAATCAAAGCAATGATTGCTTTGTGAGAACATTGAGAGGAGAAAATATCATGGCAACAAAAGAACCAGCAAAGGCATACCTGTTCTTCAACTGCGACGAGGAGAAATCCGAGAAGTCGATGAACATCTTCTACAACAAGGAAGTGTTCCGCGACACGAAGGCGGCTCGGAAGGCTCTCTGGGCGAAAATCCAGGACGAAGCAGAGGCAGGCCGCGTAGACGTTGCAGATGCAAAAGCGGTGAAAGAAGCCGTCATGACGGGCGATCCGTGTGATGCAGGCCAGCATCTGCATTACGGCGCAATCGTCGCAATCGACATGCACTGAGGCGCTAAAAATATCATAGCATACAGAAAGCCCTTGCCTGTTTGTTGCAAGGGCTTTCTGTGCATCAGTTTGCAGAATACGGGCTGTCGAGCTCCATCTTCACGATGCGGACATAGTCGTTTTCGCCCTGCCAGTCGTGGTCTGCCGCACAACGAATCATCGAGCGATTCCGTTCATCATAGAAACAGCCATCTTCGTCGATGTAGTTCTTCTTCAGGATGTCCAGCATCATTTCTTCCGCCTTCTCCTGCGTAGATGCAACAAAATATTCTGGGTCGCAGTGATGGTCCTCGACGACAATCAGCCAGATGTTCGGATTATGCTCGGAATCTCTGGCATCTGCCTGCTTGTTCTTGAGGGACAGCCAGATTTCTTCGTGCCCATCTGCCCAGCCAGTGATATCGATGCGATAATCTTCTCTTTCGAGGGCATGAGGATGTTCCAGAACAAACTTCATGAAAGCACGGAAATCATCTTCCGTGATTTTCTTCTCGTCCCATTCGACCTCGGCGGCAATTCTCTTGCCTCCGAAGGGGCTTGATACAAACTCGTCAAGCTCCTTGTCATAAATGACAAGGTCGGGGTCGTTCCCGAGGCTGTAGTCCGTGAACGGCGAATCCTTGCCGCAGAGCCAGTCGTCATGCTCTCGGATGTAGTCCTGCGCCTCTTTCGGGAGCAGTTCTTTGTAGCCGTTGCCGTGAACACAGCAGAGGTCGTAGTCTTTGCCCTTGTATGTGATATATGTAGGGTCAGCAGATTCGCACAAGACGATTTTTGCAACATACCGCTCGTTCTCCGCCTCGCAGATGACATCGCCGCCGCTGTTGACATAGTAGAACGGCATATCTTCCATAGGCAATACCATGTCGAAATCGAATTCGTTGTTCTTCATAGCTTCTTCCTCCTGCTTTCCGCGCTGTTCTGTTGATGCTTATATCTTACCGCAGACAGGGCAGGCGGACAGAAAACGGCAAAGGAAAAGGAGCAGGAATCTTGCTCCTGCTCCTTGCGGAATCGTGATTTCGGAGGGTCGAAGTTGCAAAACCTCATCCCTTCCTTTTGCTGGCTCCTTCCGCGAGCTCGTTCATCACTCGGAAGAACGCCCTGTCTGCAAGTTCTTCCGATACATGGTAGGGAGCCTCATGCCGTTCCGACAGGGAATCCGTGATTGCGCCGAGCAGGCAGGACGAAGCACAGCCTTCGAGAGCGTCGTATTCGCCGCTGAACAGCGTGTGACGGAACGGGGCGCTCAGGAATGATGCTGGATTCTTCTTGAGATTTGCACAGGTTCGTTCTCCGAATCTGGACACGTCGGGGAGAATGACTTCCGTTCTCCATGCAGGCAAACACAGGGGAACGCAGGAAGGGTGTTCTTCAAGATGGCTCTTGACGAAGATTCCGAGAAGCGGGGCATCCTTGATGTTCCAGAGGCAAGAACCAGCCATTTTCTTTTGCTGAGCCTCAATCCCACAAGTCCTGAAAATACTCAGCATAGAGACGCAGTCCTTCATGAATCCGCTCATGGTAATCCTCGTGTTCTTTCAAGACATTGTCAGGAATGGCAGGGAAGTTGCTTTCTTCCATCGTGACGGAGCCATCAGGATTCTTCGTTAGTTTCTGGTACATGGGAATACCGGCTTCCTCCATGTCGGAAGACACCTTCTGGCTCCATGCATCGACAGGGGAGTCTGGATAATTCATGACAATCTGGTCGAAGGCATAAATCATCTTGTCAAGGATAGCGTCCCATTTTCCCCTTGCTTCCTTGCAAGCAGCATCTGCCCTGCCTTCATTCTCGACAGCATATGATGCATCAATCTTGAGGTCGTGCGCCTTGTATGCATCTTCGACAATGTCGTTCGGAGCCAGGCCGACGCGCTTCATCTTGCGGAACATGCGGAGGCCGGAAAGGATGAACCTTGCCTGGTATGACATCAGGTCGAATGCCTGCCTCTCGGACGTATAGGGGATGCCTAGTTTCTTGTACTGCTTCTTGCGGATATGGATGTTCTTATTCATGATGACCTCCAGCAAAAGGAAAGGGTGGATTTCTGTGACCCCGCCCTTCCAAAATCGTGATTTCCAGTGGCTCAGGCGTTCTTCGTGAGTTCTTCTCGATACTCTTTTTCGGCCTCTTCGATGTCTTTGTGCGGGACGAGCGCTTCCTTGTTGAAGTCGTCCGCACCGATGCGCGTGTTCAGCATGACGTGGAGGTTCCCAGCGTATTCCAGCTCATCGTCCTCGCCGACGTCTTCTACATACAGGAGTTGCTGTGAGACGCCGTTCTTGTCGAGCACGTCGATATAGATGCCTGGATGTTCCGTGTCGTAGGAGCGCATGGCTACGAGCTTGCGGCCATAGAAAACGGGAATGATGCCGAGGACTTCTCCTGGTGCGGCATCTGGAAGTTCGCGAACCTTGTCCTGCTCGCATGCAAAAACTTTTTTCTCCATATGATTTCCTCCGTATCTTTTTCTGTCGATACCAACAGTATACAGCAAAAGACCTTGACGTGCAGAAAACAGAAAACGAGAAAAAAGAAAAGCCGCCCGAATGCGGCTTAAGAAAATTGTAGCATGTTTTGTGGTTCGGTTTACCTACGGTTAAAACCATGGGCTTGCGCCTGTGGAAGAATTTCTGTCACAGAATCCCCACCCTTTCCTTTTGCCACGTACTCAGAGTTCCGCAAGCTCGCGGTAAAACTCCTTCTCCGTCTGCGCCGTTCCATCCTCACGGATGACGAAGGAACCATGTCCCTTGGCATCATCATCCAGGAATGTCTTGTAGACAAGCTCGTTCACGTCTTTCGTGCGGATGGGCTTGACAAGGCAGACCTGCCTGTAAGAGCTGATGTCGAGGGAGAAGAACGAAGGGTGCATATCATACTTGACGGAGACAAGGGCGGCGCTTACAACTCCGTCACTGGCAGACTTCTTTGCTGAAGCTGTCGGAGAAACACGGAACCCCTTCTTTTCAACGATGGAAAGCTCGATGAAGCTGTCGAGATAGTCGCCGTTTCCCATGTCAGTTTCCTCGAACAGGACGGCGTCCTTGTCCGCAGGAGCCTTCGTCAAGCCAGCGCCCAAGAGGAAAGCCTTGATTCTCTCGTTATATGCGTCGAGCTTCGTCCTGTCCTTCAGTTCGATGAGGCGCGGCCCACACCATGCGTCATCACTCCATGTGCCGACTTTCTTGCCGTCACAGTAGATGCTCCCCTGATAGCATGTCTCGCCTTCGTGACCGTAGAACTTGCGGGAAACCTTGACTTCCATTCCATTGAACTTCATAATGATTTTCCTCGTACCAGAAGGAGACAAGGAAATATTTTCTTTCTCTCTGCATATCATGCCTCCGTTGCGGCAGGCTCGTCTTCGAGCGGCTTCAATCCCATGCTGTCGCGGATTTCCTCATATGTCTCCTTCGTCGCCATCGAAAAACTGCCGAAATGCAGGACGGCATGACCGTCCTTCGATTCGATAGCGTCGATGGAGCTTTCCTTGACGGTGACTTCCGAGCCATCCAGATTGTGGACAATGACATAGGTCGTGCGGATAGTCTTCGTCGTCCATGAAGGAAAATCATCCACAGGCTCAGATGGAGCAAAATCGTCCATCCGTTTCATGTTCTCTTTGTGGTCAAGATAGAGCATGAATGCAAATGCCGCGATGCATGCGACAAGGATAACTGTCATCGAGATTTCGAGCATCAGTTCCGCCCTCTTTCGTGGTTGTGCGCATTGACGTGTTCCTGTTCCTCGTCGCGAATCTGTTCGCCAATACCAGCCTGTTCGCAGAAGCTTGCGATGACAGTAGAGACATCTGCTCCCTCTTCGGCAATGCGGCGCTTATCCTGCTCGTCTGTGCACCCACCCCAGACATCTGTCACGGGGTCTTTCAAAGAAAAATGACGCAGGACTTCCTCCTTGAACTCGTCCACTTCCTCATTCAACTTCTGAAAGAAGTCCTTAACCGTAACCCACGGCATATTTTTTGTGCATGGCTCTGGGCGCGGATGACGGTGCTCTCCTTCCAGAAAGCCTGCGGTATAGCCTTGCAGGTATGCCTGCTGGAGCTCTTTCTCGAATTTTGCCTGCATTTCTTCTGCAAGCTTTCTTGCTTTTTCTTCTGGCATCGGAAAGCTCCTCTCAAAATGGAATGGTTTCGTCGATATGGCAATTCATGGAGCGAAGGCGGCGAAGGAACTTGTTCCGATGATTCCGCTTTGCCCAGTAGAGATTTTCCTTTTCGCGGCACTTGTGCTCTCCGCGCTCCTCATATCCAGATTTCTTGAGGGCATCGTACCGAGCGTTCTCATGCTCGGTTGCGCGATAGGGAAGAACAACTTCCGAAAGGATGTTCAGTTCGTGCCGGAGGTTGCGAATCTTGCGGATGGTTGCGAGTGTCATGATGATTCCTCCTGTTCACGCGGGCGGCATGGTCTGTATGCCTTTGCTTATCTGATATGTTTATCTTATCAGGTATGGCGTAACCAAGAAGAAAATGGCAGAGAAACAGCAAAAGAAAAGGAGCAGGAAATGTGCTCCAGCTCCTTGCAAAATCGTGATTTCCAAGCCCCGCAGTCTCATTCTTTCCAATCCCTTTCTTTTGTCGGCTAAGCCGCACGGAGCTTCTTGGCAAGGATGCTTTCTGGAATCTTATGGATTCCGACACGGATGACGGCATCTATGATGATGAGCGGGAATGGCTCAAGCCCAAGAAATTTTGCCATCTTCTTGATGCCCTTGATGGTCTCGCAGTGCCGTTCCCATCTTGATGGTGCGGCTTCGAGCGCTTCGCCGAAAGTGACAACAGGCTTCAGGGGAAAGCAGAACCCGCCGAAAGAGGCATCAAAAAAGAATGCCTCCGAGCAAGATTGGCCTTGGAGATACACACCGTCGTTTTCCCTGATGCGGGAAAGGATATTGTCTGGTGTGACATCATTCCGCATGATACTGTAAAGGCGGCATCCGCTGGAAGAGCTTTCGCCCTCGCCGTTCTTGCGGATTTTCTCGACGAATTCTTCATAATTTGGAGCAGAAAAGAACGTGCCACGCCCGACAGACTTGCAAAAAAGGTAGTATGTGTTGTATTCCATTTTTCGCCTCTCAAAACGGGAAAAGACTCCCTGAATCAGGGTCCATGTCATCGAGAGTGGACTCGTAGGCATGAAGAGACGTGCGTTCTCCATCCCACCACGACAACAGCTCGATGCACTCAGCAAACGTGTTGCCGTTGCCATCGACAGCTTCGCTGTTGTGCACTCCGTCCGACCAAGTCCTTTTCAGTGATGCACGAAAGAATTTCTGGCAGAGCTCTTTTGTAGAGAACGGCACGAGCTGATGCAGGAATGGTGCTTCTCCTACGAAAATCCAGATGTTCTTATCCATGATGATTCCTCCTCACCAGAAGATGTTCTGGCATTTTCCGTATCTTGCCAGCATCCGCATTCCATCGCTCAAGCTTCGGGTTCGTTCTTCGAAGCGAAAACCGAGCTCGCGATAATGGTCTTGCGCCTGTATATACGTCAGGTGGTTGCCACCAACGAAGGTCAATGGACCCGCCACCTACGCCCTGACGGGCGTTGAGGTGGGGGCTTGCCAGAAGCCGCAGCTTGCGGATTACGTTCCTGCGGCGTACTGGCTTTCTGGATAGGCGCGGCTTGCGGGAAGGAGGCGCAATGCTCCCGCCCGTAGAGGCCGCGTAGTTGCAGGAGGGGCCTAGCCCTCCACCAGCACCGGAGCCCAAAGCAGCACCGGGGGAGCGGAGCCCAGTTTTTCGAGCCCTCTGGCAAGGATGTTCTTCG
>Ga0256405_10009295_pt1 | contig 13524 bp, 10 predicted proteins | sample RumenRJG_02DNA_FD_189096 | JGI IMG/M metagenome (GOLD analysis project Ga0256405, IMG submission 189096) | Bovine rumen microbial communities from Lethbridge, Alberta, Canada - RJG_02 | ecosystem: Host-associated > Mammals > Digestive system > Stomach > Rumen | place: Canada: Alberta...
CGCTACATTATTCCGGTGTACCAGAGGAAGTACGACTGGAAAATCGAAAACTGCAATAAACTATACGAAGACCTGAAGAAGATCATTCGGAATAAGCGCAGCAGTCACTTCTTTGGGAGCATCGTTTCTCAGGTTGTGCCCGATGGCAGCAAAATCGAATACCACATCATTGATGGGCAGCAGAGATTGACAACAGTCACGCTCTTGCTGTTAGCCATCAGCAATCTTGTGAAAGAGGGACGTGTTCACACCGAGGAGGATGACCTGAACCAGCAGATCCTGCAGCGCTTTATCATCGCCCCCTGGGCAAAAAAAGATGATAAGATCAAGCTGAATCCTGTGCGCGGCGATCGCTCTGCTTTGGAAAAGTTGTTCGGCCCGGCAGAAGATTATGAGCGCGGGTCTAATCTGACCATCAACTACCAGTTCTTCTATGACCAGATTCTGAAAGAAGAGGTCACCATCGATGAGCTTTATGATGCCATTGGAAAATTAGAGATCATAAGCATCACACTCGACCATGGTGATGACCCACAGCTTATCTTTGAGAGCCTGAACTCAACTGGCCTTGCTCTCCAGGAAGGCGACAAAATACGTAACTACATCCTCATGGGGATGTCTCCCAAGGATCAGGAGCATTATTACGATGACTTCTGGACAAAGATTGAAAAAGCCACTGATAATGATGTCAGCGGGTTTGTTCGTGACTACCTGAGCATCAAAACGCTTGTCACACCGACGATTAATAATGTGTATCAAGCTTTCAAAAGGTACGCAGAGGAAGCGGAGCTTCCCGTTGAGAATTTGCTTTCTGATCTGCTGCGTTATGCACGGTACTATGAAAAGCTTCTCACCTGCAAAAGCGGCCTGAATAATAAGAGACTGGACGATTGTATCTATCGTTTGAAGCGTTTGGAAATCGTTGTCACGCGCCCGTTCTTCATGGAAGTGCTCCGGCTTAACCAGGACAAAAAGCTCTCTGTTGACGAAGTACTGAGGATCTTCGAAATCACAGAGAACTACCTATTCCGCAGGAACATCTGTGAAGTGCCGACGAATGCTTTGAACAAGATCTTCCTGAACCTGAATAAAGAAATCTACCGCTATGACAGCACCCCGTCCAATTATGTCGATAAATTCATCTATGCCCTGCTGTCTAAGCGGGAGAGCGGCAGATTCCCGGATGATGCTGAGTTTACTGAAGCACTGGAAACAAAAGCTGTTTACCAGATGCGTGGTAAATACAAGGCATACTTATTTGAACGGTTGGAAAATTTCGGTACGATTGAATCCAAGGATGTTTATACCCACTTGGATAATAGTGTGTACTCAATCGAGCACATCATGCCGCAGCACCTAACGCCCGCTTGGGTTGAGTCCCTCGGCCCAAATGCTGAAGAAATCCATGCGACCTGGCTTCATCGCCTTGCGAATCTGACCCTTACCGGCTACAACCCGAATCTGAGCAACAATCCCTTCGTCGATAAGAGGGATGCAGAAAACGGCGGATATAAAGCAAGCGGTTTGAGAATGAACCAGAAGATTGCTCAGAAGGACACTTGGGGCTTGCCTGAACTGGAGGAGCGGAATTCTGAACTTCTCGCATATGCGAAAAAGATCTGGTCTTACCCTATCACCACATTTGTTCCGGCTGAAAAAGAGTTCGATTCCTGCACACTGGATGATGAAAATGTTGATCTTACGGGCCGGGATATTGTGAAATACAGCTATCAGAATCTTGAACAGCCCGTTACGAGTTGGGCTGATATGCTGGAGCACATAATAAAATACATCCACCAGAAGGATAAATCCGTCCTTTCCAGCCTGGCATACAGTCAGAGCAGCAGCACCGATCTGGCGATTTATATCAGCACAAACCCAGATAATCTCCGGAGTGCATTCAAGGTTGATGAAGATATCTATTTTGAAAAGGGATCAAGCACGACCCTGAAAATGTCCGTTCTGCGTCGGTTGTTTGCTTTGTATGGCCTTGACCCGATGGATTTGGTGTTCTACCTGCGGGATGCCGAAAGTGATAAGGCGGCGGATGAAGGCCGCTATGAATTACGGAAAAGATACTGGACATATGCTCTGCCCATCATCCAGCAGGCGCATAGTCATCGTGGCTCCTTTAGCAATGTCACTCCCGGGACAAGCAACTGGTGTTCTGGCTACTTTGGTGTCGGCGGATTCAGTATCAGCTGTGTTGCTAACTACAACGAAGCATGGGTCGCCATCTGGATGAGCAGCAGTGATGCGGCAAAGAACAAGAGGGGGTTTGATCTGATTTACGCTCACAAGGATGAAATCGAACACGAAATTGAGAACTACGATCTATCCTGGGCGCGTGCAGATGAGCATAAAGCTTCCTGGATTGCCTATACGCTTAAAGGCGTCAGTATTACCAATGAATCTGACTGGCCGAGAATGGCAAAGTTCCAAGCAGAGTGGAGCGCCAAAATGGCGGACGCGATGATTCCCTACCTGTCTGAATTGGGGTCATCAGCGGAGATTAGTCCAGAAAAGGCTGAGAAAAACAAAGCGCTCTTACAAATCTCTACATTGGCTAAGGAATGGGCTGGAAGCAGGGCAGAAAAAGGGCTGGTGTCGATTGACTTTGATCGATGCAATCGGACGTATATAAGATTCCGTACGCCATTCATGGATAAACTCATCCCAGATGCTGATGGCACAAAGAGCGGTTGGAATACTACAAACCACTATTTCTATGAAATCGTAAATCGGACTGGAAATAGCACTTATATACAATTGGCTCTCAGTTCAAAGGAAATGCCCCAGGGGCAGCTTGAATTGAGTGATCGAATTAACGAAATCTATCCGTCAAAGTATGATAAGCAAGGGTGGCAGTGGAGAACGCCATTCAGAACGGAGACAATCAGTTTTGACGATCTCGCTGACAAAGATGCATTCTTTACTAAACTGGATGAAAGCCTCCAGCGCATTTGGGAGTTTGAAGAAGACTTGCAGAAAAAACTCCACCTGAATCCGTGAAATACAAATTGTAAAAGACCACTGAATGCCCGATAAACACGGCGTTTTAAGCGAAAATCTCGGCTTATGAATTTGCACCAAATGGGTGCAGAAAAAATGCCTGTAAAAATGCCTGAAACATTCGATTCTATGCGTATTTCAAGCATTTTTCATAATCCAAGTCTCACGGATTCAGGTAATACATTGGCAAATACCATAGAATCATGCAGCTTGTTTTGTGATAGGTTACGCGATTAACCTCTTGCGCAAAGGCACTCCATCCATTATAATCTTCTTGAAAGAACATGAAAAAACATCGAGGAGATTTTTTATGCGCAGGGATTCATTTATTCAGCAGGTATTCAAAATCGCGCTGCCCGTTGCCTTGCAGTGTATGCTGCAATCATCATTTTCCATTGTCGATCAGATAATGGTCGGGTCGCTGGGGAGCGTCAGCGTGGCGGCAGTGGGGATTGCCGGTAAGCTCAGCACCTTATACAGCGTTGTCATCGGGGCGGTGGTGAGCGTCGCGGGCATCATCCTTTCGCAGTATCTCGGAGCCAATGATAATGACGAAGCCGACCGGGGATTTTCGCTGCATACGCTGCTGTCAATAGGAATAGGCGTTGTGTTTATGGCTGTGTGTCTTGCGTTTCCCGTCAGATTAATGGGTCTTTACTCGGCGGACGGAAATACCGTTGCCGTTGCCGCAAAATATCTGAGAATCATCGCCTTCGGATTTTTGCCTTACGCGGTGAGTATGATGACTTCTGTCAGAATGCGCTGCATGGAAAAAGCCTCTCTTCCACTGGTGTGCAGCATAATATCCAGTCTGCTCAACACAGTGCTGAATTATCTGCTGATCTTCGGAAAGCTCGGTTTCCCTGCCATGGGCGCAAACGGCGCGGCGACGGCAACCGTCATCTCTCAGGGTTTCAACGCGCTGCTGATGGTTGCCGCCATGAAAGTGATTGACAGAAAGAGGAGCATATCTTTCAGGTTCATGCCAAGACTAACCAAAATGACCCGCGGCAGTTATCTTGCCATACTCTTTCCCGTGCTGGTCATTGAATTTATGTGGAGCCTGAGCGAAAACGTCTACGCTTCGGTGTACGGTCACATCGGAACGCCGGAATGCGCCGCCATGACGCTGACGTATCCGGTGCAGGGCTTGACTGTCGGCGCATTGAGCGGTATAGCGCAGGCGGCGGGTATTCTGATAGGAAAAGAACTGGGAAAGGGCGAAAAGCATTCCGCCTATCAGAAATCCAGAAGGCTGCTGCTTTACGGACTGATCGGCTCGTTTGTCATTGCCGCCCTGACGGTGCTTGCCATGGGCGTTTACACTGACTTTTACAACGTAGAGGAATATGTCAAGTCCACCGCGCGTCAGATTCTCATCGCGTTCGTTGTCGTGCTTCCGGTCAAGGTGCTGAATATGATTCTCGGCGGCGGCATTGTCCGAAGCGGAGGACAGACGCGCACCATGATGATCATTGAACTGCTCGGCACATGGGGATTCGGCGTGCCGCTGGCGCTGCTGGGTGCGTATGTCTGGAAATTATCTATACCGCTGGTGTATTTTATCTTATCTATGGAAGAATGTGTGCGGCTGCTGCTGACGTGGATCGTCTTTGTCAGAAAAAACTGGATGAAGAAGCTGTGAAAGGACAGGAGGCAATGGCATGTGGTCTGAAAACAAGGTGAGAATCAAAGATATCGCCGAGGAATTGGGATTAAGCACGGCGACCGTGTCCAATGTGCTCCACGGCAAAACGCAGAAGATCTCCGACAGAACCGTCAAGGCGGTAGAGCAGAAACTGGAAGAACGCGGCTATATTCCCGATATGGCTGCCACCCTGCTCGCCCGCAACAATTCGCGTATTATCGGCGTAGTGGTCAACGATCACCCCAAGTACGAAGGACACGTTTTTGAGGATTCGTTCATCTCGGCGGCTATCAATTACCTGTCGGACGAAACCGAGGCAAACGGCTATTTTATGATGCTCAAAAAGGCAAAGAAAATCACCGAGATCGTCGCCTTTGCCTCCATGTGGAATCTTGACGGCGTGGTAGTCATCGGCTTCTGCGAGGACGAATATCAGGATCTGCGCGACAGAATCCGCGTTCCGTTCGTGATTTACGACGGATTCCTTGATGAGCAGAACCGCTTCGGCAACCTCACGATTGACGATTTCGACGGCGGCAGACAGGCGGGGCAATATCTGAAAGAAATGGGACACCGCCGTGTGCTTTGCGTCGCCGACAACGAAATATGTATGGACTATCTGCGCTATCAGGGCTTGTGTGAGGGGCTGGAAGTCAAAGCCGGCTTCATGAAAATTCCGATGCAGGCAGCCGAAAGGGAGTTATTCTATCAGGAACGGCTGGCGGCAATCAAAAACTACACCGCCGTCTTCGCCGTATCGGATTATTACGCGCTGGAACTGATGCGTTTTTTGCAGAAAAACGGCGTGGATATTCCCGACGAACTTTCCGTCATCGGCTTTGACGGCAGTCGGGAAGCGCGGAATGCTCTGCCCAAGCTGACAACCGTCGCGCAGGACAATGCTCTTCGGGCAAAAACGGCAATTCATCTGCTCCTTGAAATGATCAACGGCGAAACAGACGCACAAACGGTTTGTATTCCCGTAAAGCTGTGGGTAGGAGACAGTGTGAAGGACTTGAAGAATCTGAAAGAAGACTCATAACAAACAAAAAAACTAAGATAATCCGCTATCAGAAAAGTCAGTATGAGGGGTTTCTTACGAAAAAAATAACCGGAGGCGTAGCTCAGGGTAGAATATGCGTTGACCGAGATCGGACGCAAATTCAAGCCTGCGCATGAAAGCATCGAAATATGCATTCTGAAAAACCTTATTCATTTTGCCGGTCATGTGACTCAACACGCTAGACAACTAATCCTTTCAATCAGCCGCAGCAACGCTTGGGCTGACTGTTTTCTTGCACTCACCAGACAGTTCTGCTTCGCTTGAATTTCACGGATTCAGGCTCCAATAAACAAGCATAGCGCCCACCATCATCGGTGAGCGCTTTTTTCAATCCTTCCGGTACCATTCCGTTTCGTACCCGTCGGCTCGAAGCACGGCTCCAGGAAGCCAGGGCGGCACCCGGCCCATCTGCTCGCAGATTGCCTGCAGATCCACACCCTGGCTGGCTTCGATGATGAGCTCGTCGTGAATGTGCCCGCAGATAAAGCAGTGGCTCAGTGTCCGCATGGCATAACACAGGATGTCCCGCGAGATTGCTTGCACAATGTTTTCCACGAATTTCGGGCCGTAACTTTCGATTCGCTCCCATTTTTTCGTCGCACCGACGCCCTCGTAGGTGACAGACTCGCCGCCGAATTTATTCTCGCCGATCTTCGGTTTCACATAGGCCAGCCGTCTGCCGGATGGAAGCTGAATGAACAGCATGGCGCTCTGGTAGACGAACCGGATGCCGTGTGTTTCTGTGGCCGTCCGCATGCGGATCGCTGTCTTTACAGCATCATCCACATCCCACCAGAAAGCGACGATATTTGGATTGGACTGCCGCCATGCGGAAACCAGCGGCTGGAGTTCCTCTTCTTTCAAGCCCATGTCGAGAGCGCCCATCGCTTTCAGGGCACCCACGCTGCCGCCGTAGCCGAGGGCCAATTCTGCGATTTTGCCTTTCTGGCGGAGGTGGCCGTTCACGCCATGCTTCTCAACAGGCACACCAAACATCGCGGATGCCGACGCGCAATAAATGTCGCCGTTGTTACGGAAAACCTCTGTCCTCCATGCCTCCCCGGCCAAGTAGGCGATCACCCTTGCCTCGATGGCGCTGAAGTCGCTGACGATAAACTTGTATCCTGGTTTTGGCACGAACGCCGTCCGGATCAGCTGGCTGAGGGTGTCAGGCACATCCTCATACAGCAACCGGAGCATTTCATAGTCCCCGGTCTTCACCAGGCTGCGGGCGGAGGCCAGATCCAGGATGTGATTCTGCGGCAAATTTTGCAACTGGATCAGCCTGCCAGCCCAGCGCCCGGAGCGGTTGGCACCGTAGAACTGGAACATGCCTCGGCACCGACCGTCAGCGCAGACACAGTTCTCCATGGCGATGTATTTTTTCACACTCGATCGGGCAAGCTGTTGACGGAGTTCCAGCGCCTGGGCCAGTTCCGGCGGCGCTGTCTTCAGCAGTTCCTTCACCGCTTTCTTGTCCAGCGAATCAACTTCCAGCCCATGGTCAGCCAGCCACTGCTTCATCTGAGCCACAGAATTCGGGTTCTCCAACTGTGTCAGCTTCTGCATTTCAGCGGAAAGCTCATCGCGGGATTGGGCATCCAACTGGATGGCCTGCTCGACCATCTGCCGATCCAGGCCGATACCTCTGTCGTTGATCTGCTCGGACAGGTGATATTCCTCCCAGACGGAATCCGGCACAGGGAACTTGGCCAGCACCTTCTGGATGGACATCTCCACCTCCACATCGCGCTTGTTGTACGCCTTGAAGGTGGCCCACTTGTCCGGCGCGTGCTGTGGGCGGTTCCAGAGCCTGCCGCCGTTGACCTTCGTCGGCTTGCAGGGCACGGAGAAGTATTTGATCAGCGCCTTGCCCTCTGTCATCTTCTGATCCTGCAGCTTCAGCACTGCGCCGACACCCTCCAGCGACAGCGGCAGGCCAATGTATGCCGACCAGATTAGGGAGCATTTCCACGATGCTGGGTTCAGATAATTGCCGACGCTGTCCTCCGGGATGCTGTAACTGCAGAACAGATCGGGCCGGTTCTTCCGCAGCCATGCCGACAGGCATACCCGTTCAAACGCCGCATTGAATGCCCATTTGGTCACGGACTCATCCACGATAGCCCGCAGCACTTCTTCGGGGATCTGCTCCCCGCAGGCCACATCGATGACGGAAACCTCGCCGCCGTTGACGGAATAGCCAAACAGCAGGATTTCGAATTCCGGGTCTTCCGTATATCTGTACACACCGCTCCGGGACAGGTCAGTGCCGGATTTGGTTTCAAGGTCAATAGAGAGATATTCGATCATATGTCCTCCTGAAAAGGGTATGCCGGGCAGCAGAGTTCACCGCTCCGCTGCCCGGCTTTTTTGTCTCAGGACAGGAAATCCTCATCGTCATCGGTGGCGAAATCGTCCTCGGCGCGGCTGCGGCTTCCCATGGGCTCGCCGTCCCGGATCTTCTGCAGGTTGTTCAGCCCGCAGGCGATACCCTTGTTGCCGTTGCTGTTGAAGGCATACAGGTTGATGCTGGCCCGGCCATAGACGCCGGAGTACACCTCGGAGCGATCCAGGATGGGATTGCAGTCCGCGTCCACGATGCCCGGCGCAGTGCTGCTGTTGGCGTTGATGAACATACACCCGGCATAGGCGGGATCACCCTTGCGCTCCTTGTCGCCATCGCGCAGCGGCAGCTTCAGGCTTTCCAGGTCAGGAACAAACTTGCTGTTGCCGCGCAGCTTGCTCTGCCCCTCCTCATACGCGGCCTTGATGGCTCGGTTGATCTTCTCGATGGTGGCCGTGTCGGTCTTCGGGATGATCAGGGAGACGGAGAACTTGGGAGTGGAACCGTTGATGGACTTGGCTTCCCAGACGTTCGCATAAGACCAGCGGGTGTTGGGGCCGGTGATAACCTTGGTGGGATTGACAAACTTACTCATGATCTTTTTCCTCCATAAAATCGTTTTTCGCAGTGTTCATGGCCGGACGCTTGTCCGACTCAGGTACTAAGGTTGGCTTTCCCGGCGGCTTGAATGTCAGCCCGCCCAGGATGTCGTCGAATCGTTTCTTGCCCAGAAGCGCCTTCATGGCGGTGATGCCCAGCAGCTTCCGTTCATAGGGGTCTTCGCCAGCGGCCTTGACGGCGGCGGCTACAGCTTCATCGTCGGTGTATTTGGTGACGGAGCGTCCCTCCACCACTTTAAAGCCGGGATAGTGTGTGCCTGAGATCGCCTGCTGCAGCGCGTGTTCCTTCACATCGCTGCCCCATGCGATCAATTCATCGATCCGGGGCAGGATGGCGGCGATCTCGTCGTCAGTGAGCTCGGCGGGAACCTCGAAGTCATACCGGGCCATTTCCAGGTTGTACTCCGTCCGCTTCCGGCAGGTTGCCTTCGCGGTGCAGAACTGGCAGTGGTCTCCGGCCTTGAACTCGCCCTCGCCATTGAAGGCCAGCTTTGCTGTGGGAGCCAGAACGTTCTCGGCCCACGTCAGCAGGTCATCCTTGCTCATTTCAAAGGTGGAGATGTTCTCCCGCCGGGGCTGGAAGATTGTCATCCGCACGGTGCTTACATCGTAGATGCTGTCGAAGGCCTCCAGCAGGCCCAGCGCGTAACACATGGTCTGCGGATTCTGTGCCGCGTCCACCATGATGCCCACGCCGTATTTCAGATCAATCACGTGGAGCACATCGTCGGCCACAATGCAGGCGTCCCCAGTGCCGAATCCCTCCGGCACCCACCGGGAGAAGTCCAGCCGCTGCTCCACCAGTACGATGGGATCAGCACAGTGCTTCCGGGCCTCGGCCAGCTGTTCCATGACGAAGGCACAGTAGGCATCCGTACAGTCGGCCATCTCCTGATCGAAATACTCCAGATCCTCCGTGGGGTCTCGCGCCCTCATGCCCAGCGCCCGTTGCACCTTATAGGCCGCAAGCTCGTGGGCGTCGGTGCCCTGCTGGGCATAGGGTGAAGCCCTGTCCGGGTGTGCTGCGCACAGCTTCGCGCTGGGCGGGCATTCCAGCCAGCGGTGGCTGGAGGATGCGGAGAGTAGTGCGTGTTTAGCCATGGAGCGCCTCCGCTTCCGCGACCAGATCCGGATACTTCGCCGGATCAATGTCCGTCAGGCTCCCGCCGTCGCTGTACTTCCTGACCAGGGCCTTGGCCTCATTGCGGAAGCCGTTCTGGGACAGATCCGCGAGGATGGCCCGGACTTCTTCCTTCGTGTATACCCTCGGCGCAGGTGTTTCCGCTGCGGGCTCTGTGGCCTTGGCGGGCTCCTGTAGTTTTGGTACAGCGCTGTCGTTCCCGGAGAAGAATTCTCTCACGTGGGCAACGGCCCGAAGGACATCCTCTCCGCATGTGATTACCGCTTTGACGACCCGCGTAAGGTCATCCAATGTTGCTGCCAGTTCGCTCATTTTGCTCATGGTTGTCTCCCTTCATTATCACTCGTTTTGCCAGCTGCTTGGCCACCACGCTGATGGCGATCAGCACCTCGAACAGTTCCTCATCCGTCGCCTGCTCCACCGGGGCAGGCTTTTCTTCACGCATCGCATCCTGCATCTGCAGCACCTCTCTTTCCGAAGGGCTCTGTGTCCCTCCGTCCCCTTACGGACAGTCGGGAATGTGGTTTTCCGGTTTTCCTGAAACTTTTTTTCGAAGCCGCCTCCTGTCGTCCTCAATCCCTATCGGACAGCGGACGGTCTGTTTTTCCGGTGCCGCTGCAAATTTCCCCAGGGGCACACACGCATATAAAAGGAAGCGATTTTTTCCCGCCCCAAAACCGGAAAAAGCGTCCTCCGACTGTCCGTAAGGAAGCGGAGGACGCATGGGCGCTCCTCACATTACAGGAAAGGAGCGAGTCCAATGGGGCAAGCGACGATTCAGGAACCCGGGAATAAACACAGGTTGGAGGTACAGGCATGAAGTTGATTTTGCAGACGGCGAACATCGTCGGCGATGAGAAGAACTGCCTCTATCCGAACAGGGCGGAGGTCACCAGCGCCGAGGAGCTTCAGGAAGCCGTCAAGATGGATCACGTGTGCGCGGAGTATGACAATGACTACCGCAGCAAGGAGAACTTCCGTCAGTCCAATGTTCTCGTCATGGACTGCGACAACGACCACACGGAAAACCCGGCAGAGTGGATCACGCCGGAAAAGCTGGACGAGATGATGCCGGATATCAGCTACGCCATCGCCTTCAGCAGGCATCACATGCTGGAGAAGAACGGCAAGGCACCCCGGCCCAAGTTCCATGTGTACTTTGAGATCGAGCCCACGCAGGACGCGGATTACTACGCGGCGCTGAAGGAAGCCATCTACCGGAAATACACCTTCTTCGATGACAATGCCCTGGATGCCGCCCGGTTCATCTTTGGCGCGGATGTGGGTGACGCCATCTGGCATGAAGGCTGGCTGACCATTGACAGCGAGGTTGAGATCGGCACTCCGATAGAACGGAACGATACAGGCCGCGTCGGTAACGTCATCATCGCAGGCACACGGAACAAGACCATGTCCAAGTTCGCAGGCCGGGTCATCATCCGGTACGGCAGTACGGACAAAGCCCATCAGATTTTCATGGATGAGGCGGAGAAGTGTGAGCCGCCGCTGGATGACGAAGAGCTCGCCACGATCTGGGCCAGCGCCGTCCGCTGGTATGAGAAGAAGATCAGCAAACAGGACGGCTATGTGCCCCCGGATCAGTACAACGCCCAGGAATTCATGAGCCTGAAGCCCGGCGACTATTCCGACATCGGTGAGGCCAAGGTGCTGGCGCGGGAGTACGGCGACGAGCTCCGATTCACCGACAGCACGGATCTCATCCGGTACAACGGCATCTACTGGCAGGAATCCAAGCAGATGGCCATCGGTGCCATGATGGAGTTTCTCGACCTGCAGCTGCAGGACGCGAAGGATCAGGTTGCCGCGACGAAGCAGGCGCTGCTGGACAGCGGTGTGTCCCAGGAGGATGTGGCTGCAGGCGGCAAAACGCTGTCGAAGGCTGTGTCCGGCGACGATCAGCTGAAGCTGCTCATGGCCTACATGTCGGCCCTGCAGTATTACGCCTTCGTCATGAAACACCGCGATTACAAGTACGTCATGTCCAGTCTGAACCAGGCCAAGCCCCTGGTGCTGATGGACATCAACCAGCTGGATGTGAATCCTTATCTGCTAAACACGCCGGAAGCCACCTATGATCTGCGCAGGGGGCTGGATGGAGCGCAGGAGCATGATCCGCTGGATTACCTGACCAAGTGCACCAACGCTTCTCCCGGCGATGCCGGAAAGGATCTGTGGCTGGATACCGTCAGCCGCGTATTCTGCAACGACCCTGAACTGATCGATTATGTGCAGACCATCGTGGGCATGGCCGTCGTCGGCAAGGTGTTCTCGGAAGCCCTCATCATTTCCTACGGCGACGGCGCGAACGGCAAGTCCACCTTCTGGAACACACTGGCCCGGGTGCTGGGCAACTACAGCGGCATGATGAGCGCCGACGCGCTGACGGTTGGCTGTAAGCGGAACGTGAAGCCGGAAATGGCGGAGCTCAAGGGAAAGCGCCTGATCATTGCCGCTGAACTGGAGGAAGGCATGCGGCTGAACACCAGCACGGTGAAACAGCTGTGTTCCACCGACGAGATCGAGGCTGAGAAAAAGTACAAGGATCCGTTCAAGTACGTGCCCACGCACACGATGGTCTTGTACACCAACCACCTGCCCAAGGTCGGAGCCAGTGACGACGGCACATGGCGGCGGCTGATTGTGATCCCCTTCGGCGCGAAGATCCAGGGCAAAACAGACATCAAGAACTACACCGATTACCTGGTGGAAAACGCCAGCCCCTACATCATGACCTGGGTGATCGAAGGAGCGAAGAAGGCAATCGACGCCGGATTCAAGCTGCACCCGCCCAAGTGTGTCCAGGATGCCATCAATGCCTACCGTGAGGGCAATGACTGGCTGGGCCATTTCCTTGAGGAATGCTGTGATGTCGGCCCGGCGCTGAAGGAAAAATCCGGCTCGCTGTATCAGCAGTATCGGGCCTTCAGTACCGAAAATGGTGAATACGTGCGCAGCACGACGGATTTTTATTCCGCGCTGGAAGGCGCAGGCTTTGAACGGAAGCGCCTGAAGGAAGGCCGGATGGTTTTGGGGCTGAAGCTGAAAGCCGGACAGGATTTCGCATAAGGACACGGCAGTGGTGACGGTCGATGACGGGCAAATCAGAAACTTTTTTCAGAATGACTGTGGTTGGTGTCAGTCGATGACGGTCATATCTAAAAAAGTCTCTATAGGGAATTTTCAGAAAAAAACTTATATAGGGGGTTTTTGGAAATGACCAGCATCGACCGTCACCCTGGCCCGGAAAGGTACGATTTGATGAGAGAAAAGACAGTGGAACAGAAACTGGTGAAGGCCGTGAAAAGCCGGGGCGGCATCTGTCCAAAACTGGTGTGTCCAGGATTTGATGGAATGCCCGACCGCCTGGTCTTATTGCCTGATGGGAAGGTTGGCTTTGTGGAGGTGAAGGCTCCCGGCGAAAAGCCCAGACCATTGCAGGTATCCCGGCACAATCTCCTGAGGAGCCTGGGCCTTCAGGTCTACACCCTGGACGATATAACCGCCATCCCGCGCATGCTGGATGAGATCGGAGGCAAGCATGACAATCCTTCTAACGGATAAAAAGGTCGCAACGATTCTGGAGCCCCGGCACATGCTGGAACTGGTGGACAAGTACATGGGCATGGACGCCCGCATGTGGTTTGAGGATTATCTCGCCGGGGCTGACAGCCA
>Ga0256405_10009296_pt1 | contig 13523 bp, 9 predicted proteins | sample RumenRJG_02DNA_FD_189096 | JGI IMG/M metagenome (GOLD analysis project Ga0256405, IMG submission 189096) | Bovine rumen microbial communities from Lethbridge, Alberta, Canada - RJG_02 | ecosystem: Host-associated > Mammals > Digestive system > Stomach > Rumen | place: Canada: Alberta | collected...
CGGCCCCGACCCCGGCCAGGCTTCTCCGTCTTGGCCTTGGACTTGGGGGCGGGCGCGGCGTGCTTGGCGGGCTTCCGCTGCTCCTTCTCCTTGACCTTCCGGGCGGCCTTGGTCTCCACGGGGGCGGACTGGACCTCCTTGCCCTTTTTCCGGTTCCGCTTTTTGCCCTTGCTCTGGGCCTGCCCCTCCTGCTTCTCCTCCTGCCGCCGCTGGGCGGGGGGCTTGGCGTAGCGGTAGAGGGGTTTTGCCGACAGGAGCCGGGCGGTGGCGTCCATGATGACGTCCCCCTCCAGGGGGTCTCGGTGAATGAAGGTCACGGGAGCGGCCTCCTTGGGCTGGCTGGCCAGGAAGACGTCCAGGTCCTCCCGGTCCTGCTTGCCGTGGGGCATAGGCCGGCGGGTCTTTTCCTTCTTCTGGATGGGAGGCGCGGGGGCCACGGGGATGGGCTTCTCCGCCGGTTCCGCCTTGGCCTTCTTTTCCGCCGCCTGGCGCTTCCGCTCCGCGCTGCGCTCCCGGGCGGCCTGGCGGGCCTCGGCGTCGTCGGCGTTGATGACCTTGCCGTTCTTGTCCTTCTTGGGGGCCTCAAAGACCTCCATGGGGAAGTCGTGCTCCCGCCGGGGGATGGGCTTTTTCAGCAGCTTCTCAATGTCCTTGAGCATGGGCAGCTCGCCGTAGTCGCAGAAGGAGATGGCGGTGCCCCCCTTGCCCGCCCGGCCCGTCCGGCCGATGCGGTGGATGTAGGTCTCGGGGACCTCGGAGAGGTTGTAGTTGAAGACGTGGGACAGGTCCTCGATGTCCAGGCCCCGGGCGGCGATGTCCGTGGCCACCAGGGCCCGGATCTCTCCGGCCTTGAACTTCCGCAGGCTCTCCTGCCGGGCGGTCTGGCTCTTGTTGCCGTGGATGGCGGCGGCGGAGACCCCCTTGCGGTTGAGGTCCCTTGCCACCTTGTCCGCCCCGTGCTTGGTGCGGGTGAAGACCAGGGCGCTGCCCACGTTCTCCTCCTCCATGATCTGCACCAGCAGGGCGGTCTTGTTCCCCCGGTCCACCAGGCAGACCTCCTGGCGGATGATCTCCACCGGGGAGGAGATGGGGGCCGCCGCCACCTTGGCGGGGTCGTGGAGGAGGGAGTCCACCAGGTCCATGATCTCCGGGGGGAGGGTGGCGGAGAAGAACATGGTCTGCTTCTTCTCCGGCAGGAGCTTGATGACCTTCCGCACGTCGTGGATGAAGCCCATGTCCAGCATCCGGTCGGCTTCGTCCAGCACGAAGATTTCGATGCCCGCCAGGTCCAGCAGGCCCTGGCCGCAGAGGTCCAGCAGCCGACCGGGGGTGGCGGTGAGGATGTCGATCCCCTTCTTGATCTGGTCCACCTGGGGCCCCTGGCCCACGCCGCCGAAGATGACGGCCTCCTTCAGGGGGAGGTTTTTGCCATACGCCTTCAGATTCTCGTCGATCTGGATGGCCAGCTCCCGGGTGGGGGTGAGGATGAGGGCCCGGATGGCGTCTTTCTTGTGTCCGGCTTTGTTCAGCCGCTGCAGGATGGGCACGCCGAAGGCGCAGGTCTTCCCTGTTCCCGTCTGGGCGCTGCCCAGCACATCCCGTCCGGCCAGGCCCGCCGGGATGGCTTTTTCCTGGATAAGGGTGGGCGTCTCGTAGCCGCAGGCCGTCAGGGCCGTGAGGATGGGCTTGGAGATCCCCAGTTTGTCAAATGTCGTCATAGTGTGTTGATGGTTCCTTTCCGTAAGTCCCGCATTGGGACCTTATGCTGTGGAGAGCGATACAGGGGAAAACCCAGAATCCTAACGGGTGTTGGCTGAAATCAGAGGGCGGCGTCCCCTCATCCGCCCCTTCGGGGCGCCTTCCCCCCAGGGGGAAGGCTTTGCGCTGATTGAATCCTCCAGCGTACAGCGTCCAACATATCCTGATTGACCGGGACCTGCACAGCAGGTTAAAACATGCTCTCCTCTTCCAGAAAATAGGTCGCCTCCATGTCGGCCACGGACAGGGCGAAGGCGAGGGGGTATTTCACGAAGGCCCGGCCCACCAGCCGGTTGTCCTCGGTGCCCGAGAAGCCCATGTGCCACCGGATGGCCATGGCCTCCTCCCGGGTCAGGCGGAGATAGCCGTTGACCACATAGACCGACTTCTCCCCGTGGCCGTAGGGGAGGGGGTCCTCATAGGTGAAGGAGGGCACCTGTTGCCACTTGCCGTCGGGGCCCTTCACGTTTCGGGTGGAGGGCTTGTAGCAGCCGATCTTGCATACGTCGTGGAGGAGGGCCACCAGGGCGATGGACTCCGGGGAGTACTCCAGACCGTAGAGATCCGTGACCCGCTCCCGGGCCAGGTAGTCCGCCAGGCAGTGGTAGACGTTCAGGCTGTGCTCGCACAGGCCCCCGGCGTAGGCCCCGTGATACCGGGCGGAGGCGGGGGCGGTGAAAAAGTCGCTCTTGTTCTCCAGAAAGTCCAGCAGGGCCTCGGCGCCCTCCCGGCGGATGTTCTCCCGGAAGATCTCAATGAATTCCTCTTTGGCGGACATGGCAGGGCCCTCCTTTGCAGGCAGCGGGGCGGATGATGTGATACCCCATAATACAAGGAAAGATTATACCACAGTTTCCCGGAATTTTCACGGGCTTTTCTGGTGGGAATTAGAAAAAATCCCTTTACGAAAGGGGGATCTCATGGTATACTATTCACAGAAACAAATTGTAAATATCCCCATGTGAGGACTTTTGTGGGGAGTGGGACCCGATTGAGCCCTGCTCCCTTTTGCTGACCCCGGGAAAATGGAAATAAACGGCAAAAACAAAAGAAGTGGGGAATGATCCCGTCAAAGCGGGGAAGAGAGGGGCATAGTCCGGCCTGGCCGGAGATACAGATACATAGAGCGGGGGGAAGGTCCCGCCGGAACAAAGAGACATCAGGGCGTCGCTGCCCGGAAAAGGAGGGGTTCGGCCATGCTGTTGGCCCAGATACTGGCATTCATTATCTTTATCATCATGTTTATCGAGATCGTGCGGGAGCGGTTTCCTCGGTACCTTGTCACCCTGGTGGCAGGAGGGTGCACCATCCTGGTGGTCTTCCTGGCGGTGATGCACAGCCCCAGCGCGGTGTGGACGGCCTTCAGCCTGGACAGCATGGCCGAGCGCACCTTCTGGTACGTGGGCCAGGGTCCCCACAGCGAGATGAACTCAGGCATCAACTGGAGCACCATCCTGTTTATCGCCGGCATGATGATCATGGTGGAGGGCTTGAGCGAGGCCGGCTTCTTCGACTGGCTCTGCCTCCGGCTGGCCAAGCTGGTCAATTATAAGCCCGTGCCCCTGCTGGTGAGCTTTATGATCCTCTCGGCGGTGCTGTCCATGTTCATCGACAGCATCACCGTCATCCTCTTCCTGGCGGTGGCCAGCGTCAACCTGGGCCGTCTGTTGAAATTCGACCCGGTGCCCATGATCATCGCGGAGATCTTCACCGCCAACCTGGGGGGCTCCGCCACCATGAGCGGCGATCCCCCCAACATCATCATCGGCACCGCCCTGGGCTACACCTTCGGGGACTTTTTGCGGAACACCGGCATCATTGCCCTGGTGGGCCTCATCATCATCGTTCCTTACTTCTACTTCTGCTTCCGGAAGGAGCTGGTCTCCCGGGAGGCGGTCATCTATGACGAGGAGGAGCTGGATCCCAGAGGAGCGGTGAGCGACTGGAAAAAGTTTAGCATCGCCGTGGCCATCTTCGCCGTGATCGTCGTCCTCCTGATTACCCACGCCAAGACCGGCCTGACCATCGCCACGGTGGGCGTCCTGGCGGCCATCCTCACTTTGGTCACCAACAAGGCCCCCGCCCACCTGATCAAGCGGGTGGACTGGCAGACCGTCCTCTTCTTCATCGGCCTGTTCCTGGCGGTCAGCGGCCTGGAGGAATCCGGGGTGCTGGAGGCCATGGCCCACGGCGTGGGCGCCCTGACCGGCGGCAGCATGGCCATGATGATCATTGTCATCATCTGGCTCTCGGCCATCGCCTCGGCCTTCGTGGACAACATCCCCTTTGCCGCCACCATGGTGCCGGTGATCTCCTCTCTGTCCGCCACCATGGGGGTGGACCTCCATACCCTGGCCTGGACCCTGTCCATGGGTACGGACATCGGCGGCAGCGCCACGCCCATCGGCGCCTCGGCCAACGTGGCGGGGACCTCCATTGCCGCCCGGGCGGGCCACTCCATCTCCTGGGGCCGGTACTGCAAGTACTCCGCCCCGGCGGCTGTCATCGTCATCGCCGTCAGTATGGCGATGCTGCTGATGCGGGTGTAAGCCCCTCAAAAACCGAGCAGAAAACCAGAACGCGGTCGACCGCTCTCCTCGGAGCAGCCGGCCGCGTTTTATTATGTCTTGTTATGCCCCGGCATCCGCCAGAGTCAAAGCCTTGGAGGTGTTGAAGGTATAGGATGTCCCGTCGGTGGTGAGGACCACGGAGCCGCTCTTTCCGGTGCCGTAGATGGTGGCTCCGGCCTCCAGCAGCCGCCGGAGGGCGGATTTGGCGGGGTGGTGGTAGTCGTTGCCCACCTTGTAGGAGATCACGGCGTATTCCGGCCGGACCACCTGCAAAAACCCGGCGCTGGTAGAATAGGCCGAGCCGTGGTGGCCCACCTTGAGCACGTCGATATCCCCGAAGAGCCCCAGCCTGGCCTTTTCCACGTCCTGGGTCATGTCCCCGGTGAAGAGGACCTGGACGTTCCCGGCGATGAGCTGACAGACCACGCTGTTGTCGTTGGCGTTGTCCCAGTCGCTGCCGGTGTCGATGAGATAGAGGGCGCTGTTTCGGCCCAGGTCGTAGTGGACCGAGCGACTGTAGGAGATAGAGGCCCCGGCTTCGTTTTGGACGGCGGTGAGATAGTCCCGGTAGGACCTGGTGGAGGCGGGGCAGCCGCTGTCGATGATGGTCCCCACCTGGTAGGCCTTCAACACGTCGTCCAGTCCCCCGATGTGGTCGGCGTCGGGGTGGGTGGCGATGAGGTAGTCCAGCTTGCCGTCCACGTAGGGCTTCAGGTAGCTGACCACCGTGGACCCCGCGGCGTTGTCGCCCCCGTCGATGAGGACCTCGGTGGTCCCGCAGTCGATGAGGGTGGCGTCCCCCTGGCCCACGTCGATGAAGTGGACCCGGACCAGGCTTGACCCTGTGGTGATGGCCACGGTCTGGGTCCTGCCGTCCCAGGTGACCATGGCCCCGAAGGCCTCGGCCACCGCCCGGATGGGCAGGTAGGTCCGGTCGTTTTTCAGCAGGGCGGCAGTGTCGATGGCCACCTTGTTCCCGTTAACCAGGATATACTTCTGGCCGATGGGTACGTCTACGGTGACGCCGTCTTTTTTGGCGGTGGCGATCCCCTTCCATCCGTTCCAGGACACGGTGCAGCCGAAGGTCTCCATGGTCCGGCGGAAGGGCACCTGGGTCCTGCCGGCGGCGTCCACGAAGGGATACCCGTAGCTGTCGTTATAGGCCACCGGCGTGCCGTTGATGGAGACGGTGACGGTCCCCGCCGCCCCGGCGGAGAGGGGAAGGAGCAGAGCCGCCAGGCAAAGGGCGCAGACCAGGGCGATCCGTTTCATTAAGCCTCACATCCTTGGATTCATTGGTGACAGTGTACCACAGATCGAACCGATTGTAAAACCGGGAGAGATCTGATATACTCTTTCCAGAACCCAAAAAGGAGGAGAAGACCATGAGCGGAACGACGCGGACCTTACAGTGTTACAGCGAAGTCACCCTGTCCGAGGTGGCGGCGGCGCTGAAGTCGGCCATCGGCGGGGACCTTCTGCTGGAAGATCGGCAGACCCTGGGGGAAGGCGAGGCGCTTCTGCTGGCCTTCGAGCGCTATTACTGGCGCAACGGAAGCTACGCCAGCCTCACCGTGATGCTGACCGCCTGGGAGGACAGGCGCACGGCTTCCATCGTGGGCTCCGGCGGCGGCGAGGGCCTCTTCAACATCAGTTTGGGAGCCAATGCGGATTTTGCTGCCCGGGCGGTGGAGGTCCTTCGGAAATTTGGCTTCAGGCAATGAAGTCCGGAAACACCGAACGACAAAAAACGCCCCGGCCGAAGCCGGGGCGTTTTCATGCGTTAAACCGCGATCTTACGAGTGGTAAGAATTAGTTGGCGCCGGTGGGATTCATGGGATCGGTCACACGATCCTCGATCCAATACTTGCCGATGGGATCCTGAGAAGCGTCCTTGTTCACGTTGTGGGCGATCATCAGGGTCTGGTTGCGGTTCTCGACCTGCAGGGCGTTGTCGAAGCCGGCAGCGTCGACGTTGGCGCGCATAGCTTCCTTGGTCAGGCGGACAGCCATGGGATCCTTGGCAGCGATCACGCGGGCCAGCTCCAGGCCAGCGGGGATCAGAGCGGGACGATCCTCAACAACCTTGGACACCAGGCCCAGGTTCCAAGCCTCGTCAGCGTTGATGAAGTTACCGGTCAGCATCATCTCGAAAGCACGGCCGGTGCCGATCAGGCGGGGCAGGAAGTAGGAGGAGGACATGTCGCAGCCGCCGATGCCGACGTTGGCATAGAAGCAGGAGAAGCGAGCGGTCTTGGTGCAGACACGGATGTCAGAGACCATAGCCAGGGAGAAGCCGCCGCCAGCGGACACGTTGTCGATCAGAGCGATCCAGGGCTGAGGAGTCTTGGACATATACATCTCCAGCTCGCCCAGCTTGACCTGATAGTGATAGAAGCCGGGGACGGTCTGCTCGTACTCGTCCAGACCCTGCTTGACGTCCAGGCCGGCGCAGAAGCCCTTGGCCTCGTCGCCGCCATACAGCAGGACGACGCGGATGTTGTAATACTCATCGACCAGCCACTGGGACAGGTTGATCAGATCGGAAACCAGGCCGTGGGACAGAGCGTTGTAAGCCTTGGGTCTGTTCAGGGTAACCTTCAGGATGTTGGGCTCGACCATCTCGAGCAGCAGGTTCTCATAGGAAGGCAGGGGACGAGCAGCAGGATAATTGGGTTTCATAGTAATCAATCCTCCATTAAAATATTTAGGTCAAAGACCTAAGACCCGGCGTCCGGCCCCGAGTGGGCCGGACGACGAAGTCATTCAAACGTAGGTAATCTTACGCGGCAGTTGGCGAATTAGTGGAACACGGTGTTGCCGTTGGCGCCAACATACATGCCGTGGATGAGGTACTGGATGTCGCCGGCACCCTCGATGTTGGGGGCGATGGCGGCGTCACGGACGAAGCGCTCAGCCTGATACTCGTCGCAGACACCATAGGCGCCCATGGCGTTGACGGCCATGGTGGCGACCTTCGTGGCGGTCTCGGCGGCATAGCCCTTGGCCTGCGCGGTGTGAGCCTGGACCTCGCGCATGGTGGCGATGTCGTCGGGCTCGAAGTGATGCTTGTCGCAGAAGTCAGCAGCCTCCAGCAGCAGCAGCTCGGCAGTGTGCGCATAGGTCAGCATGGTGGACAGACGCAGCTGAGTGGTGGGGAACTTGGTGATAGACTTGCCGCGATGCAGCTTCTCCTGGCAGTAGTTCAGAGCGATGTCAGCGGCGCCCAGAGCGGTACCGGTGAACACGGCGGTGAAGCCCAGCTTGCCGTAAGCGGTGGTGCCCAGCAGCTGAGTGAAGCCGTCGCCGGGCTTGCCCAGGATGTTCTCGTCGGTGATGATCACGTCATCCAGGAAGATGTCCCAGACATGGGAGCCGTGATAGCCGATCTTCTCCCAGGGGGAGGAGACGGAGTAGCCCTGGCAGAACTTCTCAACGACGAAGCCGGTGACCAGGTCCTTGCCGCTCTCCTCGTCCTTCAGCAGGCCGAACAGGACGCAGGGGCCGTCGTAGCCGGCGTTGGAGATGAAGCGCTTGACGCCGTTGACCTTGTAGGTGCCGTCAGCCTGCTTCTCCAGGCGGGTCTTCAGCATCTTGGGGTCGGAACCGGTGTCGGGCTCGGTGAAAGCGAAGGAGACGGTCTGCTCGCCGCGGCAGCAGGGAGCCAGCCACTTCTTCTTCTGCTCATCGTTGGCATACAGGTCCAGAGCCTCGAGGCCCAGGATGTACACGTCCAGCGCCTTGCCGACGGAGGGGGACACGCGGGAGAGCTCCTTAATGATGATGGCCTGCTCCAGGTGGCCCATGCCCATGCCGTCATACTCCTCGGGGAAGGAGATGCCCATGAAGCCGCACTCGGCCATCTGCTGATAGATGTCCTGGGGCAGCTGCTTCTGCATGGTGCCGTCCTTGACCTGGACGTCAACGCCTTCTTCGATCTCGTCGATGCGGGGCTGCAGAACGTCCTGAGCGAACTGCTGCGCGAGGTCGTGGATCATCTGCTGGTCTTCATTCAGTAAAAAGTCCATAATAAATTCCTCCAGTATAAAAGTTTTTCAGTAACATGATTTCAACATATTACCGCAGGCATGAGAAGGATGCCCGCGGCAACACGTACCATACGGGGCAACTTCTACAGAAACTATTATAGCATAAGAAAGCAGAGGGCACATACCGTATATTGATGATTTTCCCCATAAATATTACTATACAGAAACTACTGTTTTTCCGGTATTCTGACATCCTTCCGCCACCTTTCCGTGGAAAACACCATGGGAGGTGGAAATAATGAAGGAAAACTTGTGAAAATTAAAGAATCAGCACTTGACGGCGGGGCGATATTCCTGTAAGATAGGGCAGACATCGTGATAATGGCGGTAATTTCACGCTCCGCCTTATCCGTCACTGATCAAGCCGCGCGGAACCGTTCGTCCGCGCATTAAAAAATAATCATCCACAAACATGGAGAAGGAGTTGCACAATCATGGAAGTTAAGACTGTTGGCGTGTACGGCGCAGGCTCTATGGGCAGAGGCATTGCCCAGGTCGCTCTGGAGGGCGGTTACGACGTGGTCCTCTACAACCACCGCACCCCCACCCTGGAGAAGGGCGTGGCCGGCATCAACAAGAACTTTGACAAGAAGATCGCCAAGGGCAAGATCGACGAGGCCCAGAAGACCGAGTGGCTCTCCCACCTGAAGGCCACCACCACCCTGGAGGACCTGGCCGACGTGGACATCGTCTTTGAGGCCATGGTGGAGAACATGGACCTGAAGAAGGACGCCTTCGAGAAGATGGCCGGCGTCATCAAGCCCGAGGCCGTGTTCGTGTCCAACACCTCCTCCCTGAGCATCACCGAGCTGGCTGCCGCCTCCGGCCGCCCCGCCAAGTTCCTGGGCATGCACTTCTTCAGCCCCGTGCCCGCCATGAAGCTGGTGGAGATCATCAACGCCTACGACACCTCCGAGGACACCATCGAGACCGGCAAGGCCATCGCCAAGGGCTTCGGCAAGGAGTTCGTCACCGTCTCCGACGTGCCCATGTTCATCGCCAACCGCGTCATGTGCCCCATGATGAACGAGGCCGCCATCTTGGCCGGGGAGAACGTCTGCTCCTACGAGGACATCGACAAGGCCTGCGAGCTGGGCTACAACCAGCCCATGGGTCCCCTGAAGCTGGCCGACGCCATCGGCATCGACGTGATGATCAACGTCATGGAGTCCCTGTACCAGGAGACCGCCGACTCCAAGTATCGTCCCGCGCACCTGTACAAGGTCCTCTACCGGGCCGGCCGTCTGGGCCGCAAGTCCGGCAAGGGCTTCTATGATTACGAATAATTCGCAGGGTTAACGATTCCAAGGCCGCTCCGATGGGAGTGGCCTTGTTTTTTAAGGAATTCCCGCACGATCCCGGTATGCGAAGCGCGCCATGCATTGTGCGGGGATGCCTTAAGGAACAGCCGGCCGGGAGGGGGCCGGAGCCCGGAAAGGAGTGTCATCCATGCGCATTTTACTGGCGGAGGACGAGCGGGATCTGAATCGGCAACGCCTTTCGCCATGGCGGTCCGGCGGTCCGGGTCCGGGTGGCCCTGGTTCGGGCGGAGGACGGGACGGCGGTCCTGTCCGTGGCGGACGACGGGCCGGGGATCCCCTTGGAGGAGCAGGAGAAGATCTTTGACCGGTTTTATCGCGGGGACGCCGCCCGGACCGTCCCGGGGACGGGACTGGGCCTGTCCATGGTCCGGCAGATCGCGGAGCTCCACGGGGCAGCGGTCTCCCTGGAGAGCCGGCCGGGCGCGGGCAGCGTTTTTTCGATCCGGTTTCCAATGCCGGCGGCCTTCTCATCTTCCTCTAATGTTCCGATGCTAAAGTGAGGCTGCAGCAAACCCCTATGGATACCAAAGGAGGGATCCCGATGAAAAAGAAGACAATGATCCTGGCCCTGTCCCTGGTGTGCGTCATGGCCGTTGGAAGCATTTCGGCCTATGCCGCGGAACGAGGCGGCAAGCTGGAAAAGCGGCACTGGTACTTGGCGAGAGAGCGGAGCACCGTGGCGGTCATCGGCACAGAGCGGGCCAAAGCCATCGCCCTGGAACGGACCGGACAGTCTGCGGAGACCGTGCAGATGCGCACCCTGAAGCTGACCTGGGAGGACGGACGCCGGGTCTATGAGGTGGAGTTCCTCACCGGAGACCGGGTGGAATATGATCTCACACTGGATGCCCGGACCGGCCAGGTGCTGGAGCTGCAGCAGGAGATCGAGGACGACTGGAACCGCGCCGCTGTCAAGCCTGCGGCCCCGTCCGCACCCAAGAGACAGCCGGAGAAGAAGGCCGGGGACGCCGCGTTCCTCGGTGTGGAGAAAGCCAAGACCATCGCGCTGACCCGGGCGGGTCTGAGCGCCGGCGAGGTCACCTTCACCAAGGCCAAGCAGGACCGGGAGGACTGCGTGCCGGTCTACGAGATCGAGTTCTATACCGCCGGCGGTGTCGAGTATGAGTATACCATCGACGCCCGGACGGGGGCCGTTCTGGAAGAGGACAGAGACCTGCCTGACTGGGACGACTGATGAAAAGCAAAGGGGCCGTTGCAAAAGGACGCCCTCTCAGTCATTCGCTTCGCGAATGCCAGCTCTCCCAGAGGGAGAGCCAAGAGTTTAGTGCAACTTCGCAGACAAGGCATTAAATCTTGCCTCTCCCTCCGGGAGTCAAACTGTCCGGGGGACAGTTTGATAAGATAAAGCGAAGCAACCACAGAAACTGTGGCACGGCGAAGCCGTGACGGAGAGGGCGCTTTTCACCTTTTGCAACGGCCCCTTGTTTTATCGTATCCTATTCCGCGGCCTCTTCCTTGCTCTCATGGGCCTCGTGCATGATGATCAGGTCGATGTAGGGGGCCTTCTTCACGATGTAGGTGGCCACGGAGCCCATCCTGCGCAGGGGCCCCCGGCTGGACCGGGTCATCATGATAATGTCGATGTCGTGGCTCTCGGCGTACCGAACGATCTCCGGCCCCGGGGCGCCCGCCAGGATCTTGGTCTTGACGGTGTACAGGGGGAGCTCGTCCCGCATATTGTCCAGCTTGGCCTGCTCGGCGTGGAAGACCTTTTCATATTCCTGGGAGACCTCGGACCGGATCTCCCGGACGATGACCGTGACAAGGGTGACCTCCACGTCGCTGGGGTCGAACATCTGGCGGAGCATGGCGGCGGTGCGGGCGCTGCGGGGACTGCCGTCGATGGGGAGAAGGATCTTTGTCATGGCAAACCCTCTTTTCCTTTCTGTTCTGATTGTATCATACCACGATCGGTTCTGGTTTTCCAGCGGTTTTTTGTCGCGGTGCGCGTTGGCGCCTGCACGAGACGGGGTTTCAGCATAGAGCGGGGAAAGCCCCTCGCACAGCACAGCGTACCCGATGCAGGGATTTGATCCGTGATCGGGATCAGTCCCCGGTGAAGATCGCCACGAAATCGTGGAACATCCGTCCCACCCGGCCCCAGAAGCCCAGCTTTTCGCTCTCGGCCTGACGGGCCGCCTGGCGGCTGTCCGCCTCGTCGTCGGTCTTGATCTCCTGGCTCCGGAGCACCAGCGTGATGGTGTTGGGAACGGGGTTTTCCGGGGAGGTCAGGGAGACCTTCTCCGCCTGGCTGTCCATGTTCAGCAGGTTGTTCTCCCCGCCGGTGTATTCTTCCCACTTGTCCTCCACCAGCCGGGTGACGGTGTCCTTGGCCCGGCGGACGGTGGAGGTGGTGTTCAGCCCCCGGGAGGCCCGGCGGAGGGTGGAGGACAGGCTCTCCAGGGCGGTCTTGCTGCCCCCGTCCAGGTCGGTCCCGGCAGAGCGCATCAGGTCCTCCAGGGACTTGCCGAAGGTGTTCAGATCCCCCAAGAGGCCCACGGCGGCGTTGATCTGCCGCTGGGCGGCGGTCAGGGCGTCCTGGGCGGCGGGCTCGTACTTGGTGACGGTCTGGCTGAGCTGGCTGGCCTGGGCCAGGATAGCGTCCAGTTGGTCAATGGTCCCCGCCGTAGCGTCGAAGAGGGAATTGGCGTGGTCGTTGAGGGCCTGGTTATCGTAAGCGGTCAGGTGCCCGATGAGGGCCCCGCCGGTGTCCAGCAGGGCTTGGGCGTCCTCCAGGGTGGTCCCGGCGGTGTCCAGGGCGGACTTGGTGTGGTCCAGGGCGGTCCGGGCGCTGCCCAGGAGGGACTGGCTGTCGTCCAGCAGGTCCCGGGCGTTCTCCAGGGCACCGGTGTTGACGTGGTTCAGGAGGGCGTCCAGAGCGGCCAGCAGGTCGGAGGTCCCGCCGGTGACGCCGTTGAGGGCGGTGATGTAGGAATTGATCTCCTTGGTGCCCTTCTGGATGAAGCCGTTGAACTGGTTTAGGGTGTCGAGCTGCTTTTGCACGTTGATGCCGTCGTCCCACTGGTAGTTCAGGAAGGAAAGCAGGTGGGCCTGCTGACGGATCTGGGCGGCTTTGGCACTGATCTCATCCTGGGCCGAGGCACGGGCAATGGCGGTGGCGTTTCCTTCGTCCTCCAAATACCGGGCAAACAGATTTTCGCGCGTTAGCAGGATAGAAGATTCGTCGTCAGAAAACGGTGTGATTCCACTGTCCTCAGGAGGATGGGTGCAAAGATCATAGATGCTATTGGCCTGCGTATGGGTGCTCTCAATTTTTTGTACTGAATACTCCTGGCCGTTAATCGTAATAGAGTCAATAGGCGACAGGTTCAGCTTCTTCAAATTCAGCTTGTCCAGGGAGCTTTCCAGGTCCCCGGACCGGCTGACCACTTTTTTCAGATCGGTCTGGAGGGTCGTCAGATCGTCGTCCAGGTCGTCCAGGGTCCGGTCCAGGGCCCCAAGGTTCTTCTCGATGTTCCCCACGTCCCCCTGGAAGCGGTCCAGGTCCAGATTCAGGTCCCCCAGGTCTCCGGACAGGGCCCCAAGCTGGTCCCGTGCGGTGAGGCCGTCGGCCTTCAGGAGCTCCAGAGTGTCATTGAGGGCGTTCATGTCCCCCTGGATAGCCACCAGGTCGGTGCGCAGGTCCTGGAGGTCCGGCCGGAGGCCGTCCACGGTTTCGGTGAGGACGATGACCTGGTCGGTGCTCTCCGCCAGGGCCTCCTTGCTGGTGCGGATGTGGTCCACAGCGGGCTTGAGGACCTCCGCCAGGTCGGTGAGGTCGGCCAGGGTGCGGTCAGCCTGGG
>Ga0256405_10009297_pt1 | contig 13521 bp, 7 predicted proteins | sample RumenRJG_02DNA_FD_189096 | JGI IMG/M metagenome (GOLD analysis project Ga0256405, IMG submission 189096) | Bovine rumen microbial communities from Lethbridge, Alberta, Canada - RJG_02 | ecosystem: Host-associated > Mammals > Digestive system > Stomach > Rumen | place: Canada: Alberta | collected...
AGTCGAAGAAGGGTTCGCCGAGGCCGGCAGGCACCCGGTCCACCGTGCATTCCACAATTCCGCCCACCGAATCCTGCGAGCGGATGGCATCGTCCAGCACCTTGCGCCAGATATCGGCCGCCGAGAGGGAGGCTTCCTCCCCCGGTACCGGATAGCGGTCGCCCGTTCCGTGTGCCGCGGGATCCCGGGAGACCACGCCGCCCAGGCTCTCGTTCTCGTCGTTGCGCAGTTTCTCGCCTTTGGCGGGTTTTCCGCCTTCATCGGCCAGGAAATCCGATGCGCAACCGGTCTTGATGCAGCCGCAACGGAAGAGGTCGGCAAGGGCCGCTTCGCGCGTAACGCCTCCAACTTCAATCAGTTCCGCATTCACCTGGCAGCCGATCATCTTCTTGGCCACCACACCGGCTGCCACCAGGGGCAGGGTGATCCGGCCGGAAAAATGGCCGCCCCCGCGCGGGTCGTTGAAATCCATCCACTTGACCGAGGCCGTATAGTCGGCATGGCCGGGACGGGGAATATCATTAAAAAGCTTATAGTCCGTAGAACGGGTGTTCCGGTTATGGAAAATGACGGTCAGCGGGGCCCCGGTGGTATATCCGTTGTACACACCGCTGAGGATTTCCGGCTCGTCGGCCTCGATGCGCGGGGTCGTCCCCTTGGCACCGCTCTTGCGGCGGAGGATATCGGCCGTAAAATCATCGACCGACAATTGCAGGCCGGGCTGAACCCCGTCCAGCACCACGCCGATGGCCTCTCCATGGGATTCTCCGAAGATGGACACCCGGAATTTCCTGCCGAAACTATCCATGGCTTAGCAGAGTTTCAAGAAGACTTCAATAGCCTGGTATTCCGCCATTCCCAGATGATCGTAGAGCTTGGCGGTGTTCTGCGTGCGTTCTTCGGCCCGCTGCCAGAACTCGCGGGTATCGTCTCCAGGGAACGGAACGATATCCTTCTGGGAGAGGTGGCGGAAAATGGCATGGCGTTTCTCCACCAGCTCGTCCGGGCTCAGCGGAACGGCCATGTCCACACGATCCAGTTCCCACTCCATCCAGGCACCGCGGTAGAGCCAGATATTGGTCTTCTCCAGCCAGGTCTCGCCCGCTTCTTTCAGCTGCTCGATGGCCTCCAGGGCCGCCTCGGTACACACCCGGTGGGTGCCGTGCGGGTCGGCCAGGTCGCCGGCCATGTAAATCTGGTCGGGTTTGATTTCCAGCACCAGCTTCTTGATAATGTCGATATCTTCCTGCGTGCACGGGTTCTTCTTCACGCCGCCGCTTTCATAAAACGGCAGGTTCAGGAAGTGGACGTTCGTGTCGTCATTCAGGCCGAAGGACCGGACCGCACCGCGGGCCTCGCTCCGACGGATCGCCCCCTTGATGTCCAGCAACGCACGCGGTTCCGGTTCACCCGGACGCTTGGTGGCGATGATCTTGCGCACCTCATCCACCTTGTCGGCAAAGCCGAGCTGGTGGGCGGCGTCCATGATCTGGATCACCACGTCGTCATGCACCGCCACGTTACCGGAAGTCTCGTACGCCACATGGACGTCGTGTCCCTGGTGCACCAGGCGGATGAAGGTACCGCCCATGGAAATCACGTCGTCGTCCGGATGGGGCGAGAAAATGAGCACCTTTTTGGGGAACGGGGTCGACTGGACCGGACGGGTGTTGTCGTCGATGGCACCGGGCTTGCCACCCGGCCAGCCGGAAATCGTATGCTGGAGGTCGTTGAAAACCTTGATGTTGATGGCGCTGTAGGACCCGAACTTGTCCAGCAGTTCGCCCAGGGAATTTTCCAGATAATCCTGGTGGGTCAGTTTCAGGATGGGCTTGTTCACCTTCTGGCACAGCCACACCACGGCTTTGCGGACAAATTTGGGCGTCCACTCGCAAGGACCTACCAGCCAGGGCGCGACCACCCGCGTGAGCATCGAAGCCGCCGTCTCGTCGGTATAGAACCGGATGTTGTCATGATTCTGGAACAACGATGCCGGGATGGCGGGCGTGGCAGGACCTTCCACGATATCGCGCACCACCGAAGCCTTCGCTTCGCCCCATGCCATGAGGATGATCTTCTTGGCCGACATCATGGTGCCGATGCCCAGCGTGATGGCCTGTTTGGGCGTGTCGGCGATATTGCCGTTGAAGTTCTCGGACTGGCGCTTGCGGGACTCATAGGACAGCATCACCACGCGGGAATGACTGCGGGGCGAAGAGCCGGCCTCGTTGAAACCCACCTGACCATTTGCACCGATACCGATTACCAGCAGGTCGATATGGCTGGCCAGGGTGTCGAAGCGGGCGCAGTATTCGGAAATCTGGTCCGGCGGAATGGTTCCGTCCGGGATGTGGATGTTCTCCTTGGGGATGTCCACCAGGTCCAGGAGCGAATCGTGCAGCAAGCGGTTGCGGCTCTGGGGCGCATCGGGCGAAGAGGGGTAGTATTCATCGATTGAGAAAACCTCCACATTGTGGAAGGAAACATCGCCCTGACGGTAGCGGCGTGCGAGTTTGCGGTAGAGCGAAATCGGTGTAACACCGGTGGTGAGGCCCAGTTTGAAGGGACGCTTTTCGCCGGATGCCTGGTGATCCCGGATGGCTTTTACGATGATGTCCGCAATCTCCACGCTGGCCACCGAGGAGTCTTCCGCGATCTCGGTATAGATGGCTTCGTAATTGTGAAGAATTCCCTTGGGGATGTTTTTGTCAATAAGGCCCCCGTCTTTGGGGAGGTTGAAATGTTTCATTATCTGATGCTATAGATTATAATCGGACAAACTGAACGTGTCGCCCTGGCGCATATCGCCCGTGGCAAGGCCTTTCTTGAGCCAGCGCATGCGCTGCTCGGAAGTGCCGTGGGTGAAGGAGTCCGGCTGCACGGTGCCGGTCGCTTTTTTCTGGAGATAATTGTCGCCGATCACTTCGGCGCAGTGGAGGGCTTCCATGATGTCGCCGTCGTCCAGGGAACGGTAGCGGTTGTTCTCGTCGTGGCCCCAGACGCCGGCATAGAAATCGGCCTGGAGTTCGAGTCGTACGCTGATTATATTGGCTTCGGCCTTGCTCACCCGCGACATCTGCTGATGGGCTTTTCCCAGGGTTCCCAGCAGGTATTGCACATGGTGGCCCACCTCGTGGGCAATCACGTAGGCATAGGCGAAATCCCCGCCCGCGCCCAGCTGGCGTTTCATACTGGAGAAAAAGGAGAGGTCGATATAGACGCTCTGGTCGGCCGAACAGTAGAAGGGGCCCACCGAGGCATTGGCGCTGCCGCAACCGGAGGAAGTGGCCTGGGTGTACAGGACCATCGTGGGCGCCTGATATTCCAATCCATATTGGGCAAACTGGGCCGTCCACACATCCTCCGTACTGGCCAGGATGCGTTTGGCAAAGGTGGCCAGCTCCTGTTCCTCCTGGGAGAAGACAACCTGTTCCGTCTGCTGTCCACCGGCGGAAAGGCCGCCGTTTTGCTGGACGGCCTGGAACACGTCGCCCAGGTCTCCGCCCATCAGCAGTGTCAGCAGGCCTACAATCAGGATACCGCCAAGTCCGAGTCCGGCTTTGGTACCGCCGGAAAGACCTCTGCGGTCATCTACATTCGTGCTTTCCCGTCTTCCGTCTAGTTTCATCTTGTACTTTGTTTATCAGTCTTTATTTGTCATCATACACAACTTCATAGGGTCGGAACCATGCCATGACGGTCTTATGGAGGTCTTCCGCGTTAACTTTGTGGAAACCGATGACCGTATTCTCATACTCCACGCCCGGATAACCCAGGATATTGAGCCGGATCAGCGACCGGCCGATATCGGAATCGCGCACCCGGATGTAATCCACCGGCGTGCGGGCCTGCAGCAGCAAGGGCACGTTCGACTCGATAAAAATCTTTTCCAGGGTAATGTTGCGCATCACGACGTTCTGGGCTCCGGGGTAAAAACTGCGGTTCCAGTCACTATGGTCAAAATGCAGGTTGAACCCCAGGTGGCGCGGACGCTGGAGGTGGATGTTCCGGAACACGATGTTGCGCACCCCGGCTGTCAGGGTAATATCTTTGTCTTGCAACATGGTCCAGACATGTCCGTCGGCAAGTTTCCGGGTTCCGGAAGGATGGGTCGGCGGCACGGTGGACGGCATTTCGCCATGCTCGCGCAATCCCGTTGAACGATAGATCCGGCCATTGTGCAGCACGGCGTCGCCCTGGTGCTGGATGGACATCCCTTTTTCCCATTCCTTGAAGGAGCCGGCGGTCATGCGGGCGAAATACCCGATAACGGCGGCATCCGGATCGGGAAGGTCCACGCAGTTTTCCACCAGGCCGTTTTCAATCCAGCCGATGCGGGGAGAATTCATCGGGAAATCCAAGCCGTTCATGGCCACGGCGTCGTTGTCGGTGCGGAACTGGCTGTTTCGGATGATAAAATCGCGGCCGGCACCCAGGTGAATCGCATCGTGTACCCCTTCGATATGCAGGTTCTCCAGGAGAATGTTATCAAAATCGCACACCTGGATACCGAAACTTTTTTCGGGATAACCGAGCACCTGGGTATTTTTGATGGTCAGTTTCCTGACCCCCAGGAAAGCCAGTTCACCACGCAAGCCCACAACCAGCGTATCTTCCAGGCTGCCGCCCATTCCGTTGCATTGAAGCAGGAGACCCTTGATGGAGATGTTCTCGTCGATGCTCCCGTCGAGGGCGCCGGCATTCATCAGCAAAGGCTGCGTATCCTTCCCTTCCGCCGGTATCTCACGACTGATAATCACCCCTTGGGCAAAAGAGAGCTTGGTATTCGCCTTGATCAGCAGCGTCCCGCATACCCGGTACATTCCCGGACGGGAGACAACTATCCGCCCGCCCTCGTCCAGACACTGCTGGAATGCCGCCTTGTTTGCCTCGGCCGAATTTTCCGGCAAAAAGCCAAATACGGCAGCGTCTCGTCCGCCTCCACAAGAAAGAGCGACAAACAACAGCGGTAAGATTCTCCATTGGCGTTTCATAACGAATCGGCTTTAAATGCCAAAGTTAGTAAAATTTTTTTAGTTTTGGAAATTATGTACTTATTGTACATAGTTCAAAGTTTTTTTGTATATTTGGACAGTATAATTCAAACTAAAACCACACCTTATGAGAAAACAACGCTACGAGAGCCCTTTGGCGCTGGAAGAAGCGGTGCTTCTTGATGATTTGATCGCCACCAGCGGCGACACCGAGCCGTACACCGAAAACAGCGGCTACGGAGAAGAGTATTTCAATTAACACGGAGGACCGCACCATGAAAAAAAGGATTATTTGGGCGGCCTTTGCCGCCATCGCCCTGACAGCCTGCCAGCGCGAACTGGATGTCCAGGAACAAACCGTCGGCGTCTTTACCGCCACCACCGAAAGTACCACGACCAAAACGGAATTGAGCCCGGACGGCTCCGTTTTCAACGTGGTCTGGCAGAGCGGGGACCAGATTGCCATTGAGGATGCCGCCGCCAACGCGGGCGTCTATTCCACCACCAGCACGGGGACCCATGCCTCGTTTACCTTCGCCAGCGGCAAAGAAGCCGCCACGGCGCCCTTCAAGGCCTGGTATCCCGCGGGTATCTACAACGAGGGCAAGCCCGAACTTCCCGCCACCCAGACCTATGTGGCGGGCAACATTACCGGCGCGCCCATGTACGCCGAAAGCGAGACACCCGACCTGGTGTTCAAGAATCTGGGCGGAATCGTCCGCCTGAACGTGAGCACCTCGCAGGAGGGCAAGAAGGTCCGCAAGATCGTCCTGTCGGCCGACAAGGGCCTGAGCGGTCCGTTCACCATTACCGAGGATGCGGCGGTGGTGTCCGGTACGGCGGGGATTACGCTGGACTGCGGAGAGACCGGCGTGGCCATCGGCGCGGAATCGCTCCCCTTCCATATCGCCGTTCCGGCAGGAACCTATAACCCGCTTAAAATCACCGTCATAACTACCGACGGAGACGTCCAGGTAAAGACCTCCACCAGCGGCATCTCCATTGCACGCAGCAAGATAACCCCCATCACATTGGGCTTCGGAGACCTCAACGCCACCGGTGGCAGCGCCGCCATCCTGGACGGAACCACCCAGCCGTGGGTGCGGCTCTGGGACGGCGGTCCCCGATGGGCCAAGTTCAACGTGGGCTCCACCATCGACAGCTGGGCCGGCGTGACGGAGTATACGAACCCGGACGTCGTGGGCGGCTATTATTCCATCAGGGGACGCTACGACTCCGTTCCGGATTCGTACAAGACCGACGACACGGCCGGTTTCGTATGGGGCAGCAACTGGGCCACGCCCGACCGCGACCAGTTCCAGGCCCTGCTGGACAACTGCGACTGGACCTTCTGCGACGGCGAGACCGTGCAGTTCGAGGCCGGATGCACCCTCAAAGGCTGGAAAGTCTGCGGCAAGGAGTCCGGCTTTACCGATAACGCCATTTTCCTGCCGCTCTGCGGCGCGCGGGATCAGAACCGGTCTGCCCGCGCCCAGATGGGCACCCGCGGCCTTTACTGGACCAACGGAACAGGTACCCGCTATTTCCTGGAGTTGTTTGCAGGCGCCAAGAACCTCCCCTATCACGATCCCGACCACGGTTGCTCTGTGCGGGCCATCTGCGTGGGCGACGACGTGATTGTCCCGGGTCAGTTCGAACTGTACCAGAACAATGTCAACACTGTTCCCGATCAGTTCAATGCCTACTCCGGCTTGAATCCCAAACTCATTGTCCAGGAAGATATTTCGCAAATGATTACCATTACCCGTGCCGAGGGAGATATTGACCTGAACGGCCACTCCGTGACGGGATTCTATTTGCAGAACACCGACCCCGAAAAAACCGTTACGATCAAGAATGGTACGGTTACTTTTGGCATCGACGGCAAAGACGGACAGAGTGACTATTTCGGCGGCAAGGTATTGCTGGAGAACGTCAATGTGGGGGATGGAACCCACTCCGCTGGCGACTGCGTATGGACCGACGGCCATGATCTCACCATAAATGGAGGTACCGTGATTCGTATCGAGCACAAGAAGAGTGCTTCCACGCCCGGCAAACTGACCATCCAGGACGGTTGCTTCGGCGAGATCTACCGCTATGTAGACAAGTACGGCGGCGAGGACAACAGTACCATCATTCTCTATGGTGGCAAGTACAAGATCCGACCGGCCACGGGATGGTGCGCCCCCGGCTATCATATTGAGGCAAATCCCGATGATGACAGTGCCACCTATCCGTACCGTGTGGCAAAAGGTGAAGGGGAACCGGCGGTTCTGGTCCAGCACTGGCCGTTTGACGGTAACACCTATAATGCGGTGGAGGGCGGAATCAATGCCGTTGTCTATGGCCCCGTTCCCGCCGAAGACCGCTTCGGCCACTCCGACGGAGCCTATTACTTTGACGGTAACGACAAGATGATTGCAGCGGGGGCCGCCGACTTCGGCACCGGCTCTTTCTCGGCGAATGTTTGGGTCAAGAGCACGCAGACAGGCGGTTCTGGCAATCTGTTGAGAACCGACGGCGGTTATTACAATGGATGGCTCTTCCGTTTCAATAGTGGCAGAATCGAGATTTGGGAAGGAAGATCTGTGAATATCGCTTATGTTTCCGGCAAGTCTTTTGCCGATGACGAGTGGCACATGCTTACCTATGTCCGTGACGTGGAGGCCCGGGAAGGACGCCTGTATGCCGACGGCGTTTATCTGGGCTGTTATAAGATGAACGAGACCACCATCAACAATGTAACCAACGAACTCCGCTTCGGTACCTACGGAGATGGTGAATACTATAAGGGTGCCATGGATGATCCGCGTCTGTACACCGGCGTGCTCACCGGGACACAGATCCAGGAGTTGTACAATATGCCGGATACGTATCACGCATTGGATCCTTTCGCCGACTGGTTCTCCGGCCCCGCGACAGACCTCAGTGTCGAGGCTACCGCCAACACCTATATGGTACACCAGCCCGGCACCTATATGTTTAAGGCTACCGTAAAGGGTAACGGCGGATTTGATCCTATCACCGGAGCCACCGCCACGCCTATCAATGCGTCCGACATCAATGGCGCCACGATCTTGTGGGAACTGCAGAGTGCAGGCCTGGCCATTAAGTATGAGGCCGGTTTATACCAGCTTGCCTATAAGGACGGGTATGTCTATTTCAACACGCCCGACACCTTCGTCCCCGGTGACGCCTACGTGGCCGTATTCAAGGATGGCGAGGGCGGAAAGGACGGCCAGTACGACAAGGACGTGGATGAAATCCTCTGGAGCTGGCTCATCTGGACCACGGAGAAGCCGGCCGTAACGAATAAAGACGAGTTGTTGATTATGGACCGCAACCTGGGAGCTGTTGGTACAGGCAATGTATACTGTCGTGGAATGATGTACGAATGGGGGCGTAAGGATCCCTTCCCGAGTCCCAATAACGGATCCTATACTCCTAACACCTTCTATCCTGACCGTATGACCGCGTTCAGCATCAGTGACTTTGATGCAGAGGGTATGACTGTGGCTTACTCGGTTGCCCATCCTACTACATATCTCAAGGGCTTTTCAAGCAAGAGATACTGGCAGACGGAGAGTGAGTTTACTTTAAACATGTGGTGGTCGGGCGAGAAGACTATCTATGATCCTTGTCCGGCAGGCTGGAAGGTTCCCAGTAAGGAGGAAATGCAGACGGTTATCAACTCCGGGGTTAATCTTCCCGGCAATGGATTTATCGGAAACGTGTCTACCGACTTCGGCTATGGAAACCCCAGTAGTCAGTATTACTGGACCAGCACGGGATATGACCGCAATTACGCCTGGGGATACCACGGCGGATTTACCAACAATCACGTAGACGATGCTACGCGTTCCGGTTGGAGCATCCGTCCCGTAAAGGAAATACCCCTCGTCGACCTTAGCGAAGTGCAGTCTGCCAACTGCTACCTGGTTCCGGAAGAGGGTAAGTATAAGTTCAAGGCCACGGTAAAAGGCAACGGTTCGGCCAATCACAGCGGCATCGATAAGGATACGGATCCCACCACCATCGCCAAGGCGGAATTGGTCTGGGCCACCTTCAACACCGCCACGGCTCCCGCAGAGAATGAACTCATCAAAGACATCAAATATGAGGATGGCTATGTCTTCTTCTCTACCGGCAGTCCCTACAAGGAAGGCAACGCCCTGGTAGCCATCAAGGATGCCGAAGGAACCATCCTGTGGAGTTGGCACCTGTGGTTCGAAAGTGACGACTTGGCCGCCAAGGCACATACCTACCCGGTTTCCAATGCCGTGGTAATGGACCGGAACCTGGGCGCCTTGTCCAACTGCTACTCGGCCGACAATGTGCTGGACTTCGGCTTTGCCTATCAGAACGGGCGCAAAGACCCGTTCATGATGACGGCTTCCCGCACCAGTTATGTGCAGGTAGGCGTGCTGGGCACCTATACATCAGCCACCGGAAGTTCAACCGTGGCCAACAGCATCAAGAACCCCACCGTGGTCTTCGGTACAGACGAATGGGGTGGGGATCAGGGTCAATGGACCGGATCGGACAAGACCATCTTCGACCCCTGCCCTCCTGGCTGGCACGTGGCCAATGGCGGATTCCTCGCCAACCAATACAGCCTGTTCAAGGTATACGAGAACGACTGGAATACCTATCACGGTCTTCTGTTCAATGAGGTTGACTGGTATCCGGCTACCGGAGACCGCTGGGGAAGCAATCACAACAACACGGGTTCGACGCTCCGCGTCTGGTCCAAGAGCAGCGGATGTGAACTGGCATCGGACAACGGAGGTTCGGCACACGGTGATGTCTCCAACCCCGGTCACGGTTACAGCGTCCGTTGCGTAAAAGAATAAGGATTACCGGGTACGCCACTCGGTAGGTGTCTGGCCGGTTTCTGCCTTGAAAGCCCGGAAGAAGGAGTTTTCATTGGAGAAGCCGGCCTCTTCGTAGATTTCCGACAGAGGCTTGGACGGCTCCTGCAGCATCCGTTCCTGGGCGTACCGGATGCGGTAGCCGTTCACAAAACGCGGGTAACTCATCTTGAACTGTCCGCTCAGGCAGGCGGAGACATAGGTGGAATTGGTATTGAGCCGAGTGGCCAAATCGGATATGTGCAGGTCTTTCTTCCGGAACAACTGCTCTTTTTCCATGAGCGCCACGATGCGGGTCTGGAGGTCCGGCGTAATGGTGCGGACCGCCTTCGGCGATTCTTCAACAGGCTTTTTGCGGCGCATAAACCACGCCGCCCCACCTATCATCAGCGCTCCCAGCGCGACGATCAGGATCCAAATCCATCCGGCAACGGCCTTCCGCGGCTGGGTATAGCACATCAGCACGGTGGACCGGGCATCATACGCATCCTTGATGGTACCGCCCACCAGAAGGAAGCGTCCGTCGGGCAACGGCAGGGCCTCGGCTTTGTGCGGAAGGTTTTCAATGGGATCGGTATGGAAGACCTCCACCGACGCCGGCGTTTCCCGGTAACCGATGCGCAACAGATATAGGCGGTTTTCGGCATCGCGACCCTGTTTCCAGGCGGTGCCCGATACCGGCTCTACCTGGATGCCGCTTAACCAGTCAATGTCTCCCCACGGACCTGCCAGGGGGATGGGAAGGGCGGTCTCCACCAGGCTGAACCGTCCGTCGGACAGTTGCAGCAAGCCCATTTGGCCGTCTTTCCAGGCAGGGATCAGGTAACTGTACTCCCCGATGCGATAATGTTCCGGCGGATTGGGCATGTGCAGGTTTTCGGTGGTCCATTCCTGCAGCAAGGGCTCCTGGAAGGACTCTCCCGAGAGCCGGTCCACCCAGCCATCCGGCAGGGGCTTCCCATAGTTGTCGGCCCATCCGAAAACGTAGGCGTCGTCCGGAGAGACCTGCAGCACGAAGGGAAGGTCCCGCGGGCAGGAGACCGCTTTCACCTGTTCGAACAGGCCGCCGGGCGTATAACACTCCAGGGCGTCGTGCGAGTACCAGTTGCCGGATACCAGGATACGGCCATCCGTCATCTCCATGGCGGTGGCATGGGTGCGTTTGTGGTCCAGAATGGGCAGGTAGGTGAAAACGTGGGTGTCGGGATGATACAGTTCCACACCCCAGGTCTGACCGATGCCGAAGGCCTCGCTGTAGCCGCCGCCCAGCAGGACATCACCGTTGGCAAGCTGGGTGCAGAAACCGGCGTCGTGCGGGTATAGCATATTCACGACGTGCCACTTGCCGTTACGGTAGTATTCAGCCGTAGGGGTGGGCACGAAGCCGGTGGTATGGCCGCCGAACACCGTATATTCCCCTCCCGAGAGCGACAGTCCGTGCGATTCCCGCGGGATGTTCAACTCCGGCAGACGCTCATGCTCCATGTGGGTAAAGGGAACATCCTTTACCCACAGTGTCAGAGCAATCAGAAATAGTAGTTTCACCCGGCTAAGTTACGAATAATATCAGTCTTTCGAAACGATGTAAGGGAATTCGTCCTTGTCTTCTCCGGTGTTATCCTTCACGGAATAGCCTTCCGGCACAATGAATTTGGTATGTCCGCCCGGATTCGGGGTTCCGGCATTCGTATAGGTACGCGGGTCGATGGCAAACTTGCCGCCATACAGGTAGATGTCTCCCTGGTTGCTGCCAGCATCGGGGTTATTGTCGAACAGTTTGCCGAAGGAACCTCCGTAAATGTAGACATCTCCCAAGGCGGTGCCCACCCGGAACGTGCAGACGGTTTCATAATAGCCGCTGTTGATGGTGTAGATGTGGCCGTCGGTATAGAATTCCTTGTATACCTCCATATCTTCCAACAATACCTTTCCGTAGAAGGTCTGGCCCGTATAACGATACCAACCGGCATCGCCGTCCAGACGGTGGCTGATGATCCCGTTCCTGAGACCAATGACCTTATCCGGATCATTGTTCTGCATGTATACATACTTGATTGTGTGGCCGTTGAGATCGACGGTTCCGCTGGCGCGCCTGAAATAGACAGTGGAACTGCTCCAATCCTGTTGCAGGATCAGCAGGGGCTCATCGGCCGTGGAATTGTTGAAATCAGTTGCCGTAAAGACGGCCCCGCTGGGAATGGGGTCCACGGTCAGTTTGCACTTGTCCTCGAGCCCGCCGTCCACGGTGGTGACGGTAATGGTGGTCTCACCTTCGGCCAAAACGGTAACGCGGCCATTGGCGTCAACCTTGGCGACGGTTTCGTTGGAACTGGTCCAGGTTACGTCTTTGTTGGTGGCGCCGGCAGGAATTACCTTGGCCTTCAGGTCAACGAGACCGCCCGCATAGCGCGTGGCTTCGGTCTTGTTCAGTTTGACAGCCGAAGGATGCACGATCTCACCGTAGAAAGCCAGGAAGGCGCGCACATAGTAGTCACACCATTTGGCGTTCCGCCGGGCGATGCCATCTTGAAAGTCGAAATGCCAGTTGTAGGTAGCGTCAAACTCGGAACTGGAAGCGTAGCAGTTCTTGGTAAGGAAGGCCTCGGGATCGACAATCTTGGCGTTGACCTTGTCATTGACATAGTCCGGATTCGCATCGTACAGGCTCAGTTCCTTTGTTTTGCCGGTCATGGCATGGATGGCCTGCTGCCACTGGAATATAGAGGGCAGGAACCAGCCGGAGGTGCCTTCCGGCGCTGCAGCGGTGATGCCGTAGCGATCATGAATGGTATTGTTTTTTGCAGCGGCGAAAGCCTCCCAGGGCGATTCTCCCCGGCCCTTTGTGAGGCTGTATCCGGATTCTTTGTATTCCAACAACGAATGCAAATCACTGCTGTACTGGGGGTTGTCATAGTTTCCGGATGATGTCTTCCAATTGAATGTATAGCCGCTGCTGCTGACAGCATCTCTCATGGACATGGCCAGTCCGTGTGTAAAGCTGCCTTCGGCCGTTTCGCTGCCCACATAGACGATGACGGCCGATGCAACGGTACCGGATGCGACGGCGGATAGGATGGAAGGATACACCTTCCCGTCCAGACCGATTAGTTTCCCCAGATCATCGGCGGTCACTTCTTTCATGGACTTCCCGTCTACCGGTTCCGGACGGGGACCGCTCACAGGACGGATAGCCAGCCCATAAGGACGCGGCTGCTGACCCATACCTCCGTCGAAGCTGAAGGCCCACGCGAAGGAAGTATTTCCATAATGGAGAGACGAACTCCACAGTCCTTCCGCGAAAGGAAGGAAGATGCTGTTATTGTTTTTCAGATAGGTAACCATCCATCCGTTTGTCGCACCTTCCCATTTGTAGTCCGGATTCCCGTACGTAGCATAGAGTTCTTCCATCTCCAGGATGGTAGGCATACGCCATTCTCCCTGAAGCACCGCAGACGCAGCATCGTCTGCAGTCTCCAGAAGAAGTTTGTCGTCCACCGTTCCCCGGTCGGACAAATGATTGTATTTGGTTGTACGAACCCCTTCCGGGGAGCATCAGCAGGAGCTGACGGGTTGTTGATGCGGTAGATTGCAAAAAAATACTGATATTGTAAAAACGGGAACTAGCAATTCCATTTTTAAACAATATCAGTATG
>Ga0256405_10009298_pt1 | contig 13520 bp, 11 predicted proteins | sample RumenRJG_02DNA_FD_189096 | JGI IMG/M metagenome (GOLD analysis project Ga0256405, IMG submission 189096) | Bovine rumen microbial communities from Lethbridge, Alberta, Canada - RJG_02 | ecosystem: Host-associated > Mammals > Digestive system > Stomach > Rumen | place: Canada: Alberta...
ATACATGCCGAACAGACTATCAAGCCTTCATGGTATTTCTCCAAATCCTCGCGATCGGTACGTGGTCGCATATAGAAGCCGTCCACCCAAGAACGGCTCACCAATTTGATAAGGTTCTTGTAACCAGCATAGTTCTTAGCCAATACAATGAGGTGATAACCACCCTGATGTTTCTTGTCATCCTTGAGTAGTTTCGAACCATAGCGCGACACGTACATTTCACAACCGAAGATAGGCTTGAAGGGCTCCAGCCCATCTTTCTTACGTCCTTTATTAATGCCCCCTACATAGTCGTGAAACTCCTTGATACCGAACATATCGCCATGATCGGTAATAGCCATGCCTCGCATACCATTGCCTATAGCCTTGTCTACAAGCCGCTTGATGCTCGACTGACCATCTAATATCGAGTAATAAGTATGTACGTGTAAGTGTATAAAGTCTTCCATATTATGGGCAAAGATACGATGAAAAGACGAGAATACCAAAAAAATTTATAATAATTAAGGGGATATTCAAAAATTCTTCACTTTTCACTTTCCACTTTTCACTTTTTTTCGTACCTTTGCATATCGAAACGTATAACTAAGCACCCTTTCATGGGAACAAGAATAAAGAAACTCAAGAAAATCAGAATACATCGCGAAGGCACCAGCGAGTTATGGTATAGTGGACTTGCCATATTTGCCATCAATTTGGTTCTTTGGTTTGCCCTCGATGCTATTCATCCTATTGCCCGTCACATTGTGATGCCTTTCACCTGTGGCATTGGAGCCTTTATCTGGTTGTCAATGCTCAATTTCTACCGTTGTCCTATCCGCTATTTCAACGGTGACACAGAAAAACTGGTTGTTGCGCCTGCCGATGGTAAGATTGTAGTGGTTGAAGATGTAGAGGAACATGTCTATTTTCACGACAAGCGCCTCATGATCAGTATCTTTATGAGTCCGCTGAACGTACATGCCAACTGGTTTCCTGTCGATGGTAAGGTAAAGTTTGTGAAGCACTTCAATGGTAACTACCATAAGGCATGGTTGCCCAAGGCAAGCGAAGAGAACGAGCATGCTGACATCATGATTGAGACGGCTGACGGTCAGGAAATTCTGGTACGTCAGATAGCAGGTGCTATGGCGCGTCGTATTGTTACTTATGCCAAAGAAGGCGAAGAGTGCTATATTGACGAGCACTTAGGTTTTATCAAATTAGGCTCGCGTGTAGACGTGTACTTGCCGCTGACGGCTCGTGCCTGTGTCACGATGAATCAGCCAACTACTGGCGACCAAACAGTTATTGCAAAATTGGCATAAGATAAAAGTGAATAGTGAAAAGTGAATAATTTGCTATCGCACCATGATTAAGAAGCATATTCCTAATACAATCACTTGCCTGAATCTCATCTCAGGTTGTATAGCCACCTATTGGGCATTTCTGGGAGACTATGAACTGGCACTGCTGTTCATCGTCATTGGTGCAGTCTTTGATTTCTTCGACGGCATGAGCGCACGATTACTGCACGTCTCATCGCCTATCGGTAAGGAACTCGACTCATTGGCTGATTGCATTACCTTCGGCTTTGCACCATCAGCTATTGTGTTCAGTTTCCTGAATTCTCAATTATCAATTGTCAATTATCAATTCATGCCATACTTGGCATTCATCATGGCTGCTTTTTCAGCCTTGCGTCTAGCAAAGTTCAATCTCGATGAGCGCCAAGCCTTGGGATTCATCGGACTGCCAACCCCTGCCAACGCCCTGTTCTGGGGGTCGTTGATTTGGAGTCTTGACTGGCAGAGATGGTTTGAGCCATACTTGCTTCCTGCTTTTTGGCTTTACGTCGTCTTAGTGCTCATTCCTATTAGCTGCTACCTGCTGGTGAGCGAGATACCCATGTTCGCTTTGAAGTTCAAGACGTGGGGCTGGAAGGGCAATGAAGTGAAGTATATCTTCCTGCTTACCTGCATCCCTCTGCTACTGTTGCTAGGCGTCAGCGGACTGGCTGCTATCATAGCCTGGTATGTCATCCTTTCGGCCATCAACGCGCATTTTTTCAATGCCCCGATTCTCTAAACTCCAAACCCTAGAATATTTACTCTAAACTCTAAACTAAAATTACTATGTTGAAAGGAATCCTTGGTTTTGTGCTTTTCATATTCTTCGTCTTCGTATTCATCGCCATTCTGATTGGCGGTCGCGTTTACAGCGCTTTTCAGAAAGCTAAGAAAGCAGCCCAACAGGCTGCTGAACAACATGAGCAGCGAATAAAGAACGAGACGGGGCGCCAGCGTCAGCAATACAGTCAACGCAAGCAGACGCAGAACACGCAGAATCAGCATGCTCAGAGCTATCAAAACCCTGAAAGAGACGAACAGCCCCAGGGCCGCACCACTCAGACCACTACTGGCGAGACTATCATAGATAATCGCCATCAAGAGCGCGAAAACAAGAAAATTTTCGACGACTCCGATGGCGAATATGTAGAGTTCGAAGAGGCTTAATGGCTTTTGGCTTTTAGCTATTAGCAAACTGCCAACAGCTAACAGCTAATTGTGTACTAACGTACCAATCTCCTCACCGTCCATCACTTTCTTCAGATTGCCGACGACGTCCATATTGAACACGTAGATGGGCAGGTTGTTGTCCTGACACATGCAGATAGCCGTGAGGTCCATCACCTTCAATCCTCGCGCGAGTACCTCTTTATATGTTATAGCGTCAAACTTGGTGGCTGTGGGGTCCTTCTCAGGGTCAGCGGTATAGACACCATCCACACGGGTACCCTTCAGCATCACGTCGGCCTCAATTTCGATACCACGCAGGCTGCTGCCAGTATCGGTAGTAAAGTAGGGCGAACCTGTGCCAGCCGAGAAGATGCAGACGTAGCCAGCCTCCATAGCCTCGATGGCCTTCCACTTGGTGTAGAACTCGCCAATAGGCTCCATGCGGATAGCCGTCAATACCTTGTTCTTCACGCCGATAGCGCCCAAGGCAGACGACAGTGCCAGCGAGTTAATCACCGTAGCGCACATGCCCATCTGGTCGCCCTTCACGCGGTCGAAGCCCTTCTGCGAACCTGAAAGTCCGCGGAAGATGTTACCACCACCGATGACAATACCAATCTGCACACCCATCTCGCTCACTTCCTTAATCTGGCGAGCATAGTCGCTCAGACGCTCAGGGTCGATACCGTAGCCCTGCTTACCCATCAGACTCTCACCCGAGAGCTTCAGTAGAATTCTTTTAAATCTTGCCATAATATTTTTCTTTTTAGCAGCGGACTTACACGGACTAATACGGACAATCCGAAAAAGTTCGCTGTCGTCCGCTGCAATTATATTATAAATTGTACTTCCTTAAATGCGTAACGTCGTTGTTTGCCATTGTCGTCGAGCAAAAGCAAGTGACCATCGTCTTCCACCCCTGTTATCTCAGCCATAAACACGCCGTTCTTATCAGTATACGGGTGAAAACCCTTACGACGATAAAGCATTTGCATGTATCGGTTCTTGGAGCCGCCCCCACTATCCAGTCTCTGCAAGATATCCTTCAGCAGCTGCTCTCGATCGGTTTCCTGACCCGTTATCTGCCAAAGCGACACAGGGTTAGGCGCATCACTATGGAACTCCCGTTGATTAACATTCAGCCCTACCCCAATGATGCTGTCCTTGATGAGGTTGCCCTTTAGCGTATTCTCTATCAGGATTCCTCCCAACTTACCATTACGCCAATAGATATCATTGGGCCACTTGATGCTGAGGTCGCCCACCAGTTGTCCCAAGGCATCGACAATAGCCAGCGAGATAGCCATAGATATCTGGAATTGCTTGTTAGCAGGCAGATTTTCTGGATGTATCAACAACGAAAACAGCAGGTTCTTGCCACGCTCCGACTCCCACGTATTCGTGCCACAGCCACGACCTGCCGTCTGGTAGTCAGCAACTACACAAAAGGGACGGTTCTTTTTGTGTACAAGTCCGCGTAAGTCCGCTGCTAAATCATCTTTCAGCCAGCGGTTCGTCGAGTCTGTCTCGTCAATATGAATGATTTTCCATTCCACGATGCAAAGATAACAAATAATTCCTAATTCCTAATTCCTAATTCCTATTTTTTTTCGTAACTTTGCAACATGGAACAACAAAATAAAGACGAACAATACATGCGCCGTGCCTTGCAGGAGGCACAGGCCGCTTACGACGATGGCGAAATACCCATTGGAGCCGTTGTTGTATGCCAAGACCATATCATAGCCCGTGCCCACAACCTGACAGAGACCCTGAACGACGTGACAGCCCATGCCGAGATGCAGGCCATCACGATGGCTGCCAACGAACTGGGTGGCAAATACCTGACCGACTGCACGCTCTACGTCACCGTAGAGCCTTGCGCCATGTGCGCTGGCGCCCTCGGCTGGAGCCAGATACCCCGCATTGTCTATGGCTGTCCGGATGACAAGCGAGGCTATACCCTACTCGCCCCCAACGCCCTGCACCCCAAATGTACGGTCACCGCAGGCGTACTGGAAGACGAATGCCGCCAACTGATGCAACAGTTCTTCAAGGACAAAAGGTAACTTCTGCTGTATCTCAAACAGCGTCTTTGCTCATATCACAAACATGATTATCAAACTTTTGATAATTATAATTTTGATAATTGCAGGAAAATGTTTAACTTTGCAGGCAATAAGTATGTAAATATCAGTATATGAAGAATCCGTTTGTAACAAAAGGCTATGCAGGTCCGGAATATTTCTGTGATCGTGTCAAGGAAACCGAAGACTTGCTGAAGATGCTTACCAATGAGAACAACATGGCACTTATCTCACCGAGAAGACTGGGTAAGACAGACCTGATTAAACACTGTTTTGCACAACAAGAAATCAAAGACACATATTACACCTTTATTATTGATATATATGCAACTAACTCTCTAACAGATTTCGTGGAGGTGTTTGGCAGGGCTATCTTTGAAGAACTGAAACCGTTGGGAAGAAAGGTATGGGAACGTTTCTTTAATAGCATCAAATCAGTTCAGCAGCAGATCTCTTTTGACATTAACGGCAATCCTGTTTGGGGAATCGGTCTCGGGAACTATATCAATCCTGCTACGACTCTTGAAGAGATATTCAAGTATTTGTGTACTGCTGACAAACCCTGTCTGGTTGCCATTGATGAGTTTCAAAAGATTACAGAATATCCTAATGGACAGAATGTCGAGGCGGCATTAAGAACTCACATACAACAATGTCCCAATGCCACTTTCCTCTTTTGCGGTTCAAAGCGGCACCTGATGACAGAGATTTTCCTTTCACCCTCACGTCCGTTCTACCAGTCGGTGGTAACTATGGGCCTGGATGTCATTTCAGAAGATAAATACTCCGCTTTTGCCATTAATCTGTTCGAAACGTACGGCAAATCACTTGATGCAGATGTTGTCCAACAAGTATACCAGCGATTTAACGGTGTTACTGCCTATCTGCAAAGAGTGATGAATGTTTTGTTTATGAACACGCCGAAAGGGGAACACTGTACAGCTGATATGATAGATGATGCCATTGAGTTCATCATCAATCTAAACGCAGAGCATTATGAAATGCTCTTTAGCCAGATGTCAGAAAAGCAACGTATCACTTTCATAGCGATAGCACAGGAGGGACGGGCAAGAAACATATCCAGTGGTCAGTTCGTACGCAAGCATCGCCTTGTTTCTTCAAGTTCTGCAGTCTCAGCCGTCAGAGGATTGATGGAAAAAGATTTCATTACATGCGAGCGTAACGAGTATTATGTTTACGACTACTTCTTTCCTATTTGGATGAAGAAGAAGGGATATATTGTCTGATAGTGCGGAAGTATTTGGAAATAAAGCGGGAGTATTTGAAATTAATACCGGAGTATTGGAAGACGAATGCCGCCAGCTGATGCAACAGTTCTTCAAGGACAAGCGAAAAAGTTAAATCCTCGACAATGAATTCTCGTTCCATGTCGGTGTGAATCCTCATTCCTCGACGTGGAATTAACGTTCCTCGACGAGGAACGAGCTTTAGATTGCTAGGAACGTCATCTTCCACCCGTTCCGACGATTGATTCCATCCGTTCCAACGTCATCTATCGACTGTTCCGATGATACTTTAGGGGGGTAAAGTATCATCGGAACGGGTTGTAGATACCATCGGAACGACCGCAAGATGACGTTGGGACGACCCGAAGATGACGTACTTTTTCTATCTACCATCTACCACCTATCTACCACCACCCGTCAAACCCTTTTGCTATCGGCGTTTCCGGGTGGTTGGTGGTAGAATGGTAGCAAAAATAAAAAAAATTTTTCTTGCGCGACACACAACATGCCGCAAAGGTGCACAACTTCTTGAGTCACCCTGGCAAGCCTCCTGAATTATTTATATAAACTTCCAAGGAAATACGAAGAAAAACGGGAGGCAAACCCTGCGGCATGCCTCCCGAATGTTTATGAATTTCTCAGAGGGAATTAATCTTCGTTCTCTACCAAACCAGAATAGCGAATTCCCGTAAAACGATATGTCGTAGCAGGGGCGTTACTGAATTTAGCGTCAAAGACAATAGAGTCTGCAGGCGAACCATTATACTGGCGACCTGCTCCACGTAGTATTTGACCATTAGTAATAGTCACCTTGACGTTATCATTCAATTTGTTTGCAGCCTCACCATCAGAGCTGAAAGTCAGCGTGCCAGCATCACATTTTACCTTTACCGCAAAATTCTTAAACTTACGCTGATCACTTACCCACATCTGAGAAGGCGAATTGTCCGATGTATTGTAGGTCGCGATAGTTTTCTTGCCGTAGCCCTCTGGGTCGATGGTTATTGAACCATCGGCATTAACGACATTCAGCCTTACATACCACTGCCCTGCCAATGCCTCCGTAGCTGTGCCACCTATCTCATCCTTACTGCATGAGTTAAAACCAATGGCAAGCATGAATATTGCAAAATAAATAAGCTTTTTCATAATTGTTGCTTCAATCAAATTACTTAGTTAATGTTACATAGAGCGGGGTGCCGCTAAATACAAGAGACAGTTTGACTGTACCTGTAGTCGGATCATAACTACCTTCCGTGAGAGTCATATCCTCACCCCAAAACCAGTTATCACCAATACACTCAACCAATTCTATGGTATTATCTGCATTCAACTTGATAGTTGACTCAAGATGGAAGTCATAGGTAGGCTCATAACCAGGATAACGTCCATTGAAGTAAAAACCACCAGCTAAGTCGTCAATCTCATAGAGACCGTCACCCAAATCGCTGATAACAATGGGGGCATTATAATAGTGACGACTTCCATACTGGCTCTCACCAAAATAGGGGCTAGCAAAATTATTAGGATCACATACCATCACTGTACGGATAGCTGTACCTGGGGCACCATTAGAATTGCGAGCAGTATAAATGACTTTATAGAAGCCGGGCACAATGGGATTAATAGTACTGCGCATAGTAATAGTACTAGAAATATCCTCTCCATCGCAGGTTGCTGTGCAACCTTGATCAACATAAGTCCCACCTAAACGAAGAGAAACGATGGGATCACCCAAAATTGTCAGTTCAGGAATGGTCGAGATGGTAGACAAGCCTTCCGAATCCTTGTCACAACTAACCATCAACAAGGCAGCCACAGCCAAAATTACTGAGTTTCTAAAAATATTTTTCATTGTTGTTCTCATTTAGATTGAGTGAATGTTTTATTTTGCCCAGAATACAGGTGCGGTATAACCTGGGAATGCAGGCGTATTACCGTTACGTGCAGATGAACTCTCTGGATAGGGATAGCGCTGAAGCAACTTTCCACTACCTACCTGATTAAACACCTTGATAGGTGTATATAGTGTACCAGGCACATATTTCTCTGGAGTATAGGCATCTGTATCCTCATTGTAAATATCGTCACCTATTACAGTGCCAAAAGCAGGATAGCCCAAACGCCTTACCTCGCACCAACCCTCAAAGGTATTGATACCAGCCAGGGCTACCCATTTTGCGACACCAATACACTTCTGATAGTTAGTAGCATCGTAGGGGAATAGAGCTACATACTCATCAGCACCGTCCACCTCATAAGTATCGAAAGAAGACTCGATAGCTTCATTGTAGTACTTCTCTGCATTCACATGATCGCCAATGCTGGCATAATATTCAGCCAAGAAGAAATCGATTTCTGCAACAGTGATGAAATATACGGGGTCGTCAAAAGCCAGACGGGGACGACACCAATAAGAAGCCTTATATTGCTTAGTTGTACTGAAGTTAGTACCAGACACACCGCCAGCCCAACCATAATCACCCTTCTTGAACATTTTACTTAGACGCGGGTCTTCGTAACCCTGACCATTCACCGTCTGAATCATTGTTCCAATAAGTGCGATATTAGCAATAACATTCTTCTGAGTTGAGCCGAATTTCGACCACTCCTCCTCTGAGTAGAAAGGATTGGCCTGACCGCTCTCTTCTTTCCAGATACCAGCATATTTAATATCTTCGTCAGGTAACATACCCTCTTCAATAATGGCAGCAACCTGCTCCTTCACATCCTTCACTTTACTTTCACGCATCAGCATGCGCAACTTCAATGCAGAGGCAAACTGATACCAAGGATAAGAAATGGGGAAAACAGTCAAATCACTAGGATCTTCACTTGGATAGAGAATGTTAGTACATACCTTTTCTTCGCCAGTTTCAATATGAGCCATAGCGTTGTCAAGGCTATCAATCATTGCATCATATATCATGGTACCTTCATCATACTTCGGAGACATATTGTTCAAATCCTGCATAGCTTCAGTATAAGGAACCTCTCCATAACAGTCAACCAACACCTGATAGGTAAAAGCTTTCAGGGTGGTGGCAGCTAAATAGGTACCCCACTCTTGCTGCTGACGAGACATCTTCAGGATTTGATCCAGACTCTTCAGTGTGCGAGACATCAACTGGGTATAAGTGCTGCTACTACGGGTTGCTGACATATTAAACTGCGAGTAATCAAGGTAGTTACTTGTACCAAAGTACTGCGAATAGTACTGGGCATGATAACCACCAGCAATACGCAGGAAGTCGCCATACGAGGCCACTAAGTTCATCTCGGCAGCAGGCATCATAATGCTCGATGTCATATTACCCTCAGTGGGTGAGTCCGGGCTTTGGTTTATATCCAGATAGCTATCGCACGACGTAGTGGCAAGCCCAGCCAATACAATTGTTGCTATCACTAATAATTTTTTCATACTGTAATCTCTCCTTGTTTAGAATTTAACATTCAAATTGCAACCAAACACACGGCACGAAGGATTGCTGTAGAGTTCGCCGAACTGTCCTTCAAGGTCATTACCATAAGAACTGATTTCTGGATCAATAAAGTAGTTGTCAGATGCAGTCCATGTAAACACATTGTTGCAGAAAGCAGAAACAGTGACGTCACTCAGATAAATCTTGCTTACCCATGCACGAGGCAATGTCCATGACAGCGTGATATTACGCAATTTAACAAACGAACGGTCAATAAGGTAAGCCTCGCCACCCTTGCCATATCCATAATCGTTAAAGTAGGTCTGGTAGCTGTTATCGGACATAAATAGCGGAGTGGTATTCTCTGTTCCGTCAGCATACACAGAGTTAGGAATGATGAATGGACGACGGTCGTTATAGGTTGTAACAGTACCGTTACCAGTGAACTGCATGATATTCTTTGTACGTGAGAACATATATCCACCCTTACGGATATCAAGAGATGCACTCAATTTAACGCCCTTGTAGCTGAAAGCTGTTGACACGCCACCAGTCCAGTCATTATTCATGGTCTTGCCTGTATCTACCACCTTGTCGGACAACAGAGGTTGACCATCGGCACCTACAATAATCTTGCCATCATCCGTGTATTTGGGGAGATATGTATAGAACGTACCGATAGGCTTACCTACTTCAGCATACATATAGACTGCATCGTTACCAGCAGAGAAACTGTTAATGACTGTACGGCCACCTTCTAAGCTTTCAGGCATTGAGAGGACCTTATTCTTATTCTTTGCGAAATTGAAGTCCAAATCCCAACGGAAGTCACCAATCTTCAAGGGCGTTGTATTAATCAACAACTCAATACCACGGTTACGTACTTCACCAAAGTTAGTCACAACAAAACTATATCCTGTTGAAGGATCTACTGGTAATGTGAATATCTGGTCCTTGGTAACACGGTTGTAGAAAGCAAAGTCAAAACCGATGCGTCCTTTAAAGAACTGCATATTCAGACCGACTTCAAACTCAGTTGTCATCTCAGGTTTTAAGTCGGAAGAACCGATAGATGAAGCAGCCTGGAAAGAGTTTATACTGTTGAATGGGAACTTCACAATATCTGTACCGTAATAGCCATTGGCATAGCCCTGAACAAAACGATGACCTGTATAGTAAGGATCGGCATCGTTACCAGTCTTACCATAAGCTAAACGGACCTTACCAAAGGAAACATAGTCATTTTTAGGCAAAACATTTGTAAATATCCAGCTCAATGTTGCTCCTGGGTAGAAATAGCTATTCTTCTCAAGAGGCAACGTCGAAGACCAGTCGTTACGAGCTGTCAATTCGAGGAAGAGCATTTCGTCCCAACCCAAAGTAATATCACCAAAAAGGCCTACCAAACGACGTTTCGACTCTCTATCAGCCAACGTTCCCTTCGTACTTCCATTCGTCAGTTTCCAAAAATCGGAATAGAAGGTCAAGTCGCTAGTTTCAGCCTCAATATACTTATTATAGCGCTCATTGATGTTCACACCAGCGTTGACGTTCACATCCAATCTACCATCCAAATACTTATCGTTCCAGTTTGCAATGAAATCGTGATTGATTTCATGCTTGCGCAAGAAGCGAGAATATACGCTACCTGCCTGGTTCATCTCTGAGGGAGGATAACCCATGTCATCCAAGATGCGGCTGTCATCCACACCAATCTGGGGCACACCAACCTTCAAGTCGTAGTCAGTATAGTCAAAACCATAACGATATGTCAGCGTAAGTTGCTTAATAGGATGAATGTCTGCCTGAATCTTACCATACACCTGCTTAGTTTCATTATGGTTATAATTATTAGCAATAGCCCAATAAGGATTGGTAATACCATAAGGAGTATACCAAGCCTCAGGGGTATTGAAAATACTGCTGAGGTCCTGACGATCTACCAACGAGATATCACGTGGGAACTCAAATAAACCATCAATTACCGATGTTCCTTGGAAATTACCAACCGTATTGGTTTTAGTCGTAGCCAAATTAATGCTTGACGACAGTTTCAGCCATTTCGTAGCTTCGTAAGTGGCACGCGTCGAAAAAGTATTTCGTTTGTATGAGTCTGCGTCAGAAGGCATGATACCATCATCACCAGAATAAGAATAACTCAAATAATATGTGGTTTTGTTGTCATCCGAAGCGCCACTGAGAGCTATACTATGATTAGTAGACCAACCTGTATCAAAGAAATCCTTAATATTGTTTTCAACAGGAGCATATTTGTGAACAAGCTGCTTATTGCCCACAACTAGCGGACCATACACCTGCGTACTTCCATCCATCTCAGGACCCCAAGAACCATTCTCAATGAATGTCTGAGCACCGTTCCAACCCTGTCCAAACTTATTCTGGAACTCAGGCAGATTAGTTACTCTGCGAGCCTGAACGCTTCCGCTATAACTAACAGTAAAATTGCGGTTTTCACCTTTTTTACCACTCTTGGTAGTAATAATAATAGCACCATTGGCAGCACGGCTACCATACAGAGCTGTAGCAGCAGCACCCTTCAGCACTGTCATTGACTCTATGTCTTCCGGGTTGACATTTGAGATACCACCCAATGTATTTGAATAACCTTGACGTGATGACATATTGCCATCTTCTCCATTGAACGATGTCTGCTGCAAAGGCACACCATCCACAACATACAGAGGCTGGTTAGAACCGTTAATTGAACTGAAGCCACGGATGACTACAGATGTTGTCTGACCAGGGTCGCCTGATGTAGAGTTAATCTGTACACCTGCCACTTTACCTGCCAGTGCATTAGACACATCAGTTAAGTGACCTGTCGTCAACTCATCTGTCTTCAGTGTCTGAGCTGAATAACCCAGCGTTTTCTGCTGACGCGAGATACCCATAGCAGTTACCACAATCTCGTCCAGATTCGTATCACCGTTGCGGAGCACGATACGCATATTAGGACGAGCACTTACCTCAAGCGTCTCCATACCTACATAGGTAAAGCGAAGCTGAGACTTACCAGCAGGAACGGTCAGCGAGAACTTACCGTTTGCATCAGTTACAGTACCAATGTTTGTACCTACAACGAGAACCGACACACCGATTACGGGCTGGTTGTCCTCTTGAGAAACCACGGTACCATTAACCTTAGTCTGAGCGAGCGCTGTTCCTACCATGAGGAGCATCGCTGCCAGAAGCATTGTTAATCTTTGTTTCATAAATCTCTCTCGTTTTAATAATTAATTAATAGATTTTATACAAATATGGCTGCAAAAATAAAGAATTAATAGGAAAACGCAAAAGAATTAATTAATTTTTTTTAATAAAAGGCGATTTAATTAACGTAAAGCAAATGAATAGTGAATAAAAATGCAAAAAGGCTTCAAACTTTAATGCGAAGTTCGAAGCCTTTATAATAATAAATAGGTACTTACTGATTCAGCAATTTACGTCCCCGACTAATAACAATACCCTTGGTTGTCGGACTCACGCGTTGGCCTTGCAGGTTATAAACAGGCTGATTAGCACGCACATCATCCTGACGCAACTCAACAATACCTGACGGGGCTTCGACTTCGGTAGGAGTCTTTACAATATACAATTCATCGATAATTTGGCCATTCAGTCGATTCGTGCCAAAAATGGCCTCCACATCAAAGTACTTGCCATTATAATTAGACGGCAAAGAACCTCCTTTTGTACCGAAACGGGTATAGACACGTACACGCCGGTCGCCACTAACAGCATAACAATAGACATCTCTAACCAATTTCACAGCCTTAACCTTGACATAGTCAGAATAGTCATCTGAAGACAACTCCTCAAGAGTCTTTTCGTGGGGGTGTACTCCCTCCCCTTCCGTTACCATCAAGTTTTCAATATCGGTTGTTTCTGCGACAGGACTAATTTGCGGCATATTGTTGAGGGAAGTCAGTTTTCCATAAAGAAGACCACTAACGCGGTCGTTATTATTCAAGGAAATGCCCATATTGTTTAAAGTAATGGCTCCCGTCGAATCACGCAAGTATACACGTGTCTGATAAGAGAACAAAACTTCTGCATCGTTTAACAACAGCATAGCCTCATCTTGTTCTTCCATCGCCTTGAATTCTGCAATTGTTTTACCTGTAACAGCCTCGACAGTGACATGACAAGATGCAGAGATGCCATTAGCCGCAGTGACCGTAACAATGCACTCACCTTCAGAAACGCCCATCACCACTCCATTCTCATCAACAGTGGCAACTTCGT
>Ga0256405_10009299_pt1 | contig 13518 bp, 15 predicted proteins | sample RumenRJG_02DNA_FD_189096 | JGI IMG/M metagenome (GOLD analysis project Ga0256405, IMG submission 189096) | Bovine rumen microbial communities from Lethbridge, Alberta, Canada - RJG_02 | ecosystem: Host-associated > Mammals > Digestive system > Stomach > Rumen | place: Canada: Alberta...
ACCTAATTCAAGATAATGCATGGAGATAAAGATACGTTTCTTCATCCTTCGTTCTCTTTCCACGATAACGGCCAACGACTACCAACAAAATGGCCTGGCCGGTTATAATGCAACACTTTAGCTGGGACTCCAGCTACCGTAGCATTTATAGGCACATCTTTGGTAACCACAGCTCCTGTACCTATAGTCGAATTACTCCCTATATGAACGCCATTCACCAAACTCACCATAGGCGATATAGAAACATTATCCCCAATGATTGCCGCACAATCAGTACTCGTACCAATCTGTGTAAACTGAGAAATATTCACATTATTACCTATAATCGTCTGCGGATTAATAACAACACAGATAGCATGTCCTAAACAAAAACCATAGCCAATTTTCATACTAGGATAGACTTGAAATCCATATTTATGAGAGTAATGGCGATGGATTAATTTGGCAGGCCAATATAAAATGCCACGAATCTGAGCTAGTCGAAGCCAGAATAAAAGTGCAAATGGAGGTGACGACAACGTCTTTGTAAACATTTTGAAGAATGAACCAATTCGCCCACTATATCTATAATAGTCACTACGAATCAATTCTATACAATCAGCATAACACTCTGGTACAGGAACCTTAATAACATCACCTGTTCGCAAGACGTATTCCTCAGTCCTCATGATAATTTATGCTTTAGATCCCTAAGTCCTATGAATATTGATGATGAAATAGACAAGAGTGCTAAACTCCGATGTCTATAAGCATAAAAATACAACATATTCTCCCTGTCTCTAATGTTTTCCCCAGCCCACGTCATAGACTCTATTGTGTATGGATGGTTCATCACCCTATCCATCTCATTCTTCTTCTCCTCTTTATTCCATGGACAATCTGGATGTAAGAGGTTAAATCGAAGTGTCTGATCAACACTCTGATAAAAACGTTTCTGCAAATAATCCTCAAATCGAGGATCCGTCATATACCACATCCCACGCAACTTTTCAAACACGTCACGAATGCTAACATAAATATCAAAACGGTTTGGAATAAACCTTGACCGAGTATTTCCTTTTTCATATATATAATAATTGTAAAGCACTTCGGGTGACAAATAAACACGTTGAGCCAATGGATAAATCTTCAAATTATAAACTTCATCTTGCTGAATACGCAAATTATCAAAACGCAAATGGTATTTCTCTATAAATGAGCGACGGTAAAACTTATTCCACATAAACCCATTACCATATTTCACAAAGAGGATATTATCAAGATAATATGAACGCAATTGCTCTTGATTATTAATTATACATTCCTTTAAATGAACATCTTCTTCCAGATTCTGAGACGGTGTAATTGCTTTATAACTAAACTGGAGCATCTCCAAATCTCGAGACTCCATTTCCCTAACACAATATTCAAGCAAATTAAGGTGAGCCTCATCATCAACATCATAAAACCATATATAATCCCCTTGGGCGACATCAAGGCCTGCATTTCGAGCACTTCCAAGGCCACCATTTTCTTTATGAATAACCTTTATTCGATTATCGTTTCGAGAAAATTTATCACATATCTTACCAGACTCGTCAGTAGAGCCATCATCAACTAGAATTAACTCCCAATCAAAATAACTTTGGGCAATAATACATTTCAATTTCTTTTGTTGAAGAAAAGACGCAACATTATATATTCCTACAATGATACTTACCATTTATTAATTTAATACAGCCCAATTTACTTATACAGTCCTTTCCCTTTCATCTCATCAATAGAATGCTGATATCTATCTTCTTGTATTTCTTGAGTGTTAACCCATTCACAGAATCTAGAAATACCCTGCTCAAAGTTCCATTTGGGTTTAAAGCCTAGAACTTCCCTTGCCAGAGATATATCGGCAAAATTATGCCGAATATCGCCGAGACGATAGTTTCCGCTTATCTTTATCGGCACAACAATTCCATACTTCTCACAAAGTGTCTCGGCCACTGTGACAACATCTGTAGCCACACCTGTTCCGATATTAAACACATGACCTTTTGCTTCTGGAACTTCAAGGCTTAGAATTGTCGCCTCTGCGACATCGTCAATAAAGACGAAATCACGTGATTCTTTTCCATCCTCGAAAATATTAATCGAGTGATGATTTTTGATCTGGGTACTAAAAATAGAAAGGATGCCTGTATAGGGATTGCTTAGGGATTGACCTGGACCATAAACATTCTGATAACGCAGTGACACATCATCAATACCAATAGCAGGGCAAATCATATGAACGAGCTGTCCCTGCACCTGCTTTGTTATACCATAGACTGAGGTTGGATGAATCAAAGAATCTTCTGTTGTTGCAACAAGCTTCAATGGTGTCTTACTTTCTCTATCATATACATTGAAATCACCTCTCTGCATATCCTTGTCGCTACGACTTCCTGGATATACATATTGCTGTAATTCTTCACTCCAATATCTACCTTCACCATAAATGGCTCTGCTCTCTGCAACGACAACTCGTTTTACGGATGACTTGTTGTTTGTCAGGATATCAAGCATCAAAGCAGTACCACCTATATTAGTCTGCACATATTTTTCTATTTCATACATGCTCTGTCCTGTTCCAGTCTCTGCTGCCAGATGAATTATCGCCTCCTGTCCCTCAATAGCAGACATCCAATCATCACGAGAAGTTACAGAACCTTTGATAAAACTAACTTTGTCTTTAATACTGTTATATAATGGAGAAGTCACTTCGGGATTCTCACCATGGATCTGTTTTGACAGATTATCAAGAACAGTGACATCATAGCCCTTTTTAACTAATTTAAGAGCCACATTGGAACCAATAAAACCTGCACCTCCAGTAATCAGAATTTTCTTCATTATTTCTTATCAGCTTTTAATAACATATTTTCTTCCTATTGAATACTAAGCTCTTAATTATCTCTATCAACTTATTATATTGGATACCTATTACCAAAACAAGGAGATATAAAATTGGTAACCATTCTATGAATAAGATGGGATGGGATATATGAACCAAAGAAATCACTAACAAACTTAGCTCGAATGCCAGATATGGATGGATAAGATAAATGGCATAACTATTATCTCCATATTTACGAACGAATCGCTTTACTGTTATTGGTATTGCCTCATAAGCAGGCATAAGCCAAAGAAAAATATAATAAAAACCCAATGAGAACAAGAAGGGCAATAAAATATATGTTATTGGAGATGGCATAAAGAATATGGCGAATGCCATAAGAATGAGGCTCCATCCTTTTATTCCAGGATAGCTGATGGAGTTTTTATTCCTATACCAATCATATAACAAGAATCCTACAGAAAAGCCTGGAAGTTGATTAATAAAGGAAAAATACCAGAAACTATTCAGCTCAACCAAAAAGGAATTATTGTAGACGTACATCCCGACAAGGATCACAAAACTAAGGAGAAACGTCAAAAACGGGAACATGGTCTTTTTAGACAACTTTCTATGTAGGCAAAATAAAAACGGAAATATCAAGTATAATATGAAAATTGTTCCAACATACCAGCCTCCTCTAACTACACTATTATTGCCCCCCTCAACCGGGATAAGTCCATGCACAAGGAAGATATTCTCCAAGACTTCAAGAGGGTTTGTGCTTGTCTTAAAAAGATATGATCCTGTTAACATCAATGAGCCTTTTGCCAACAGTAAGCTAACACATATCGTAAGCCAATAACCAATAGAGATACTCTTTACTCTTTTATATATAAAAGACACGTATGAGGGTGTATTATTCTCGTATGACAAACATAAACAGAAACATGAAAGGACAAAAAACATCTGACACCCCATCTGACCAAACATTGGGAACATTTGCATTGACCTTGGCAAATCAAACATTTGGTGGGAATGAGTCAGAATAATCATGATGATGGCTATTCCCTTACAGAATTGGACTATATCAAGTTTCTGAGGCATTGCTTTCTCAATATCATCTGTATTTTGGAATTATCCCCATATACACACGGAGAATCGTATGACCTGTCAGGAAAAGCGCCATATTCCAGCTTAATGTCTAAATTGTGTTCACGAATAAACAGTTCTACCCTATCAGCCAGACTTTGGGGCTTGCCTGTACAACAATTAATAATACCTGTCACTTCCTTTTGCATGACCGCCGCCGAAAGTTGATCTGCCAACTCTTCAACAGTTATAAAATCATATTGGTTCTTTCCTGTAGTAAAAGGGAATGTCTTCTTTCCTTCTTCGGCAGCAAGTAACAATTTACAGAAAATTGAATTATTGCGCTTATCATCACCAAATATATAATACGCACGAAGCCATTGAAGGATACAACCCTTTTGCTGGGTATACAAAATCATGGCCCTACGTAACGTATCCTTTGCAATACCATACATAGAGATTGGATTACAAGGAGTATGCTCATCTATAGCCCCCTCCCAATAGCCGACCTCGTGCATAGTGCCCATCACGGCAAGCTGCTTTAAGCCGCCATCAATCATGGCTGTCAAAAAATTATAATGAGCAGAAAGGTCGCCTATCTGAGTAGAAGCATTATGGACAAAGCCATTGCGCCATGCCAAATGCAAACAGACGTCTGGCGAACCAAGTTCCTTATAAACATTGTCACCTGATAGTTCAAAGAGATTCATAGTCCTACATTCAGCACGTTCTTCAACTTCATTTGTAATAACATCACATGCTATCACATCAACGCCCTTATCCAAAAGAGCTTTTACAACATAACGTCCGATATAGCCATTGGCCCCTGTTACCAATACTTTCATTTATCTATATTTTCCCATTGCTGGGTTTTATTATTATACTTCTTAATTACTTTTGCAGGGTTACCCACAGCAATAGAATAAGGTGGAACATCTTTGGTTACAACACTTCCAGCACCAATAATTGCCTTCTCTCCAATATGAACACCTGGCAAAACAACAACATTGTTCCCAAGCCACACGCCATTACCAATGACAACTTCAGAGACATCGAGTTTATTTTCTAGATAAGAAGCTGTTAAAGGAGATAATCCATGATTATAATTTATGATAAAAACATCACTCGCCACAAGAACATCGTCACCAATAGTAATATTCCCAGCGCACTGTATTGTTAAATTTCGAGTAGCATGAAAGTTTTTCCCTATTCTCAAATCTGGATATAACTGCTGAGGAGGTTGAGCAGAGTAGTAAACGGACCAACATAACAACCGAGAATTTTCGCCTATAAAAAGATCCCCTGACGGATGAATATATTCAAACTCCCTTAGCTGTAAGGTTCTTGCACAATTATGGCAATATGTTTCTATAAATCTCTTCCTTTTTCGATGGAATAGAAACCTATATATTCTTTTTTTTGCCCTCCCCAACATGTAATTTAACCTTGAGTCAATAAATCAGCTAATAGTATTCTCAATGTTATGAAACAAATCCACTGGATACATCTTATCTTTTATCTCATAAACAACCTGTGATCTGTCAGAAACGAATTGAATAACCCTTTCGTCAATGTTTTCAAAACAAAGCATATTTTTATCATCGAAGACACCATTATAAGGTGTATGTTTGTTATTGGTTAACAACTTCTTTCCCAAGATAATAGCTTCTCCGACTCTGATGGTGTTACCACTACTTTCTCCTTGAATAACATCTAAGATACAATTCCCTTTTTGAAGAAGGCGCAGATTTTCTTCATAAGTGATTCCACCACTATAACTAATACCTTCCATTTGAATTTGTGCTTCTTCAGGAACGTCAATAATCCGGAAATAACATGTAACCTTCTTTTCTGTAAGAGCAAAATATATATACATAATGTCATTAAGCCGATCCTTTGCAGCACCAACAAACACGACGTCATACTCTGGACTGCCAGTCTGTGGAAATGTATAGTCGGAATAAGGGATAACATGATTTATCAAACTGTATTTAATACAATCATTAGGGTCGTAAGAATAGACCAAATCAGCATATTCTTTCATCAATGAAACAGGTTGACCCGTTTTACCGACAAGGTCATTTATAAAAAACACGATTTTGCTATTCACAAAGGTATTCTTTATTCTTTCACAAAGACGATATTTAAGCAAAGCGTTATTGGCACCTCCAGCCAATAACAAGAAACATATACGGTCTGTAGGGACGAAATGCATTCCTTTAACTATTTTCTTCAAGAAGAAGACATAGATATAAACCCACACTTGTTGAAATGGAAGATTACACGACAAATGAAACCAAATAAGGCGCCTGGCAATTCCAGAAACGGGCCATTCATTTATAAAAGTTGCATTGGGCAACTCATTCAGTTGACCGTACACATAATTATAGTAATCATAGCCATAACCTACTACTATATATTTATATTTTAAAGTATTATTTTTATTCATCATCCATTAATTATATGGTAAACCCTCAGCTTATAGGATAAATACTTCAAGTAGTAATAAGATGGATTGAAGAAACGTAGCGCATAAAGGCAATAGTTTTTCATGGTCGGTGCAGCGTCTAAGTCATAGCAAACCTTTCTATATGCCCATAGCCACCAACTGATTTCTCGCGCTTTTAACAGAAAATATTTTGAAGCAATCTTCCGACTCTCCTTCATCTTATTAAAAGCAGAGGAATGTTTAGACTGTGATAGCGCATTGGGGTTCTGTCTATATTGAACAGTTGTTATGGGAAGATAACGAATTACACTATCTGCCCAAATAGCTTTGACCCAAAACGGTTTATCCTCCATAAAAGGAATTTCCTCGTCATAGCCACCCAAGCGATTATAGACTTCTCGTTTCATAAAACAAGAAGGAGCAGGTAATAGCGAAAAGACTAATTGCCATATTTTAAACTGATTTTTATTAAAACATCTAAAATAGATTGCAGGACTGATAATGTCCGTACCGTCCTGTCCTTGCCCAAATAGCTGCATATCAGAGAATAACAAATCAGTATCCTCATGTTCAAGCATGTAGCGAACATTATCCTCGATGCAATTGGGCAACAGTCTATCATCGCCTGCAAAAAGTTTGACGAATTCACCCGTACCTTTTCTAACACCTCTATTGCAATTGGCAGAAACACCTGTATTTTTCTCAGCGGTGACAACTTCTGCATAGACAAAACGATAAGCATGGTTAGACATCCATTGACGACAAACTTCCACTGTTTTGTCTTTTGAGCAATCATCAGTTACTATCAGTTCTATATTCTGATAGGTCTGATCAAAGACACTGTCAAGAGCCTCGACAATAAACTCTGACGAGTTATATGTGATTATACATACCGAGACTAACGGCTTCCTTATTTCTTGATTCGACATACCAATGCGTTTACCAAACCTGTTCTATTATTTAACGACTTCAAATAGAATACACACAATAATAGTGTTGCCACACTACCTGCCGAATAGTACCATACCCTTGGTAATAAATAAGATATGGCCAAGAGTGCAAACATCAGAAATACGGATAATAATATCAACTTATTAACGTTATTAGACGCTTGATATCCATATCTTTTGGTATCAACGAAACGGATTAAAAAATAATAGAGCAGATAATTGACGACAAATGACCATGCCAGACCATTCAGCCCCCATAGATAGTACATGGTAACAGAAAGTACCAAATTAGAAAAATTACCATAACCACCCTCTAAGAACAAATAAACTTTCTTATCGCCCTTTGCAAAAGAAGCGTAACCCAAGGCATAACTTGCTGCACGAAGCAACATCCCAAGACATAACACACGTATAAAGCCTGTAACAGGCAAAAACTCTTCAGTCAGAAGGATTCGAACTACCCATGGCGCCACAAGCATGAACACCGACAGAATTGGTACAGCAAGCAACAATATAATCTCGCTCTGTTCATTAATCGCCTGGTTCATACGAGCCCTATCTCCCATCGCTGCAGAAAGTCGCGGATAAAAGTCACTCCCCATAGAAGCAAATACCATTGTCAAGGCCTGAAAGGTGATGGCGATACCAGCCCCATATAATCCCAAATCTGATAATCCTCCAAGTTGTGAAACAGAAAGATTAATCAAGTAATTTGTGAGATTACCCAACAAGGAAGCTATTACCATTGCCAAGCCCAATGCAACCATTGAACGGGATATATCCATTGTTTCCTTAATGCTCTGAGCTACTTTCTCGATCTTCACTTCTCGAGCAAACAGGTATGTCACAACGAAATTGCCTATTGTGGAAAACACAATTCCTGGTACGACGCCATCCAATCTCCAAAAATAAAAGAATGGCACTGCAATTAGCAACGAGACTATTGAACTGACTAACGAACAAGCAGCCGTTGATTTAATCCGACGTGAACTGATGAGTACAGCCGTATAACCTTGTGAAAGGAGTGTAAAGAACACTATTACCGACAAAAAAACATATGGCCAAACATGTTGGTCATCACCAAAAGACCATTTGCTTAAAAGGTGCGAAAAAGCAGCAACCACTAACATACCTATAGTCCCTAAGAAGAATAACAACCGACGGAAAGCTATCGTAATACTACTGTAATGAGACCAGTTCTGTTGATCGTAAGCCTTACTTAGATCTTTGACCACGCTCATGTTCACACCCATCCCAAAGATGGTTATAAAGAGCGTCAATGATGACATATAGATAGTGTTCAATCCCATACCCGCAGTACCAATCAGCAGCGCCACAAATTTGGAACGTACTAATCCTACCAGGATCTGAACGAACTGAGTACCTCCAAAAATAGAAGTTGCTTTTAATATGCTTCGATATTGGGGATCCACGTAGAACTATACAAATTGATTTAATAACCTCACCACATAACCAACTTCTTCTAAATTTATTGTTGGCCCAATAGGCAAGCTCAACTCTTCTTCAGCAAGTCTCTCTGTAATAGGAAGCCTTAAATGCGGATTATTCCATGTCGCCTTGGCATAACACTCCTGCTTATGAGGAGCTATTGGATAATGGCATACAGTCCCTACTCCATTCTGCTCAAGGTAATCATGTAGTTCATCACGTTTGCCCTCTCCAACCAAGATTGGAAATAAGTGATAAGCATTCTGTGCATCTGGCAACAAGTCAGGAAACGTAATTAGAGGATTATTGATATGCTCAAAATAATAATGAGCGACCTCTTTACGATGCTGATTATCCTCAACAAGATATTTTAGTTTCACATTAAGCACCGCTGCTTGAATCTCATCTAATCGGCTATTACGTCCTGTGTATTTGAATACATATTTTTTCTGGGAGCCATAGTTGGCCAACGCTCGAATAGCTGCAGCCAGTTCAGGGTCATCAGTTGTCACTGCTCCACCGTCACCAAGCGCACCAAGATTTTTGCCTGGATAGAAACTGTGACCTGCAGCATCACCAATTGATCCAGTCATTCTGCCATCATAGAATTTACAACCATGAGCCTGTGCATTATCTTCAATTAACTTCAGATTGTACTTCTTACAGAGTTCGCCTATCCTCTCTGTATAAGCTATACGTCCATAAAGATGAACTATTGTAATTGCTTTGGTCTTGGGCGTTATCAATCCCTCAATAAAATCGTCGTCAATCTCTAATGTATTGGGCTTTGGCTCACAAAGTACAGGGGTCAAGCCATTTTCAGTAATTGCCAATATTGTTGCAATATAAGTATTCGCAGGTACGATTACTTCATCTCCTGGCTGCATGACCCCCATTTCAATATAAGCACGAAATATCCAGATCAATGAATCTAACCCGTTGGCGCAGCCTACGCAATATTTAGAACCAATAAAGTTTGCATAGTTCTCTTCAAAGCGTTTATTCTCTTCACCCTGAAGATACCAGCCACTATTTACAACTCGATTAACGGCCGCATTGATCTCTTCTCCATGCAAAGCCGTAACGTCTTTTAAACTTAAAAAAGGAATATTCATCAAAAATCTACTTTCTTATAAAACTTGGCAGGATTACCCATCCAAAGTTCTCCCGCAGGAATATTTTTTGTTACAACAGAACCAGCTGCAACAAAGGCCCCCTCACCTATTGTAATACCTGGCAATATAACAGAACCTGCTCCTATTGTTGCACCTTTGCAGACTTTCGTCTTCAAAAGTGTCCATTTTTTATTCTTTGAGCGTGGGTACATATCGTTTGTAAAGGTCACATTGGAGCCAATCATCACATTGTCTTCTAAGGTGATTCCATCCCACACTTGTACGCCAGACTTTATAGTTACATTGTTCCCAATCACAACATCGTTTTCTATTAAACAATGCGAACATATATTGCAATTCACCCCTATCTTACAATTGGGAAACACGACACAGAACTGCCAGATGTTCGTACTCTCTGGTACATTCGTATTCATACAATCCGCCAGACGATGTATCATAATTCTCTAAACTTTAAGAATTCATCATAATCCCTAATATAATCATCAGGATCATACTTCTCCGATGCTAATACCATACAAACCGCACCAGATGAGAAGTCATTCAAGTCACGCCATATTCCTGGTTTTAAATATAATCCTTGATATGGTCTATTCAAGAAAAAAGTTCTCTTTGCGCGACCATCATCAAGAATTACCCTGAAACTTCCACTGGCTGCCACAATTAATTGACTCAGTTCCTTATGTGCATGAGCCCCTCTTGACTCTCCTCCAGGTACATCATATAGATAGTACACCCGTTTTACATCAAACGGAACCGTATCACCATTCTGAACAACAGAAATATTACCCTTCCTGTCACTATGATGCTGATCTAACTCAATGATTGTGCAATCATAAACACTATATTTTGCCATCACGTTTCAAGTTTAAGAATTCATCATAGTTTCTTATATAATCATTAGCATCGTAATTAGTAGAAGAAAGGACAAGAGCTAGAGCATTCGTTGAGAAGTTTTCCATTTCTCGCCACAATCCTTTGGGGACATATAAGCCATAATAAGATCTATTCAATGTAAACACTTTCTTCTCCTTTCCGTCATCAAGCACCACATCGAAACTACCAGACAACGCAACAATAAACTCCTGATTCTCCCGATAAGCATGACCTCCGCGACATTCACCTCCAGGCACGTCATAAAGCCAGTAGGTTCTGCGTATCACAAAAGGAATATGATTCTCTTGCTCAACAAAAGAAAGATTTCCCCGAGCATCAAGAAATTTGGGAAGATCGATAATATGAGGGTACGAAATCTTATCCATCAGTATATCTTAAACAATATCATGTTTATCCAAATAACGACGATCTTAACAGTTTTCTTGATAGCAGAATCCTTCACACGTGAAAAATGCAAGTTATCATACAGGCTTTTGCACATGGCCTTATATTCACTACGTTGTTCCACAGTAAATGTTTTTTTATTCTGGCAATAAACCTTAAATGCCGGGACTAACATGGAAGCACATGTACTAGAAGTCACTTTTACCTCTTCAGATTCTAAATCATAGTTTTGTTGTATGAACGGTAACAAACCCGTATATGCATGTAACACATAGGTCACTTTTGAGTATGATGGTTTGCGTCCAAAAGAATTGGGATTATAGCCAAAGTAGTATTTGGCATCGACAAAGGCCACCGTTTTGGCATGGTGCAAGATGATTCTCGTGTCATACTCCACGTTATACAGCGGTTTCGTTTCATCACTAGCAATACATGGTACAAGAGAGCGGTGTATCAAAGCCCCATTTCCGTTGATTTGCCAGCCCTTTAAAGTCAATATTACTGAATCTTTCCCTTTAAGCACCGAGTTGTAATCAAAACTATCTTTAGGAATCCTGCCAACGATTTTATCATTATCATCAACGAAAGTCATTGTTGCCCCCACCCACTCGGCACCCGTCTCCATATGACGCTTCCAAAGTTTTTCTACATACTCTGGTTCGATAGCGTCATCGGAATCAACAGGAATAACCCACTCGGCCGTTGTTCTGATATAGGCATTGTTACGCGACCATGTTTCTGTCGGAACATGCGGAATCGTGTAACACTTAATTCGAGCATCTTTATCTTGATATCTGTTGATTATATCCAAAGAGCTATCTGTTGAACCATTATTAAGTACAACTATTTCCAAATTCTTATATGTTTGAGTCAAGATGCTATCCAAACACTTTTCCAAGAACTTAGCGGAATTATATACTGGAATTGCAATTGAAATCAGAGTACTGTCTTCCATATCGATGATTTCTTTATTCGATAACTTGATGACGGGATACAAATTCCTTAAAACTTTGAAGTTGCGAATCCTTTTCAGAGGTGATAACATTATCCCATCCTCCAACTCTTTCAACAGGCCATTCTACCGCAATTTCCGGATCATTGAATCTGATGCCTGAATCGAATTCGGGTGCATATCTATTAGTACACTTATATGAAAAGATGCTATCATCTTCCAATGCCAAGAAACCATGAGCAAACCCTTTGGGAATAAAGAGCACATCATGGTTATATTCCGACAACTCAAAGCCTTTCCACTGTCCAAAGGTGGGACTATCGAACCGAAGATCTACTGCTACATCGTAAACTGCTCCTTTGATGACGCGAATCAATTTACCCTGAGAAAACTTCTGCTGGAAATGCAATCCACGGATAGTTCCCTTCTTAGACTTTGATTCATTGGTTTCAAAGAAATCTATGGGAAGGCCATTTTCTTTATAAAAGGAAGATTCAAAATCCTTAATAAAATATCCCCTTGCATCTTCAAATACATGAGGATGAATAACCACCAATCCTTCTATCGGAGTTTTCTCTATTGATAGTGCCATATTATTGTTCTCTCATAATGTTGTTTTCATCCATTCGATCGTTTCCCTCACACCTTTCTCAAAGGTGACTTGAGGTACATAACCTGTATCTTCCTTTAACGAAGTAATGTCAAACCATCTTTCCTCATAGCGGGTTCCATCATCGGGCCTGGCTCCAATTTTAACCAGTTCTTTTTTTCCACAAATCGCTCCTATTTCGTTCAAGTAGTCTGAAAGTATTCGGAGTTGGCCACTACCGATATAGTAGGAATGATGTTTCGTTTCACTTTCTCCTAACAAGTATGCAGCATACACCAAATCCTCTATATATAGTAGATCGTATATTTGATTGGCCGGTCCGAAAGTTGCCTCATGGCCCTGCAACAACTCCTTGATGGTATAGCCAACGATGTTTCCATTGATACTATATGGACCATATAGGTTGGAAAACTGCATCCACACGTAATCAATATCCTGCTTTTTACTCTCCACATCTACCAGGCAATGCGTAGTGTGTTTGCAAATGCCATAGATATTATTTACTGCCTTGCCTGAGAGGTTCAGAATATTCTCTGCAATTTTCTCCGTAACGGTCCCCGCAAAGAGAATCTTCCTACATCCCAATTGTTTGGCTACACCTACTGCATCACAGGCATACTGTACATTTTTCAACTGAAGGGCATAGTCCGCTCTTCCTGCGCCACCAGCTGATATCCAAGCCAAATGGTAGAAGGTATCATACTCCTTATTTCCAATTTTATTTGGCAGTGATTTTAATTGAGATAGGTCGCAG
>Ga0256405_10009301_pt1 | contig 13517 bp, 11 predicted proteins | sample RumenRJG_02DNA_FD_189096 | JGI IMG/M metagenome (GOLD analysis project Ga0256405, IMG submission 189096) | Bovine rumen microbial communities from Lethbridge, Alberta, Canada - RJG_02 | ecosystem: Host-associated > Mammals > Digestive system > Stomach > Rumen | place: Canada: Alberta...
CTCCATTCCGCTCGGCTTCGCCTCGCTCCACTACGAGCAGGGCCAACCGATATCCCTTGCAAATGATCTTCAACTGTTCACTTTTCGATGGCAATCACTGTTCAGAATTGGGTGGCAGTGGACAGGTACTTGTTTCTTCGAGGAATACGCAGCCCTGTCGCTTTCCCGCCTGGTCGGACACGAGTTCGACGGGCTGGTCGTGCATGACCGTCCCGACTTGCAGTCCGCGGAATCCGGCCGGCTCGGCATCGAAGTGACCCGTGCCATGCCGGAGTCGAAGGCGGCTGCCGAGTCGCTCCTCGGGGAGATGTCCGGCGCCCTGCCGCGGGAAGACGGCGAGGATGACCTCGCCCGGATCCTCCGCTCCGGCTATGCCTACGGCCTCCAGGAAGGCCGCTACATCGGCCGCCTGGAGATGGACTACTGGTCCCGGGCCCTGCCCCTGCGCCGCATCCTCAAAAGCAAAGTCGAAAAGGCCGCCAACGGCTTCTACGGCCGCTATGAACGCATGGGCCTTTATGTCTTCTGCAAGGATCCGCTGACGGAGGTCCGCGTCGCCAACATCTGCCGCTATGTCCGTGATCTCCAGCGAGACAACGACATCCGCTATGATTTCCTGTATCTCTCCGAGATCAGCGAACTCTATGTCTGCAACCTCGCAGACGGCCTGGGCCCCAACGCCCGCGTCGCCTCCTTCGACATCAGCCCCGACGTCCGCCGCACCCTCTACTTCGACGCCCTCCGCTGCCGCGAGGCCGCCGAATGATCCCACGCGCCGTCGGAACGGCCTCCCCTCTGTAGAAAAACGCTTTTAAATGCAGCAAGCGTCCCCAAAAGTGGGACGTCTGCAGAGCTTCGGAGGAGGCGACAGGGAGCGCGATCGACAGGGAAAAGCGAAGCGGCCGCTCCGGAATCCGGAACGGCCGCTGCATTCGGTTTTCGAGGACCCGGAACTATCTGTACTGGGCGAACTCGATATCCTTCTCGGCGCGGGCGGCGAGCTCGGCGTCGGCGGAGCGGACCTTTGCGAGGTTGGTCTGCACACCGGTCGCATCACCCTTGCGGGCGGCGATGATCGCGCGGAGATAGTTGGCGCGGGCATCCTGGCACGTCAGGGACTTCTCGGCGTCGTTCAGACGGTCGGCGAGGATGTAGGCGAGGGAGCGGTTGAAGCAGCATCCCTTGGTGTCGGCGAGTTCCTGGGCGGCCTTCTCATAGTTGCCGGAGAGGACATCGTACAGACCCATGTTCCACTTGGCCTCATCGGTGCCGGCCTTGGCGAAGCGGCGGGCAGCCTCCTGGTAGTCACCCTTCTGGAGGGCGATGACACCGAGAGCGTTCTCCAGTTCGCCGTCCTTGGTCTGGACCTGGTTGAAAGCGGTCTCAGCAGCGGCAACCTTACCGGCGGCGAGCAGGGCGACACCCTTGTTGAAGCGGGCGCGGTCGCTGCCGAACTTGTCGGCGGCCTTCTGGTAGAGGTCGGCCTTCTTGTCGTTGTCGCGGACGAGGGAAGCGGCACGGAGGAGGGCTTCTTCGTCGAGGACGTCGATGTTGTCGTCAACGAGCTTCAGGAGTTCCTCGCTGGTGTAGTTCTGGTACTCGACGTTGGCGATGAAGCGGGCGCGGCGGAGTTCCGGAAGGACGGTGCTCTTGAGGGAGGTGTAGACCTCGGACATGTTCTTGATCTCGCTCTCGCGGACAGCCGGATCGCTGTACATGGAGAGAACCCTGAGGATCAGGTCCTTGTCCTCGATGTTGCTCTTGGAGACGAGCTCCTGGAAGCCTTCCCAGTCCTGGCCGATGCTGCGGACCTCGGTCTCACCGACTTCCTTGCCCTTGGTGACCTGGTTGAAAGCCTTCTCACCGCTCTTGGCACGGTTGCCGGAGAGCTTGTCGTTGAGGGTCTTGCCACCGTCCGGGGAAGCGTAAGCGACGACCTCGGTACCGGTGAGGATCTTGCGCTCGTTGGCCTTGATCTCGTCGAGGGCGGCCTGGAAGTCCTTGATGGACTGGTTCTTCAGTTCCTTGTTGGCGACGTCGGCGGAGTTGATGCTGTAGAGGATCTGGCCTTCTTCGGTCTGCTTGATGACCTCCTGGTAGTTGTCAGCCTTGTAGGAGACATAGCCGCTGGCGTCGATCATCTTGTAGGTGGTGTTGCAGCCATCGGCGACCTTGCGGGTCGGAAGGACGGCATAGCGGGTCTTGTAGCGGGCGACGGCGCGGAGTTCGAGCTGGGCCTGCTCCATGCCTTCGACATAGTCGAAATGGACGTGCTCACGGACGGTCTGGCCGTTGGAAGAGACGGTCTTGTAGTTGTCCTTGACTTTCTCGCCCTGATAGACGAACGGCTTCATGATCGCTTCGCCGCCGTTGTAGACGAGGACGGGAGTAACCTCGAGGATGGCCTTCGGGTGGAAGTAGTCGGCCGGATAGGTGACGGTGATGTCGGCGTCGATGTTGTCGGCGACGACTTCGAGGATTTCGGGATCACAGGTGACGCGGACGTTCTCCGCCATCTTCACCATTTTTTCGTAAGAGGAGCACGCGACAGCCGAAATACCCATGATCACGGCTGCGAGCAGTTTCATACCTTTCTTCATGCTTGAATCTTTAATATGTTTACAATATATTGTGCGCTTTATTTCGCAAATATACTAATAAATGAAGATTTTTCGAATCGGCGCGTCATAAATTTCGCGGGTTTTCGTAACTTTGTCGAGATATGGATACATTGGAATTACAGAGACTCAAGAATAAATTCGACATCATCGGCAACGATCCCGGTCTCAACCGGGCGCTGGAGATGGCGGTCGCCGTCGCGCCGACCGACCTGACGGTCATGGTCACGGGCGAAAGCGGAACCGGCAAGGATGTGATTCCCAGGATCATCCATCAGCACAGCCTCCGCAAGACCGGCAAGTACCTGGCTGTCAACTGCGCTGCCATTCCTTCCGGCACGGTCGACTCGGAACTGTTCGGCCATGAGAAAGGTTCCTTCACCGGCGCCATCGAAGCCCGCAAGGGCTATTTCGAGGAGGCGGACGGCGGCACCCTGTTCCTGGACGAGATCGGCGAACTGCCCCTTCCGACCCAGGCGAAACTGCTGCGTGTCCTCCAGTCCGGCGAATACATCCGCGTCGGCGCCTCGAAGGTCGGCAAGACCAATGTGCGCGTTATCGCCGCCACGAACGTCGACCTGCTGAACGCCGTGGCCCAGGGCAAGTTCCGCCAGGACCTCTACTACCGGCTCAGCGCCGTGCAGATCGCCATGCCCCCGCTGCGGGACCGCAAAGAGGACATCCACCTGCTCTTCCGCAAGTTCACCTCCGATTTCTCCGAGCGCTACAGCCGCCGCAAGGTCAACCTGACCCGCGACGCCGTGGACTTCCTGACCTCCTACCGCTGGCCGGGCAACATCCGCCAGCTCCAGAGCATCGCCAATCGCGTCTCCGTGTTCGAGACCGTCGACCTGCGTCCGGATTCCGAGCGCTGCGAGATCGACGCCGCGACCCTGGCAAAGTACATCACGAAGGAAGATGACAACATGCTTCCGGTCCATGTCGGTCCGACCAACACCATGCGGGAGGACGACAAGCAGGAGATTTTCCGTGCCATCGCTCTGCTGAACGCCGAGGTGTCCCGCCTGCGCTCCCTGGTCGAAGGCCGCCAGGCCAAGCCCGCCCATGTCCCCGAACTCCGGCCGACGACGCCGGAAGACGTCGATATCCAGGACGACTTCCAGCCGCAGCCCAAAGAGCAGGAACAGCCGGGACATGTCGTTGATTATCAAGATAACAAGGAGAGCACCTACTCCCTCCACGACGCCAGCGAGGACCTGATCCGCAAGGCGCTGGAGAAGCACCGCGGTAACCGCAAGAAAGCCGCGGAAGATCTGGGCATCTCCGAACGGACCCTGTACCGGAAACTCCCGCCGGAGTTCCGCAGTGCGAGAAACAAGGAACAATAAGCCATGAACCTCCGCAAGCTCCTTTCCTGCGCCGCCCTGGCGTCCCTGCTCCTGCTGGCTTCCGCCTGCGGGATCTACTCGTTCTCCGGAACCTCGATCCAGTCCGACGTCAAGACGGTTACGATCAACTACATGGAATACAAGGCCCTGAAGGTCAATCCGAACCTGAGCAACGACCTGACCGAAGGCCTGAAGGAGAAGTTCCGCAAGATGACCCGGCTCACGCAGGTCGACCTGGACGGCGACCTGGAGATCTCGGGCGAAATCACGGGCTACGACGTCCGGGCCCAGGCGGTCACCGCCGCGGAACTCGCGGCGCAGAACCGGCTGACCGTCAGCGTCAAGATCTCCTACATGAACCGGAAATATCCGGAAGACGACTTTGAGAAGTCCTTCTCCGCATTTGCGGATTATGACTCGAACCTCTCCCTCGATGCCGTGGAAGGGACCCTGTGCGAAGAAATCATCGAGAAACTCTGCGAAGATATCCTGAACGCCACGGTGGCCAACTGGTAAGCAACGATGGAACGGACCGACTACATCAATCTCAAGACCCTGACGCTCGACGAACTGGCCGGCGTCGTCAACCTTTATCCCTGGTACGGGGCGGCCCGGCGCGAACTCTGCATCCGGATGGCCCGCATGGGCGGGGACGCCTGGGACCGGGACCAGTATGCGGAGGCAGCCCTGTACGTGGGCGACCGGCGCATCGTATCGGACATCGTCCGGCTCGACAGCCGCGAGGATTATTCCGATAAGGATCTCGACAAACTGCTCCGTTCGTACATTAGCGAGGAGCCGGCCGAGGAGGAAAAGCCGGAGCGCGCCGTGCGTGTGGTCGGGGGCGATTATTTCACGCAGGCCCAGTACGACAAGGTCCGCAAAGGGGAGGACAACGTCTTTTCGCGCTTCGCCGTGAAGGCCCGGATCGAGGCGGCGGACAAGGGCGAGACCCTCGAGGTGGATGACTTCTTCTGCACCGAAACATTGGCGCAAATTTTTGCAGATCAGGGCCGGAATGAGGAAGCAAAACGCATTTATTCGAAACTTCTCTTGAAATTCCCGGAAAAAAATGCTTACTTTGCAGCCCTTATCGAAAAATTGGAACAAGAAATATAAAATCAAAAGTATATTATGAACGCAGTTTTCATCATTCTGACTGTCGCCATCGTCATCGCGAGCGTCCTTCTGGTCATCGTTGTCCTGCTCCAGAACGGCAAGGGTGACGGCATGGCCAGCAACTTCGTCGCCGCCAATCAGGTCCTCGGCGTCCGTCAGGCCGCAAACGACCTCGAGAAATGGACCTGGTACCTCGTTACCTTCGTCCTGGTCGTCTCCATCGTCACTTCCTTCACCCTCGGCAACGGCCGCGCTACCATGGATGTGACCGACGAACTCGACGTCACCACGACCGAGCAGCCCGCCTTCCCGTCCAGCCCGATCCAGGAAGTTCCTTCCACCGAGGCCCCTGCTACGGAAGCCCCCGCTACGGAAGCACCTGCGGAATAAAGAGGTTGCCGGACTGACAGATTGTCAGTAAAAAACCGCTTGGAATATAATTTGACGATAGCCGTTTGTTCTCCGGAGCAGACGGCTATTGCTGCATGGTCCGGGGAACGGAAAGGAGAAAGGAATTATGATGAAGACAGAGTTTTTGCAGAAATTTGCGACAAACCTCAACGACCTGGCAGCCAAGGGTAAGCTGGATCCGGTCATCGGACGTGACGACGAGATCCGGCGGGTCCTGCAGATCCTGAGCCGACGGACCAAGAACAACCCGATCCTGGTCGGCGAACCGGGTGTCGGCAAGACCGCCATTTCCGAGGGAATCGCACAGAAGATCGTCAATGCCCAGGTTCCGGAGAACCTGAAAGACAAGGTGATCTACTCCCTGGACATGGGAGCCCTGATCGCCGGTGCCAAATACCAGGGAGAATTCGAAGAGCGGCTCAAGGGCGTCGTCAAGGAAGTGGTCGAGAGCGAGGGACAGATCATCCTGTTCATCGATGAGATCCACACCCTCGTCGGCGCAGGCAAGACGTCCGGCGCGATGGACGCGTCGAACATCCTGAAGCCGGCGCTGGCCCGCGGCGAATTGCGGACCATCGGTTCGACGACCCTGGACGAATACCAGAAATACTTCGAGGCGGACAAGGCGCTGGAGCGCCGGTTCCAGATGGTCATGGTCGACGAACCGTCGCCGGCCGAGTCCATCTCGATCCTCCGTGGCCTGAAGGAAAAGTATGAAAACCACCACCGTGTGCGCATCGAGGACGATGCCCTGATCGCGGCGGTCAATCTCTCGCATCGTTACATCACCAACCGTTTCCTGCCGGACAAGGCGATCGACCTGGTCGATGAGGCGGCTTCGAAACTGCGGCTGGAGATGAACTCCGTGCCGGAGCCGATCGATGAACTGAATTCGAAGATCCGCCAGCTGGAGATCGAGAAGGAAGCGATCAAGCGTGAGGGCGTTTCGCTCAAGCTCGAGAAGATCGAGCAGCAGCTGGGCGAACTGACGGCGCAGCGTGAGGCGCTGATGAAGCGCTGGAACGAGGAAAAGGAGATCTTGAATTCCTTGCAGAGCGCCCGCCAGCAGCAGGAGGAATACAAGATCGAGGCCCAGGCAGCCGAGCGTTCCGGAGATTACGGCAAGGTCGCGGAACTGCGCTACGGCCGGATGGCGGAACTTTCCAAGAAGATCGACGAACTGACCGCCCGTCAGGCGCAGATCAAGGAACCGATTGTGACAGAAGCGGTAACGCCGGAAGATATCGCAGAGGTCGTGGCCAAGTGGACCGGTATTCCTGTCAAGCGGATGCTGGAAAGTGAGAAGGAGAAACTCCTGCGGATGGAAGAAGCCCTGCACAAGCGGGTGATCGGCCAGGATCCCGCGATCCAGGCGGTCTCCGATGCCGTGCGCCGCAACCGTGCGGGCCTTTCGAATGAGAAGCGGCCGATCGGGTCTTTCCTGTTCATGGGTACGACCGGCGTGGGCAAGACCGAACTGGCCAAGGCCCTGGCGGAGTTCCTGTTCAACGATGAGAACATGATGACCCGTATCGACATGAGCGAATACCAGGAACGCCACACGGTCAGCCGGCTGATCGGTGCGCCTCCGGGCTATGTCGGCTACGATGAGGGCGGCCAGCTGACGGAAGCCGTGCGGCGCAAGCCGTATTCGGTCATCCTGCTCGACGAGATCGAGAAGGCGCATCCCGATGTTTTCAACATCCTGCTGCAGGTCCTCGACGACGGTCGGCTGACGGACAACAAGGGCCGTACGGTTGATTTCAAGAACACGATCCTGATCATGACGTCCAACGCGGGCGCGGAAATCATCCAGTCGTACATGGAGCGACTGCCCGACGTGGACGGCAAGGATCCGATGGCGGACATGGATGCCATCGCCCGGCGCCGGCAGATGCTGGAAGAATGCAAGGCCAAAGTCATCGACGTCCTCAAGCAGACGGTCCGTCCGGAATTCCTGAACCGGATCGACGAGATCCTGATGTTCGATCCGCTGACCCGCGGCGACGTGCGGGAGATCCTCCACATCCAGATGCGCGAACTCCAGGGTAAGTTGGCCGAGGACGGCATCGAACTTTCCTTCACGCCGGCCTTCGAAGATTATATGACCGACAAGGGATATGACCCGGCCTACGGCGCCCGTCCGGTCAAGCGGCTGATGCAGCGTGAACTGGTCAACCAACTGGCGACCGCCATCCTTTCCGGCACGGTCCGGAAGGACTCCGTCATCACAGTGGATGCGGTTGGCGGCCAGGTCGTCCTGAAAAATTAAGTCGGTACATCCTGTGTTTGTCGGGCTGGATTCTTTTCCGGCCCGACTTTTTTTTTATCAAGGAGATACGTATCTTTGCAAGTAGACTATTTTACTTAGATTAATTTAATTGTCATGAAACTGATCGAGCGTGACGATGAACTGACCCTCCTGGGACGTCAGTTGTGGATGGCCGAGACGAAGTCCAGCCGCATGACCCTGCTTTCCGGCCCGCACGGCTGCGGAAAGACGGCCCTCGCGGCGGAAGCCTACCGGGACAAGCCGCTGCTCTATTTCCGGATGGGCCGCAAGACGCCGGCCCTGCTGACGGCGGACTGGGTCGCCCAGGCGGAGGCCCTGCTCGGGGCGTCCGTGCCGGGCAATGCCCATTCCGTTCCCGGCCTATTGGACTACCTGATGTACCTGTCCGAGAAGGAACCGTTTACGCTGATTCTGGACGAGTGCCAGTTGCTGCCGCTGAAGGATTTCTCCGAGATCCGGGACTGCTGGCGCCAGCGCCGCAACAAGACGCACCTCAACCTGGTGCTGCTCTGCTCCAGCCGGAAGCGGACGGAGGAACTGACGGCGCATGACCATTCGCCGCTGGTCGGCCTGCTGGACCTGCATCTGGAGATGGGACCACTGAAGGTCGAAGCGCTGAAGGCGCATCTCGGCCTGGCGGGAGAGGACCTGCTGACGGCGTTCATGGTGACGGGGGCCATGCCGTACCGGACAGCCTGGCTGAAAGAGGCCGGCTGCCGCACCCGGCAGGAAATCCTGGATTTCTATTTTTCGGAAGATTCTCCCTTCCTGCGGGACGGCGAGCAGTTGCTCTGCCGGGTCCTGGGGAAGAATTCAGAGGTCTATCTGTCTATCCTGCAGTCGATTGCACAAGGGTACGTCTCCCAGTCGGAGATGGAAGACCGGCTGGGCGGCGTCATCATCGGCGGCCATCTGGCCAAACTCGAGACCGAATATGAACTGATCCGCAAGACCCGCCCGATGCTGGCCGGTCCGGCCAGCCGCGGGGTCGTCCGCTATGAAATCGCCGATCCCGCCCTTCGTTTCTGGCTGCGGCACGTCGAGGCCCGGCGGGCGGAGTACGAACTGGGCCGGCTGGACCGGATGAAGGCGGCGGCCGCGGCGGATTTCGCCGTTTCGGCGCACGGGGCGCTGCGGGAGTGGTTCCTGCGGAAGTTCCGCGAAGAGAGCGGCTACCGTGAACTCGGCGGAGAATGGTCTTCGGTCCACGCCGGGGACGCCGGGCCGGAGATCGACATCATCGGTTTCCCGCCCCGCGCCCGCAAAGCGCTGGTCTGCGATGTCGAATTGCGGGCGGAGGATTTCAAGAAAGAACCTTTCCTCGGGAAGGTGGCATCCCTGCGGAAAGGTCCTTTGAAAGAGTATGCGGTCGACGCGAGGCTGTTTACCCTCGCGGACATGTAGTTATTTTTCTTCGGTCGGAACGACTTCGAGGATTTCCCCGTAGGTGTTGGCGACCGTCTGTTTCCAGACATCGGTGTAGCCGGGCTGCTCGAGGCCTTCCGGGATGTGGACGGACAGGTCGCTGTGCTTGAAGCTGCCGTCGGCGTTCTGGGCCTTGACGTTGCCGTCGATGAACTTGACCAACATGATGGTTTCCAGCTCTTTCCAGGCCTTGAACTGCGCCTGGGCCGTCTCGACGGAATACTGGGTCAGGTGGCGCTTGACAGCGTTGAAGATGTCGCCGGTGTCTTCTTTCGGATCATAGTTGTAGCCTTTCTTTTCGGCTTTCTGCATCTCCCTGTCGGCGGCTTTCGCATAGAGGTCGAGGGCTTCGTTGTCGACCTGGCGGATGGCCTTGAGCTGGTCGTTTTCGAACTTGTCGATCTTCTCACGGACGAACGGGGCCATGATGTTGTACATCCGGTAGCAGTCGTTGGTGATGCGGTTGTTGACCCAGAAGGAGGACGTCGGGGAGTAGGTCAGGAGGTCGCCGTTGCCTTCTTCGAAGCAGCGGGGAATCCGGGTGGTATTGGTATAAATCGGTGTCAGGTAAGAGGTTGCCGCATCGTCGGTGCCGAACCAGAGGATGCCGCCGATGACGTCCGGATAGGCGCCGCGGCTCTGGCCGACGAACCAGAATCCGGTCTGCTGGGTGGCGATGGCGCGCTCGTTGGTGTAGGTCTTGCCTTCGTGCTGGAAGGTCATCGGACGCCAGCGGTACGGGAGGGCGTTACCGCCGGCTCCGATGTCGGAGGTCATGTCCATGGGCGTGCCCTCATAGTGGTCGCGCATGACGTCGGCGATGTCCTTGACCGTCAGTTTCTTGGCCGGCTGGATCCAGAGCGGCATGCGGTTCTTGGGGTTGTGGCCCATCGCATAGTCGACGAAGGAGTAGGCGTCCTTGGTGACGAGGCGGCCGGTTTCGTCTTCATAGGTGAACCAGCCGTTGCTGAGGAGGTTGAAGGCGCTCCAGACACGGGCTTCGCAGCCGCGCATGCCGCTGAAATCGAGCGGGCAGTAGGCGTCGGCGAAACTGAATTCATCGTCTTCTCCCTCGAAGTAGCCCTGCCGGCGGGCGAAGGTGATGACGTCCTTGGCATAGAGGCAGTTGTCGGGATCATTGAGCGGGAAGGTGGTGATGCGGGCCTGGTTGGCGTGGGCGCAGATCATGCCGTCGGGAATGCGGCGGGCGACCCAGACGACACCCTTGTTGAGATTCTTGCCGTTGCGCATGACCGTGCCTTTGCCGATCATTTCGAGGATCCAGGCTTCTTCCTTGTCGACGATGGAGAAACTTTCCCCCTCCGAGTAGTAGCCGTATTCATTGGCGAGGGAGGTCATGCATTCGATGGCCTCGCGGGCGGTCTTGCAGCGCTCGAGGGCGATGTAGATCAGGGAGCCGTAGTCGATGCCGCCGTATTTGTCAACGAGTTCTTCCCGGCCGCCGAAGGTCGTTTCGCCGATGATGAGCTGGTGCTCGTTCATGTTGCCAACCCGCTTGTAGGTATGGGCGATCTCTTCGATATCTCCCAGATAACGTCCTGAATCCCAGTCATATACTTTTCGCATGGCGCCGACTTTCCAATTGGCTGCCGGGCGGAAATACAGTTCGCCGAAGAGCATGTGCGAGTCTGCCGCATAGGAGACCATGCCGGAGCCGTCGGCGCTGGCGCCGCGGGTCACGATGACATTCGTGCAGGCGTCAGTCGGAAGGGAAAGGGTCATGGCCCAGGCGGAAAGAGCGGCGGTGCCGAGGAGTGCTTTCAGTTTCATCTTGTACTTTTGCTATTATTTGATTACTTTTGTCCGTTTGTGAATTGCAAATCTAACAATTTTTTGAGATGAAACAGACCTTTTTGACGATAATCATGTCCCTCGTCCTCCTGTGCGCGTCCGCAGCCGTGCTCCGCGCCCAGAACGAGCCGAAACAGCCGTCGATGGAAGAACTGGCGGCCAATGAGGCGGAGCGCCTCGAGCGCCTGCTGGACCTGGAAGGCTGGCAGGTATTCTACGTCGATTCGACGCTGCAGCATGACTATCTCGCCCTGGATGCGGAGATGAAATCCCTGCAGGGCGCCAAGGTCGGCAACGTCGACCTGTATGTGACCGTCCAGGACAAGTGGTATCAGCAGATCTACGACACCTACCAGAAGATCTTTACCGAGGAGCAGTGGGCCAAATACCTGAAGTCCGGCGCCGCCCGCCAGCAGAAAGCCCGGGACAAACGTAGGGAGAAAGCCGCAAAAAACGCCGCGAAACCGAAGAATTAGTTATCTTTGCAGGATATTTATAGCATTTGAAGATGAAAGAGCAGATTGAACAGATCCTTGCCGAGCTTTCCGCGCTCCAGTGCAAGACGGAAAAAGAGGTAGAAGAAGCGCGCGTTCGCTTCCTGGGCAAGAAAGGTGAAATCACGAAACTTTTCGAGGAATTCCGTACCATCGGACCGGATCTCAAGCGGGAATTCGGCCAGCGGCTGAATCTCCTCAAGAAAGAGGCTACCGCGAAGATCGAGGAACTGAAGGCTTCCGCCGAGACACAGGCCGCGGCCAGCGCGCCGTCTTTCGACGCGACCATGCCGGGCGACCCGTACCCGCTCGGTTCCCGCCATCCCGTCTCCATCGCCCGCGAGCAGATCGTCAGCATTTTCCGCAAGTTCGGCTACGATGTCGCCGAAGGCCCTGAAATCGAGGACGATTACCATGTATTCGAGGCCCTGAACTTCCCGCCGAACCATCCTGCCCGCGATATGCAGGACACCTTCTTCGTCTCTGTCGGCCACCTTAATCCGCTGCTGCTCAGGACCCACACGTCTTCCGTCCAGGTCCGTACCATGGAGAAGCAGCCGCTTCCGATCCGTGTGATCTGCCCGGGCCGCGTGTTCCGCAACGAGGCGATTTCCGCCCGCGCCCACTGCATCTTCCACCAGGTCGAAGGCCTGTACATCGATGAAAACGTCACCTTCGCCGACCTCAAGCAGGCGATCCTGCTCTTTGCCCGCGAGATGTTCGGTCCGGATACCCAGATCCGGATGCGTCCTTCCTATTTCCCGTTCACGGAGCCGTCCGCCGAGGTGGATGTCAGCTGCAACATCTGCAAGGGCAAGGGCTGCAACATCTGCAAGGGTACCGGCTGGCTCGAGATCATGGGCTGCGGCATGGTGGACCCGAACGTCCTCGAAGCCAGCGGCATCGACAACAAGAAATACAGCGGCTTCGCCTTCGGCATGGGTATCGAGCGTATCGCCATGCTGAAGTGGCAGGTCAATGACCTCCGTCACTATTTCGAGAACGACATGCGCTTCCTCCGCGAGTTCTCCGCCTGCGTCGAAGTCTAATCTGCAGAAACCTAGCATCCAAAGAGATATGAAAAAGAATATCGGCAAATTCAATGCGGCATTCCCGACCCCGATCTGCGTGGTCGGCGCCATGGTGGACGGCAAGCCGTCCTGGTTTGAAGTCGCCTGGACCGGCATCGGCGATGCGGATGTCGTTACCCTCAGCGTCACCGCGACCCATTATACCTGCGACGGCATCCGTGCGCAGAAGGCGCTCAGCGTCAACTTCCTGGACGAGGCCCTGATCCCGCGCGCCGACTATGTCGGCATCGTGAGCGGCGCCAAGACCGACAAGAGCGGCGTGTTCGCCTGGACCCCGGCATCCAACGGTGCGCCCCTCGTGGACGACGCCCCCGTTTCGATCGCCCTCGACCTGCTGGACATCTATGACGCCAACGGCTGCTACCTGCTGATTTGCAAGGTCCGTGAGACCTTCGCCCGCGAGGAACTTCTGGACGAAAAAGGCAGACTGGACTTCGCCAAGTACAAGCCCGTCCTTTTCGAGCCCGGTTTCCGCTATCTCCGCACCGGCGATGTCATCGGCCCCTGCGTCGTTCCCGGCAAGGAATTCGCCGCAAAGCAGTAGTTGAGGCCCCATTCGATAAAAATCGGCTAAAAAACTGAAAAAAAGTTTGGAGGTTCCGAAATTTGTCGTAACTTTGCAATCCCGAAACACCAAAACGGGATTTTGCGGAAATAGCTCAGTTGGTAGAGCACGACCTTGCCAAGGTCGGGGTCGCGAGTTCGAGTCTCGTTTTCCGCTCTGAAGAATACGACTGCCGAAAGGTGGTCGTTTTTCTTTGTTATCAGGCTGTTAAAGCGATATAATAGACATTTCTGGTTGGTAATTCCTTTATAATTTGCTGATTCATTGACTTTTATGCAAATTAGAAGAAAACTGTTTCTTCTAATGAGTGATAAGGCAAAAATAAGGAGGCGTTTAAGAT
>Ga0256405_10009302_pt1 | contig 13517 bp, 17 predicted proteins | sample RumenRJG_02DNA_FD_189096 | JGI IMG/M metagenome (GOLD analysis project Ga0256405, IMG submission 189096) | Bovine rumen microbial communities from Lethbridge, Alberta, Canada - RJG_02 | ecosystem: Host-associated > Mammals > Digestive system > Stomach > Rumen | place: Canada: Alberta...
CTTCGGCTTCGGCAAGAGCAGCTTGCTTATTAGCTTCAGCTTCTAATTTGATAGCTTCAGCAGCTTTAGCACGAGAAACTCTTTGAGCTTCAGCTTCAATAGCAACAGCATCTGCTTTTTCTTTACGAGCAAGTTTTTCAGCTTCAGCCGCAACTTTAAGTTTTTCAGCTTGTCTTTGAGCTTCAATAAGTTCAGCTTCAGCCTTCTTTTGACGTCTGTATAATTCTGCTTCAGCTTCTTTTTCTGCAGCATACTTATCAGCATCAGCTTTCTTATTGACTGTAGCAGCTAATTTCTTTTCTGCTAGTTCAACTTCTTTGTTTCCGAGTTCAACTTCACGTTCTCTCTTAGAAATTTCAGCGTTAACAGTTGCAGTATTGATTTCTTCTTGTCTCTTTTGCGCTTGAATTTTATAAGCAGCGTCCGCGTCAGCCTTCGCAGTATCTGTTTTAATCTTCAATTCAGACTCTTTAAGGCTATATTCTGTGTTCTTTTGAACAATATTAGTCTTAGACGCAACTTCAGCCTCATTGGCCTCTTGGGCAGCTTTAGCACGAGCGATAGAAACATCCCTTTCAGCATTTGCTTTGGCAATAGCTGCTTCTTTAGAGATTTGAGAAATGTTATCAATACCTAAGTTTTCAATAACATGATTACTGTCTGAGAAGTTTTGAATATTGAAGTTAACCAATTCAAGACCTAACTTAGACATATCAGGAATAACATTTTCCTTAACAGCCTCTGCAACACCTTTTCTATCTTGGACAAGTTGTCTAATACCGACAGTGCCGATGATTTCACGCATATTACCTTCAAGAACTTGTTTAACTTGCTCAATTAAGTCGTCTTGAGACATACCTAATGTTGCTTCAAATGCCCTTTCAAGTAATTCAGGATCGCTAGAAACCTTTAAATTTGCGACGCCATCAACATTAATATTAATAAATTCATTTGTTGGAATGGACTCACGCGTTTTAATGTCAACTTGGAAGACTTTTAAAGATAATTTATCTTTTCTTTGTAAGAATGGGATCCTCCACCCAGCTTTTCCTCTAAGAATTTTTCTTTTTCCAAGACCTGAAATCATAATTGCTTCATCTGGTCCTGCTTTTGTGTAAGAACAGAGCAATAAAACGAGGAAAATAAACAATAATGCTCCACCAACACTTAAACCAATAATTGCACCAATTGGCATATACTTGTTTCCTTTCTAAAAATTATCTGTTATATTATACAATTATTCTAACCTATTTTTACTCGTTTTTAGAATAATCGATAACCACAATCATTCCAGTATATTGAATTAAATCAAATGCCTCGCCTGGAATTCCAGCATTAACAAAATGCCTTTTATAAGTCTTATCTAATACTGGGTAAACTTGGAACCCGGTAAATGGCCTTAATGGAAAATTAAACGTGCTCTTGCACCAGTCTAATGACCTTGCATAGCGTAATTCATGTTTTTCACGTTCCCAGCTTTGCTCACCATAAGTAATAACAAATGAGAAGTTGATCCAATCAATACCAAGTAAGTCCTCAATGTCTAAAGGCATCTTAGAATTAAGCTTTGGAGTCATTGCATACTCAATAACTTTGCCGGCTGGAAGCTTATTTTCAACTAATTTTACATATTTTTCTAGGTCTTTTGGCAAAACTGGACCTAAAATATTATCATAAAATGGCTCTCTAATGAGAATTCGGCAGTTTTGCAACATGACTTTTTGGAGCATTCCAATCATTTCTTCTAAATAATCATTAGATAATTCGTGTAAAATTGCGCTTAAAACGATACAATCATATCTTTTTTCAGGATAATTTGCCAAGAATTCATTAATACCAATGCCATAATAAGTAACTTGGTCTGAATTTTGACAGTTATCTTTGAACTGGATATCTACAGCATCAACATGCGCACCCCATTTTTCAGCAATATCTCGACTGATTTTGCCAGTTCCAGCGCCTAAATCAAGCACTGAAGTAGCATCTTCGGCATAATCTACTAGCATAGCTTTATCTTCTGCTGCATCCATGCGTTTTCCAAATTCAATAATTTCTTTTTTCATAGTAAACCTCTTATTATATTATACATTTGAAAATAAGATAAAATTGACTTAAAATAAAAAATAAGCCAAGTTTGGCTTATTTTTAAAGGCCTAACTAGAAATAGGTGCTCTCCCAACTGAGCTAAGTGTCCAAATGACCTGACTAATAATCGCCGGCTTTACCTGTTAGCCTACTTCCCGATAATGGTTGGGAAGGTTGGAATCGAACCAACAAACAGCGGCTCCCTAAGCTAAGAAATAAGTATGAGCTCTATAAATATTATACAATTATTTATTATAATATTTTCTGCCAAGTTCTCAGCCATCTACCAAATAACTGTATATATCAGTATCTTTTATGCGTTTACATAATTTTAAAGCATCATTATGTATAAAATGTGTATCTTTAAAACGATTTTTTAATTGCTGAATATATTCTGGCTTTTCTAAATAGCTATAATCTGCATTAACTGCCTTTGGGCCACCAACAGTATACCCAGGATAATTAATAAGCTCTTCTATATTTTTTATATACTTAACAGTATTTAATGACTCATTGTAGATTTTTATTAGGCCTTTGTTTTTTGCAGGTTTTCCCTTCATCCCATTTACATAAGAATCTCCACATAGCTCTTTCATAGATACACCGACTCTGTGCTCTCTATTATAATTTGAGATAGATTTTGATATTTTTTGCTTTGTTTCTTCAGAATGTTTATGTGCTTTAAAACCATCGCCTGCAACACCGATACCACCGTCTGCAATATTATACCCAATTTCTTTATCTTGTGCTTTTAATATTTTTATTCAGTATCGTTCTTGTTTATTTAATTGCTCTTTAGTTTCACATATTTCTAAGAGTTCTACAGTAAAAGTGGCTATTCCATACTTAATAATAGCTTTTTTAAGCGCCTTGCCACTGCCTAAATATTTATTACCCAAAAATTTTGTAGATTTCTTTTGTCCTACATAAATTTTTCCATTTATTAAATTAGTAGTTTTATAGATATATCCATACATAATTAGTACTTTTATTTAATTTAGTAAAAAATAACCGCTGTGCTATAGTTATTACTGGCAGGCCAGGTAGGAATCGAACCCACTCCCCCGGTGTTGGAAACCGGTGATTTCAAGTTTTGAAGACTTGCGTGCTAAACCATTACACTACTGGCCTATATTAATATTATACGATATATTTTAGTAAATTTTTAGTACTAAAATAAGAATGGTACCGCTACTTGGACTCTCGCCAAGAACATCTCACTTATAAGGCAAGCCCTCTAATTCGTTGTGGTATAGCAGGATAAATTTTTATAAAGAATTATATTTCTAGTAAATTAATATTTTCTCCATTTAAAAGACTAACAGCAGCTACCTGTAACCTAGCTAAATACTGAGCAGTTTCTAAAGTCATTGGGATTTCATAATTAGACGCATGACAGCTTCTAGTAAATAATCTGCTACCACGTTTCCATAAAAGTAAAATAGGATATTCTTGACCACCATCAGAATAAGTAATACAAAATAAATGATCTGCTATTGGTAAATCTGATTCGGTATAATTAAAATCTCTTAATGTAAATAATCCTAATACTACAATGTCTTCACCCATATTAATTAATTTCCTATAAATATATTATATTATACAGTTATAAAATAAAAATTCTAGCAAAATTTAGCTAGAATTCTTTTTTTAGAGGTTATTAATTTTTTAATGGTTATTCTTTTTTAATTTTGTCTGATTTTACTTTTTTCTTAATTGTATAGCCAAAAGCTTCAGCAACAGCTTCTGCATCATCTTTATGTGGTTTGGTTGCTAATAGGTCAATACCATCATCAACAAATAAAGTAGATTCTGCAGCTGCATCAATACTTGTAACTATTCTTTTAAAAGCATTCTTTTCATCTTTAGTTGCAAATAAAGCGCCTCTTGCAACTTCTGCACCTGAACCAATTGCTAAGTAATCATTAATTTCTGTAACGCTTAAATCATTCCAGATCATCCATGCTCTATCTTTATAAGCAAATATAAAAGCGTTTGGCATTAACATACAGGCTTCATCTTCTTCCTGGGCTATACTAACACCATTTGCTTTTAAGCCTGCTGCAATTGTTGGTGCTAATGAATTAACAATAAAATCAGTATCTACATCATCATTATTAATTAAATTTTTATCTACGATGTGAGCATATTGAATAATTTGTGTGGCGCGGCAAGTTCCAACACTTCCCATAATTGCACCTGGTAATTCTGGGACACTCCAAATTTTAGTATTAGAATGGTCTTTATAATTACTAACACTCCCTTGCTTATCAGCGCCTAATACAATTCTGTCTTTATTATGGACTGCAATTACTAAACTCATATAATTTATTTCCTTATCTACTAATTAGTTAGTGTCTATCTATTTTTTTCATCTGCTGTATCACTAAATTTATCAGCTAGCTTTGCTGTCTCTGACCTTTCAGAAACTGACATATGAACATAGCCAAATAGTTTTTCTCCAGCTAGACATTCTATCATTCTTTTAATTCCTGGTGATTTCTCAAAGCTAATTCTATCATATTGTCTAAAGTCACCATCAAAAAATAAGTATGAACCTTTTGCGACTCTTCCAATAATAAGCTTAACCATATCTTCTGTTAAATTTTGGGCTTCTGTGCAAATTATGGCTGCATTTTCAATATTTCTTCCACGAATAAATTCAAGTGCTGGCACTTCAAGCTGACCATGCTCAATTAACTTAACAACACGTTGCTCTGACCCAAGATGGTCAACTAATGGCATAATAAATGGTTTTAGTTTATCAAACTCTGAACCTGGTAAATATCCTATTCTTCCAGCATCTTTGACGCCAACAGCATTACGTAATCATACAATTTTATCGACTTTTCCTTGACTTAACATTTCCAAGGCAGCATTAACAACAAGCATAGTTTTACCTGAGCCATAAGTCCCAGTTAGTAACTTAATAGTTTTACTATCATCTTTCATTAGATCAAAAGCACATACTTGTTCTTCATTTCTAGGCGTAATAGTTACATTTTTACCTTTAGAAAACTTTTTTGTAGCACTTTTTTTATCTTCCTCATATTTGGTGTCATCTAATGAAGCTAAAGAAGTCTCTTTGAATGTTTTGAATGAACCACCTGTAAATTTTCTTAATTGTCCATTTTCATAGCAATAAAAAATGGAGCTACCATCATCTGATTTGACAATTAAGTATTGGTTTTCTTTTAATTCAAATAGAACCTTACCTTCATTATAGAGCGTTAGCCACTCATCTGCAGTTGGATACCATTTTTTCCAGCCAGTATAAGTCATTTCAAGCATAATATCTCCTTAAATAAAATTTGCTAGGTACCTAGCTAAAATTATCACTTAATTTAGCGCTTTGCTTAATTGGATTTAGAACAATAACTATATACTACTGCATAGTATATGCACAAGCTTTAGCTATACTAACTTCTTCGTTAATGAGGCTATCTACTGTTTGTTTTAAAGCATCTTTTTTATTAGATAGCTGCTTAAGTAATTCTTTAATTGCAGTATTTACATTAGCATCTTTATTGAAACTATTATAAACAGTTAATGTATCTGCTAACTGATCAATTTTATTAATATCTGTGATTAATCTTTGAATTTCTACTTCTTGGTACATATATTGTTACCTCTATTTAACATATTAAATTTAGCATTTTGAAATAATAAAAGATATAGCCATATCAACTGCTTGCAATGAGCTTTTATTTTCTAAGAGAGCTCTAACTTTTACTACTGATTCATTATCTGTAGCATATACAACATTCTTTATTGTATAACATTGACCATCAACCAAAAGCTCTTTTTTAGAAATAAGTTCATTCATTATTGCTGTCCCAATCATATATGACCTCCAAGTATTAATCCCCATATTAAATGGACCAACAATATTGTGATCCATTTTAGCATAAAATATATTTAAATAGCTATATAGCTTTGCTGTAGTTATAGCTACAAACATAAGTATTTCTACTATGTATTATACAATATATTTAGAATAAAACCTCTATCTACTACTTATAAATAGAGGTTAAATTTTAATTATTTTCAGCCTTTATGAGGGCATCATAGACTACTTCAGCAAAATGTGACTTAATACACTTTGGGATATACCATTTATGTACTATTGATGTATCTCCTTTAATTTTTATTAAGTGACTAACATGATGATACTTAAATATTGCTGGAGGACAATGTGTTACAATATCATTATTAGTTCTAATAATAGTAAAGTGCTCCCATCTTTCTTTTAATTCAGGTTTTACAGTATATTCCGCATAGAATCTTGGCGACTCAAAACCATAGCCCTTTAAACCAAGCTGTCTTAAATCAGGTCTTCAGAACCATACACATTCATGGCAAAGACCAGCCAAAGCAGCTCCATGTGAATAGCCAATTACAACAATATTATCTCATTTATAAACATCTACATAATGGTATGAACCGCCCATTGGTGAATAAGTATGAAAACGTTTTTTTCGCTTTTCTTGAATTTTCTTAATGACAATATCTTCTACTTCTTTTCAAGCAGCTAAAAAGCCTCTATGAACCTTATATGGAATTTCCATATCTTTATATGGTCTTTTTCCAAATAAAAAATTTCTAACTCAATCAGTTACAGATTCGCTACCTTGAAAATAAATATATAAAGTATGTGTTTTAGCATCTTCTACAAATGCATAATTAACATCATGTCCTGCTGTCTCATATTTAATAGTATAAGCACAATTATAAAATAATGTACTTAATTTTAAATCTTTCATAAATTTCCTCCACTTATATTTAATTTAGCACACTACCTGTAATATATAAAAAGAGGCCTTGTAGCCTCTTTATTGATTATTTGGTATATTTGGCATATAAACTAGCTTATTCTGCTCTAAAGATTCTTTTACTAATAAAACTTTTTGATTACGTGATCCTCTCCATCTATTAGCATCTGAAATATCTCTTTGCCATAGGATAAATGGTCCAACTACCGCTACATCAATATACTTTGTTAACTCTCTATTTTTAACTTGTTCAAATTCATATCCTGTATAAATTCAAACATTTTTATCTGGGTTCTGTTTATGAAAAGCCTTCAAAAGCTCAACTAATTGATTTTCATCTTGGTCATATGGCTCGCCACCTAATAAGGTTAAGCCAGAAATATACGGCTTTTTACAAAGACTTAAAATATGCTTCTCTGTCTCATCTGTATATTTCTGTCCGACATTAAACTTTTGTGCTTCTTGATTATGACAACCAGGACAATTACCTTCTTTACATTTGTTTGGAAGACAGCCTGCAAAAAATACAGCTACACGAATACCTATACCATTTTCAATTGATTCTTTTTCTATACTTAAGTAATTCATATTATCTATGTATATGTGAGTCTATATTTGCAGGTAACTCATTTAAGTACTCAGCCCCTCTTTGTAGCCAATGAATACTGATAGCACCAAACGAATTTCCAAGAATTACTAGCCATAAATAACCAAATGCTTGCCAAGAAAATTGGCTAGCTCCCAGAAAAAATGCGTCAGCAATTGAATGTTCAGTTCCAGAAAGAATAAATGCCATAACGCATATAATTACTGGAATAAAATTTTTTGTCCTTCTATAAAGCTCTACAGCTAAATAAATTAATGCACCGCAACCAAAACCATCAAATAACATTTGATACCAAGATTTTAATAATCTGGCACTTCCTGGAGCAAATGGGCCTATTGCATCACTAATATGAAGCCCACGATATAATAAGCCTATAAAAAATGCAGCAAGTACATTATAAACTAAGCACGCACAAGCTAACCCAAATTTATGCCAACTTTCAACATACCCAATTTTACCGGTAAATAAATTAGCTTCTAAAACTAAAACAGCAATTAAACCAATAGAAAACAAAAATGAACCTACAAGTTTAGCAATATTTGGATCAGTAATAAAGCTATTACATGACAAATATGTTCCGCCAGCAAGTGCAATTAAAACGCCTGCCAATAATGATTTAAAAATATATTGTGTTTGTCATCTAAATGATAATTTTTTCATTATATAATTTCAATCCCTCCCAACTATTATGTGTATAAATAGCCGCTATAAATTATACAATTAATTAACAAATAATTTATAGAGGCAGATGAATTATGATTACCTAGTCTTTTCCTAAATGAACTACTCTTTCTTTAATTTCCTGTGTTCTACCATAATTCCAAAAATGAGTTCCAATATAACCACATGTTCTTCTTGCTACATTTAATTTATGTTGGTCTCTGTTTCCACAATTTGGGCAATACCAATTCATATTCTCATCAATTTGTATTTCACCATCGTATCCACAAACTTGACAATAATCAGATTTAGTATTTAACTCGGCATACATAATATTATTATAAATAAATTTAATAACAGTTAAAACTGCTTCAACATTGCTTGTTAAATTAGCAGTCTCAATATAACTAATAGCGCCACCTGGAGCTAACCTTTGGAATTTAGATTCTATAGCTAGTTTATCAAAAGCATTTATTTCTTCAAATACTGGTACATGGTAAGAATTTGTAATATAATTTCTATCTTTACCATCTAACTTAATAAAAACATCGTCACCAAATCTGGCTTTCAAAGCTTTTGCAAATTTATAGGTACCTGACTCAATTGGTGTTCCATAGACAGAATAATCTATGTCTTCAGCAGCTTTCCAGCTATTACAATAGTCATTTAACTTTTGAAGTACTTCTAATCCAAATTTTTCACCTACATCACCATCAGTATGAGAATGACCTGTCATAAATTTTACGCATTCATAAAGTCCGGCAAAACCTAAACTTGCAGTGCTGTACCCATGATGAATTAAATCATGAAGTTTCTCACCTTTTTCAAGTCTTGCTAGAGCACCATTTTGCCAAAGCATTGGAGCAACGTCTGATGTAACTTCTTCTAATCTATTAATTCTAGCTTGTAAGCCTCTATGGCATAATTCACAACGTTCTTCTAATAACTTCCAAAACTTATTAAAATTACCATTAGAAGATAAAGCAACATCAGCTAAGTTTATAGTTGTAACACCCATATTAAATCTACCATAATATTTAGGTGCTGATGCATCATAATTTAAACAGTGTGAATAATTTTTTGTTGTTCTATCTGTTGTTAAAAAGCTTCTACACATGATTATCTAATATTACTATTAGCACTGACTATATGTTCCACATTTCTGTGGCCCTCCGCTTGGAACTGGTGCTTATCTCCAGTCCTACTCCGCTACACTCATCACGGATAGTCGATACACCTTTATAAGTAATGATATCCAAATTTATCATAAATTTAGAACATCGTACTTAACTTAGCACTGCTTCAACCATATTTCATATAGTATGGTCCTGGCAGTTAGCCAGATAATTAATATACTATTAATATAAACTAAATGTTTATCTGACACCCTTTAAGCAAGGTTCGAAGGGTTTTAGATGGGCTGTTGATCTACTTACCCATGCAAGGATAGGGTTTACAAATTTGTTTTCTTGCTTCTAAATCATGTAAAATATCCATAATTATTTATTCTCCTTTTGTAATTTTAATTCTTTTTCTATTTGTAAGTCTATATCAGCTTCAGCATAGCCTCTAGCCAACATAAACTTTTTAAATACATCTTCTAAGCCAGGTATCACTAACCCAGTATCTTGGTCAATTCCATATTTATACTCTCTCATTTTCTTTGCGCTAATATAATCTGGAACCATACGCTTTGCAGTGCACTTTGCAGCTAATACTGTTAAATACCAATAAGGACTATCTTCATGAATATTATCTTCATCTAAAATATAAAGTAATTTTGGGAATGCTGGCGTAATATATATACCCTTTTCATTTTTCATTCCTAAAATACGTTGATTTAAGAATTCTTCAATAAGCATAGCATTTTCTTTTGCATATTCAGGATTTTCTGAAACCCACATATTAACAGACAAAAATGGCGCTTGCCCATTTGTAGTACTCATACTATTAATTTGATAATTGAAAGTTTGAACTGCTGCTTCTATTTCTTTCTTTAAACGTTTAGTAGCGATTTCTTTAATTAAGTCATCTTTGTTATCTACAGTTACAGCTTCCAGCTCTTTTGTAACCTCTTGTATATAATTTTCATAGCTCATACGAACATAAGGAGCTAAATGTGTTAATGTAATAGTAGTACCACCATATTGTGAACTTGCAACAGCAGTAATAATTTGAGTTGCTACAGTAGCAGCTGTAAGTAAACGATGTTGTGGGTCTATTCTAACACCATTAATTACGGTACCATTAGCTAAGCAATCTTCCAAATTTACTAAACAGCAATTATGTAATGCCTTTTGCGCCATATAATCCATATCATGCTGATGGATAATTCCTGCATCATGAGCATCACACACATCTTTTGGTAATAAGAATCTCCTTGCAATATCTGTACTAGTAATGCCTGCTAAATAGTCTCGTTGAGTGGTAACTACTTGTGCATCTTTATTTGAGTTTTCACTGTTCCAATATTCACTATTTCCTGATAAAAAATCTTTAATAATCTTATCTGTGAGATTACCACGATTTCTTGTTCTTTGGTCTCTGTAAAGAATATAAGTTTTAGCAGTTTTATTAAATTTACTCTTTAATAAAGTATCTTCAACTAAATCTTGAATCTCCTCTACACTTATTTTATCAGCTTTTTTCTCACATTTTTTTAGTACAATATCTGATATTCTAGCAATATCTTCATCAGACATTTCTTGTGACCTTGCATTAGCGCCTTCTAATGCTTTCCTAATTTTAGAGACTTCAAAAATTACTTTTTTACCGTCTCGCTTTACTACATTTAAGTTCATAAATAAAAGCTCTCCTTCAAGACATCCTTTCATAATGTTCTATTTAATATTTATAGGTATTAAATTTAGCCATCTGAGGAAATAAAAACTCAGCTATATCATATAGGCTGAGTTGATTATCTAATTAATTTAGCACAAAATAGATAGTCTTTTTTAACTAATTTTCTAGCTATTTTAAAGATTAAAATAATCTAAATTTAGACACTCTAAAGTCTATCATATCTTCTTCAGCTCGTGGAATTGATAGAATAGTATCACAAATATGTCCACTAAAAACATAAGCTTTGTACTCATCTCTTATGTCTCTTACTATACTCAATTCTTTCTTATAATAGTCTAAACATTGCTTAAACTGCTTTATTGTAAGTAATAACTGTAAATCTTGTTTATCTAAAATTATTTGGTTTATATAGCTTTTGCTTGCATTTTTATAAATATCAGTAAATAGTTTAAGCATTAGTTTACAACTTTTTATATATCTATTAAGATCAAATAATTCTGCTAAAGAACCTATAAAAAACCTTTCAGTGTGTTTATTATCAATTGCTTTTAAAATAGCTTGCTTAAAAGTTTCTTCTGCCGCCTGTATGTCATTCAAACTAAAATTATTCATTATTATTTAGATATGTTTAATATAGTAATCTTTCTTAAATGGTGATAAAATATGATAAACATAATGTCTTCTTCTATCATTTAATTTGTTACTTACTAAATGCTCTTCTTTTCTGTAAGTCCCTGTAACACCAGCTGGGATATCTTTGAACAATAGATCATGATATTCATTTTTACTGACAGGAGTTGGAGTAATAAGTTTTTTTCTTTTACTTTTACCTCTAAGTTCATACACTAAATATCTAGGTTCTGCGTCCTTTTTTAAATTTGCTGTAAAACCATTATAATTATAAGGTTGCCAAGAAGAAGCTTCATTTTTATGTATCCAATCTAAGCACCAATTTACGAAATCTATAGCATCTTGTCTATTACCATGCTCATCATCCTCGCCATCATGAAAATTCCAAATTAATTGCTCAGAAATACATTCTTCACATATTTGCTTCACTGTATAAACTGCATATTCTTTGTCAATTTCATACATTTGAGGAACTAATCTTTTTACTTTATCATATGCTCCATCTGGCATTAAATGATTATTACGGCGATACCCATAACGGCATTCACTAATAAGTAATTGATAAATATCTTTTAAGTCTAATTCAAGTTTTTTCTTAGTTTCCATAATAATTCTCCTAAAAAGCTTCTAAATCTAGGTATTCATCAATTAAATACCGCCAGTCCCATTCTAACTGAAAACTTCTAATCTTTCCAGTATTACTTTTAAACCACGCTACACCCCATTCATTATCTATAATAAATCTATGACTACGATATTCTAATACACTTGCGCCATCAAAAGTATGTGTATGAGTTACCATTTCACCATTCCAGTCTTCTGTGATAGCACCAAAATCTTTCATAGCTTGCTTAATTTCCTCATCTGTTGCAGGCTTAAAATATTCCCAGGGACAATCTAATGTAGGTAAAGCACCAGGAACATAATGTCGTAGTTCATTCCACCAACTAAAAATAAAGTGTCTAACTGTATAGTTAGTATACTTATCCATATAATTATGAAATACATCAAATAATTGATTTGCTGTAAACTCTATACCTTTAATACAGCTACGTTTAAAATGATTACCAGATTTATAAAGTACACTATAATGCTTAAAAATATCTTCTTGGATTCCATTAAATATAAATAATGTATCAAGCCAATCTTGTAAGGTATCTTTATACACTTCTAAGCAGTCTGGCTGCATTCTTCTAATAGCCCACTCGGTATTATGTCTATATATATTATTTCAAACTTGTAAACTAATCATATTTCTTTATTATTAAGCTTTTTTATTAATGTCTTTCTTAGCAGTAGTATTTAAAATGTCACTTAACACATCCTCTTCTTCTAAGACTCCACCTTTAGCAACTTTTTCTGTTGTGCCAGTTTTTAAACTACCTTGGTCTTCTAATTCTTTCATAAAACCAAGAGCTCTTGCATACATTACTTTTTTAAATTGCTCAAAATTATCACATTCGCAAACAATTGTGATCATCTCTAAAATAACCTGTCTTTTAATTAATTCTGCTTGTTTTGTAACAATTGTTGCTACATCCTCTTTATATCCTTTTCCTGACATATGTTACTCCTTAAAATCTAGTTCTATACTTCTTTGGCACAAAAGAATAATATGACATAGTTTGATTTTTTAGCCAATGATAAAATATAACAGCATCTGCTTGAGTTTTTAAAGTTCCTCTACTTGCATCTTTTATAATTTTTAATAACCTTTGTTTAAACTCTTGATTTAAAATTACTGAATTTTCTTCTACCATGTCTCTTTTATACCTTCAATTATTATAATATACAATTTTTTTATCTAATTTAAATAAAATAAAAAGAGCTTTTCAATTGCTCTCTTTATATTGGAAAATTAGGTACATTGTCTATAAATTCTGCATATAAATAATCTGCCATAATCTTTTCCTTTTTTATCTATTTAGTATCATTATAATTTAGCAAGATATTTGAGTTAG
>Ga0256405_10009304_pt1 | contig 13515 bp, 10 predicted proteins | sample RumenRJG_02DNA_FD_189096 | JGI IMG/M metagenome (GOLD analysis project Ga0256405, IMG submission 189096) | Bovine rumen microbial communities from Lethbridge, Alberta, Canada - RJG_02 | ecosystem: Host-associated > Mammals > Digestive system > Stomach > Rumen | place: Canada: Alberta...
TTTTCTGTGGTGTCTTTTTGCCATCTTTTTCGGTTACAATGCTCGCATTGCGCTCTCAAAAGCTGACAAAAGTCCACTTACATAAAATCAAAAATCGTCTCGACATAATTTATAGAACCTACCTATATTCAATTTTCATTATTATATTTTGCAAAATTAGTATTTTCCAGCCAAAATACGTTTGAATATTTTTTTTATTTTGAACTATGTAATGGTTGATTAAAATAAAATAGTTACTTTTGCATTCATGAAAGAATATATGTATCATATTTTTAGTCCGTATCGCGTATGTCCTCTTGGTGCGCACGTGGATCACCAACGCGGACTGGTGACAGGTTTTGCCATTGACAAAGGTGTGGACTTGTGGTGGAGTCCATCGGAGGATGGACATGTGCACTTGGAGTCGAGAACTTTTGAGGGGGTAGTGGATTTTGAAATCGATGCACCTTCTCAGGTGAGAGAGCATCATTGGGGCGACTATGCCCGTGGTGCTAAGTATGCGCTGAAGAAGCGATTTGAATTGAAACGAGGTATTGAAGGAGTGATTCAGGGTTCTTTGCCTGTTGGAGGACTTAGCTCTTCTGCAGCTGTTTTGATAGCTTATGTGATGGCTTTTGCAAAGGCTAATGATATTACTCTTCAACCATTCGAAGTCGTAAAGAATGCATCAGAGGCAGAACGTGAATATATAGGACTCAATAACGGTTTGCTGGACCAGGCATGTATCGCACTTGGTAAGAAGGATGGATTGCTCTTCTTGGATTGTGACTCTAACGAATGGCGTATCATCAAGCGCAACCCTGAAATGCCGGAGTTTGAAATTGGTATATTCTTTAGCGGATTAACGCGAAGCCTTGTTAATAGCGATTATAATCTCCGTGTGTATGAGTGCAAGACCGCTGCTTGGAATATGCTGGCTTATACGGAGCAGCCTCTGAAGACATTCGATAAAACTTTCCTGAGAGATATTCCAAAGGCTACATTTGACAAGACTCGTATCGCTATGCCAGCGAGGTTTGCCCGTAGAGCGGAACATTTCTATAGTGAATATCGTCGTGTTCGTCAGGGTGTGACTGCATGGGAAACTGGAAATCTGAAGTTGTTTGGAAAGTTGAGTTTTGACTCATGTGAGAGCAGTATCCATAATTACGAGTGCGGAAGTCCCGAACTTATCGCTATTTATGATATTATGAGATCACTGCCAGGGGTTTATGGTGGAAGATTCTCGGGAGCTGGATTCAAGGGAGCTTGTATCGCTCTGGTAGATCCGGTTTACAAAGAGGCCATTCAATCCGAATTGACTAAGCGTTACCTTGAGGAGTTTCCAGAGTATGAAAAAACTTTCCAAGTGTTCTGGGTAAAACCGGATGACGGGGCCCGTTTCGTCGGAGACGAGTCAAAGGACTAAGGACAAAGGTCAAAGGCATTATGGATAGAAGCTTTGAAGGATTAAGGGTTTGGCAGCAGTCACGTACCTTCGTGAATAGTATCTATGATATTATGGAACAGGTAAAGGACTACGGTTTCCGTGATCAAATACAAAGAGCAGCGGTCAGCATTATGAACAACATCGCTGAAGGTGCAGAATCAGGTTCAGATGCCAAGTATGTGAACTTTTTGCAAATTTCAAGAGGTAGTTGTTCCGAAGTACGTTCAATGCTGTATCTCTGCCTTGACCGCAAAATGATAAACCAAGAAACATTTAATAAATTAAAGTCAGAAGCTATTTCGATTTCGAATCAGATTTACCGCTTGATTGAATCGATAAGTCGGGGTCAAAGGGACTCTGTAAAAGGACAAAAGTGACCTTAGACTTAAGACTTTTGACTTTAGACCGACATAGATTATGAAGTGTGTTGTAATAGCAGCAGGATATGCAACAAGATTGGGAGAGTTGACGAAGAACTTTCCGAAGCCACTACTGAAAATAGGTGAGAATACGATTTTGGGAAGAATGCTGGATGATATCGACCAGATCTCCGAGATCGATGAGCACATCATCATCACGAACCATAAGTTTGCCCATATCTTCGAGGATTGGGCTATTGAGCAGCACTACAAGAAGCCCATCACCATTGTGGATGATGGCACGGAGACCAATGATACTCGTCTTGGGGCTGTGTGTGACTTGCTGTTTGCGATGGACAAGCTCGGCATCGACGATGACTTACTAGTCGTTGCCGCTGATAATCTTTTGTTCTTTTCCTTCAGCGAATTCGTTAATTTCGCCCAAGAGAAGGGTTCCTCTTGCATTATGTGCCATGTGCAACCCAGTATAGAGAAGCTTCAAAGAACAGGTGTGGTTGTGCTTGATGAGAGCAACAAGGTGCTGGAGATGGCAGAAAAGCCTCAGGTTCCTAAGAGTCATTGGGCGGTGCCTCCATTCTACATCTATATGAAGAATGATCTTGAACTGGTTCGCCATTCTGTAGAAAATGGCTGCGGAAAGGATGCACCTGGTAATCTGGCGCACTACATGGTTGAACATACTACTATGCATGCATGGCCTATGAGTGCTGGACGATTTGATATAGGAAGCCTTGATACATACTACGAGGCTGTGGAGAAATATGGGAAATAGCGACCAAAGAAATAAAGGATTAAACGGATAATTAAATATGGAAAATATTGATTTAAATAATAAGACCATTTTGGTCACGGGTGGAGCAGGTTTCATTGGCTCGAACTTGATAAAGAGACTGTTTAAGGCCACCAAAGGGACGACGATAGTCAACATAGATAATATGAACGACTACTACGATGTAAGACTGAAAGAGTACCGTCTTGAACAGTTGAAAGTTGAAAGTGGAAAGTTGAAAGTTAGCTATCAATTCGTGAAAGGTGATATTGCTGATAAAGCAATGATTGACAAGCTCTTCGCAGAGTATAAGTTTGATGTTGTCGTGAATCTTGCAGCACAAGCTGGTGTTCGTTATAGCATCACCAATCCCGATGCATACATTATGAGCAACATGATGGGATTCTATAACATTCTTGAAGCATGCCGTCATAATCCAGTAGAACATCTTGTTTATGCATCAAGCTCAAGTGTATATGGCGGCAATAAGAAGGTGCCTTTCTCTACTGATGACCGCGTGGATAATCCTGTATCTCTCTATGCTGCAACAAAGAAGAGTAATGAGTTGTTTGCCCATTGCTACAGTAAGTTGTATAATATACCTACAACAGGCTTGCGATTCTTTACTGTTTATGGTCCTGCCGGACGTCCGGATATGGCCTATTTCGGTTTTACCAATAAACTTTTGAAAGGCGAAACCATCCAGATCTTCAACTATGGGAACTGCCGACGCGACTTCACCTACGTGGATGATATCGTGGAGGGAATTGTGCGTGTGATGCAGGGTGCGCCTGAAGCCTCTCCTAAATCCTCCCCTAAAGGGAAGGACTTGGGGGTGCACACAGCAGATCCAATGATGTATGGAATGCTGAAGGAACGTGCGGAAGAAATGCGAAAGAACCCAACTGAGGCGGAGAAGGTGCTTTGGGAAGCACTAAGAGCCAATGGCTTGGGTGTTAAGTTCCGTCAGCAGCACATTATCGAGGACTTCATCGTGGACTTCTATTGCAACGAGTACAAAGTGACTGTTGAAGTAGATGGAGGCTATCATAATGAGGCTGACCAGATGAAGTCTGATAAAGAGCGTACTGCACGCCTGAACGAGCTTGGCTACACGGAATTGCGATTCACCAATGAAGAAGTCCTCTGTGACCTAGATAACGTCCTTAAGAAGATAAAAACCTTCTGTAGCGGAACACCCTCGCCTTCAGGAGAGGGCTTGGGAGAGGCCCCATATGCAATTTATAACATTGGAGGCGGTCAACCTGAGAACCTTCTGGATTTCGTACAGATACTGCAAGAAGAACTTGTTAGAGCCGGTGTTCTGCCTCAGGACTTTGATTTCGATGCTCGTAAAAAACTGGTGCCTATGCAGCCTGGTGATGTGCCAACAACCTATGCTGACGCAACGGCATTAGAACGAGATTTTGGGTTTACACCAAAGATCACACTAAGGGAAGGGTTAAGACATTTTGCAGAGTGGTATAAGGATTTTTACAAATAATTATTGTTTGTTAAAATAATTATCTCTAACTTTGCAAAGATTAACTATACATTTAAGGTGCATGAAAAATCCGATTGATAATATATTACACTGGTATTTTAATAAGAGGACACTCCCTTATTGGTGTATTTTAGCCTTAGATTTCCTGATAGTATTTCTTTCTACCATATTTACTTATTGGGTGTTTAAGCGTACCAGTGCATTGTACTCGGAGCGTTATAACGTAATTTTTACAGCATTGATGTTTGCTGTTATAAGCGGCATAGGCGCAAGGGTGTTCCGCACATATTCCGGTATTGTTCGCTATTCATCTTTTGTCGACTTGATGCGAGTAGGTTATGCAAGCGCATTTTCACTCTTCCTTTCTGTAGTTGCTTTGCAAATTGCTCAAGCTTGTGATTATGCACCACTTTCAGCATTGACGACCAAATATACAATCTTCTCTTTCATTGTAGCAACTCTTTTCATGTGGGCGCTTCGAGTGTTGGTTAAGACAATGTTCGATATTACTACTACAGCAAAAGATGCGAAGAAGGTTCTGATATATGGTTCAATGGCTGGTGGTATTGGTATTGCTAAAAACATCCGCAATCAGAACCCTAAGAAATTCCTCTTGAGAGGTTTTATATCAACCAACCCTCACGACAAGCATTATCTTCTGATGGGTGAGAAGGTGTATAACACGAATGATGACCTCAAGAGTATTATCGAGAAGAAACAGATAGAGGCTATTCTTGTCAGTCCTTTCAGAGTAAAAGAATTCCGTGCTAATCAGAAATTACAGGATTTACTTATCAGTTGTGGCGTGAAGATTTATATGGCTCAGCAAATAAAAGAAGCCAGCTATGTAAATGGTCAACTGACTGACGAAGACATTAAGGGAATGCAATTACAGGAGGTTAGCGTCGAAGACCTCTTGCCTCGTGAAGAGATATCTGTTGATATGAAGTCAGTAGGACGAGAGTTGACAGGCAAGCGAATTCTGATTACTGGCTCAGCCGGTAGTATCGGTTCAGAGATGGTTCGATTGGTTGCAGCTTACAAACCATCTTCAATGATGCTTATAGATCAGGCTGAGACACCGCAGCATGATATCCGTCTGATGATGGCTCGCGAATTCCCCGATATTCCTGCTGAGACAGTTGTGGCATCAATAGCCCGTCCGAATTTAATGGAGGACATCTTCTCTAACTTCCGTCCTGATTATGTATTCCATGCTGCTGCATACAAGCATGTGCCAATGATGGAAGACAACCCATGTGTGGCTGTGATGAACAACATTTTAGGAACGAAAGTCATTGCAGATCTTGCTGACAAATACGGAGTGAAGAAGTTTGTAATGGTTTCTACTGATAAAGCGGTTAATCCTACAAACGTAATGGGTTGCAGTAAACGAATCTGTGAGATTTATGTTCAGTCGCTTGATAAGAAATCCAAGACACAATATGTAACTACTCGATTTGGTAATGTGCTTGGTTCTAATGGATCTGTAATTCCTCTTTTCCGAGAACAGATCAAGAATGGTGGTCCTGTAACAGTAACTGATGAACGTATCGTCCGTTTCTTCATGCTGATTCCTGAAGCTTGTAAACTTGTTTTGGAAGCAGGAACTAAGGGACAAGGCGGTGAGATCTTTGTATTCGATATGGGTGAACCTGTCAAAATCGTGGATCTTGCTAAGCGTATGATTGCCTTGTCAGGAGCTAAGAACGTAGAGATAGTCTTCACTGGTCTTCGTGATGGAGAGAAGCTGTATGAGGAAGTTCTGAATGAGCTTGAAGGCACCAAACCATCTTTCCATGAGAAGATTCGTATTGCTGAAGTTCGTGAATACGATTACGACCAGGTTAGCAAGGAAATTGATGAGCTGTTTGAAATTGCAAAGAGCTTTGACAAGATGAAGACTGTTGCAAAGATGAAACAGATTGTACCTGAATATATCTCCAACAATTCTGTTTACGAAAAGCTGGACAAATAGAAATTGACTTATAGGTCCAATTCTTTCTTTAGGTAAAGGGCTGTGCTTCCTTTGCCAGACTGTGAGACTTCGAGCGGAGTACCGGTGGTAACGATTTCGCCACCACGTCGTCCGCCGTCAGGGCCGATGTCTATGATGTAGTCGGATGCTTTGATTACATCCATATTGTGCTCAATAACTATAACCGTATTGCCTTTTTCTACGAGACGTCGAAGCACGTTGATGAGTGCCTGAATGTCGGCGAAGTGAAGTCCTGTAGTTGGTTCGTCAAGTATGAAGAGAGTTTTTCCCGTGTCTCTGCGAGCCAGTTCTGTGGCAAGTTTCACTCTCTGGCTTTCTCCACCAGAGAGGGTAGTGCTGGATTGTCCGAGTTTGATATACCCCAATCCTACGTCCTGCAGAACTTTGATTTTCTGAAGAATATGCGGCTGGTTCTCAAAGAATTCCACAGCTTCGTTAATGGTCATATCTAATACATCGGCAATACTTCTTCCCTTGAATCTCACCTCAAGAGTAGCACGGTTATATCGTTTGCCGTGACATGCTTCGCAAGGAACTTGAATGTCGGGAAGGAAATGCATCTCTATAGTTTTATAACCATTTCCGGAACATACCTCACACCTTCCGCCTTTGACGTTGAATGAGAACTGTCCTGGTTTATATCCGCGCATCTTTGCTTCCGGAATCTCTACGAAGAGACTGCGGATGTCGCTGAATACTCCTGTGTATGTGGCAGGATTGGAACGGGGAGTGCGACCGAGTGGTGACTGGTCAACGCTTACCACCTTGTCGATATTTTCTATACCCTCGATGCTGTCATAGGATAGCGGTTCGCGCAAACTTCTGTAGAATTTCTGAGAAAGAATTGGCTGTAGAGTATCGTTGACGATGGTTGATTTTCCGCTTCCACTAACTCCGGTGACGCAGATAAATTTCTCGAGAGGAAAAGTTATGTCAATGTTCTTGAGGTTGTTTCCTTTAAGTCCATGAAGAGTGAGTTGCTTCCCGCTTTCGTTTCTCCATACGCCTTTAGACAGTTCGATTTTCTCCTCGCCCTTTAACCATCGGGCTGTGATAGTATTGGTTTTCAGGAGTTCGGCAGGAGTGCCCTGAAAGACAACCTCACCACCTTTCTCACCAGCTTTAGGACCTATGTCGATGATGTAATCTGCGGCAAGCATCATGTCGCGGTCGTGTTCAACTACAATGACGGTGTTGCCGATATCCCTCAATGCTTTGAGAGAGTGGATAAGCCGGGTGTTGTCACGGCTATGAAGACCGATGCTTGGTTCATCGAGGATATAGAGTACGTTGACAAGCTGTGAACCTATCTGTGTTGCTAATCTTATTCGTTGGCTTTCTCCACCGGAAAGGGTTGACGAAGGACGGTTAAGGCTGAGATAATCTAGTCCTACGTCGAGGAGGAATTTAAGTCGCTTCAGGATTTCTTTCTTGATCTCTTCTGCAATCACTCTCTGCCGCTCGCTTATGTGTGAGTCGAGTTCCATCATCCACTGATAGAGTTCTCCTAAATCCATAGTGGAGAGTTCGTGGATGTTGCGTCCTGCGATTTTATAATGAAGAGATTCTGTCTTAAGTCTGGCTCCATGACATTCGGGACATTCAGTAACAGTATCGAAACTCTCAGCCCATCGTTGTGCAGCAGCATTGGTGTCTGCATCGCTTAACTGATGTATGTATTTTGCCAAACCATCGTACTCGCAGTAGAAATCATTGGACGTATGGAGTTTCTTGCCCTTGATACACAGACGCTCGTTGCATCCGTAGATTATATCGTGGAGTGCTATCTCGGACAATTCGTTTAAAGGAGTTTTCAAATCGAAGCCATAGAGATTGAGCACGGCCTCAATCTGATGGAATATCATGATTGAGCGGTATTTGCCCAGTGGAACCAAAGCACCGTCATAGATGCTCAGATTGCGGTTGGGAATGATTTTGTTCTCATCAATGAGACTAACCACTCCAAGACCTTTACAGCGTGGGCAGGCACCTTCGGGTGAGTTGAAAGAGAAATTGTTTGGAGCAGGATCGTTGTAACTTATTCCCGATGTAGGACACATAAGTCGTCGGCTATAGTAGCGTGGGGTAGTGCCTTCGCCTTTCTCCAGCAACATCACTAATCCCTTACCTAGATTCATGGCCACTTGTATGCTCTTGCTCAGTCGTTCGGTGTCTTTTGCATTGACTACAACCTTGTCTACAACCACTTCTATGTTGTGGTTCTTGTAACGATCCACATGCATGTCAGGTTGTAGCTCCATAATCTCGTCATCGACTCTGATGTTCAGATATCCTTTCTTCAACATCGACTCGAAGAGTTCACGGTAATGTCCTTTACGGCTACGAACCAATGGGGCAAGGATAAAGATGGCCTTCCCGTTGAAGTCGTTAAGAATTAGTTTGAGAATATGCTCCTCGGTATATTTCACCATCTTCTCTCCAGTCACATAGCTGTAGGCATCGGCGGCACGGGCAAAGAGCAGACGCATAAAGTCATAGACTTCGGTAATAGTGCCGACGGTGGAACGGGGATTATGGTTGGTGGTTTTCTGGTCAATACTGATGACAGGACTCAATCCTGATATCTTGTCAACATCGGGGCGTTCCAATCCACCAAGGAAATTACGGGCGTATGCTGAGAATGTCTCGATATAGCGACGTTGTCCTTCAGCGTAGATAGTATCAAAGGCAAGTGAGGACTTACCGCTTCCGCTAAGTCCTGTTATTACGGTCAGACTTCCACGAGGAATAGTCACATCGATATTCTTCAGATTGTGGACTCTGGCTCCTTCAACTTTTATTTCGCCTTGTTGCATATTCAATTACCTCCTGTGGTTTCTTCAGATGTCTTGAATCCTTTGAGCACATTGATTACCTTGCGGATTTTATAGTGAAGTCCGTCGCTTCCCGTAGCATCGATATTGAGTATATAACCTCCGTCGGGAACATATTCACCACCAACTTTTCCATCCCATCCTTCATCTATGTTGCCTAGATTGAATTCGTGGAGTTTCTTTCCCCAGCGGTTCCATATTCCACCGCTCAGCTTTACTATTGATTGATAACTGATATGCAGCACATCGTTGATGTCATCGTTGTTGGGTGAGAATCCGTCGGGAACTGTGAGAGTGGATTCACTAATCACAATTTCAATGGGTTCGGATTCGTATTCAATCGTATCGTTGTCCTCGCTACGGACGAAAGTGACATATAGCTTGATGCCATATCCTCCCGATTTTGTCAGAGTGTAATTGCTGTCGTCCACGAATCGGGTGACAACAGGTTTGCTTTCGCCTTCGTCACTACGATAGATGCGCCACTCTGGTATATAAGTATATTCTCCGCCTTTAGTGTCCACGTTTGCCGTAAGTGTGATTTCAAGTGGAGCCTGGGTGGTTTTGCTCTCACCTGGTTTCAGTTCCACAAACTCTGTGGTTTTGTCTGTCTGTTCGATGTGATTGAACGAAACCACAGGGCTGGCGTCTTGTGCGGACGCTGTTCCGTATGAGAGAATAATGGCTGATATTGCTATATTATTGAATATGTATTGAAATGACAGACGTTTCATATTACGTTCGGATTTATTATGCAAATTTACACATTTATTATATTATAACGATTAACATTCCCGAAATGTTACTTTTTTACGAAGTATTTGATGCCTAAATAGAAAAATAGTTGTATTTTTGCAAAAAATATTGAAACCAAAACTAACTACTATGTCAAAAATCATTACAATGGGCGAATTGATGCTTCGCCTGTCGCCTGAAGGCAATTATCGTTTCATACAAACTGACAAGTTCAACATTATCCCTGGTGGTGGTGAGGCAAATGTTGCTATAAGCCTTGCAAACTATGGACACGACTGCTATTTTGTGTCTAAGCTTCCTAAGCACGAAATCGGTCAGATTGCTGTCAACGCAATGCGCCGCTATGGTGTGAATACCGATTTTATTGCTCGTGGTGGCAATCGTGTAGGTCTTTACTATGCTGAAACAGGAGCGTCAATGCGTCCGTCTAAGGTGATCTACGACCGTGCTCATTCTGCTATTGCGGAAGCAAAACCAGATGACTTCGATTTCGACAGAATCTTTGAAGGTGCTGATTGGTTCCACTGGTCAGGCATCACTCCAGCCATAAGCGACGAGAGTGCTGAATGTTTGCGTCTTGCTTGTATAGCTGCCAAGAAGCATGGTGTGACTGTAAGTTGCGACCTCAATTTCCGTAAGAAACTTTGGACAAGCGAGAAGGCTATCAGCATCATGCGTCCATTGATGCAGTATGTTGACGTTTGTATCGGCAATGAAGAGGATGCAGAGCTTTGCCTAGGTTTCAAGCCCGATGCCGATGTAGAGGGTGGCAAGACTGATGCTTCAGGATACGAAGGCATTTTCCGTCAGATGGCACAGGAATTCGGATTCAAGTATGTGGTTTCTACACTTCGTGAGAGTTTCTCTGCTACTCATAACGGTTGGAAGGCACTCATCTATGACGGCAAAGAATTCTACCAGTCAAAGCGCTACGATATTGATCCTATCATCGATCGCGTAGGTGGTGGTGACAGTTTCTCAGGAGGACTCATTCATGGTCTTCTCACCAAGGCAACCCAGGGTGAAGCGCTCGAATTCGCAGTTGCTGCATCAGCTCTCAAGCATACAATTCCTGGCGACTTTAACCTCGTTTCTGTAGAGGAAGTAGAAGCCCTCGCCGGTGGCAACGCAAACGGAAGAGTGCAAAGATAAGTAATCAAGAACTTAAGAACTCAAAAATTCATATGAAATTTGATAAACTTGCAGTAATGCAGAAGATAGGGGAGACAGGAATGGTTCCTGTTTTCTACCACAAAGATGCTGAAATAGCAAAGAAAGTGATTAAGGCTTGTTACGATGGTGGTGTACGCGCCTTTGAGTTTACAAACCGTGGTGATTTCGCTCACGAAGTATTCGCTGAATGTGTGAAATGGGCTGCTAAGGAATGTCCAGAGCTGGCTCTTGGAGTTGGTAGTGTGGTTGACGCACCTACAGCTGCTCTTTACATCCAGCTGGGAGCTTGCTTCGTTGTAGGTCCATTGTTCAATGCCGATATTGCTCCTGTATGCAATCGCCGCCTTGTGCCTTACTGCCCTGGATGCGGAAGCGTTACAGAAGTGGGTAAGGCTCAGGAACTCGGTTGCGACCTTACAAAGGTGTTCCCTGGAGATGTCTATGGCCCTGCGTTCGTTAAGGGACTCAAAGCACCGATGCCTTGGTCAAAGATTATGGTTACCGGTGGTGTTGCACCAACCAAAGAAAATCTCACTTCATGGATCAAGGCAGGCGTTTACTGCGTTGGTATGGGTAGCAAACTTTTCCCGAAGGACGTCGTTACCGCTGAGGATTGGGCTTACGTCACCAAACTCTGCCGCGAATGTCTCGACATAATCGCTGAAGCACGAAAATAAGCTATTCCCCCCATAAATAATCCCTCGATAGTTTCACTAACTATCGAGGGATTATTGTCATGTTACAATTTTCAATTACAATTGTCCAGTTGTAAATGGTTCAATCGTTTAATTATAGAACTCTTTCTTTCCTGCGCTGAGAGTATTCTTCATCAATGAGCAGATAGTCATTGGACCTACGCCTCCAGGAACAGGAGTGATGAAAGAGCAGAGTGGAGCAACCTCATCGAATTTCACGTCTCCGCACAGACGGTAACCGTTCTTTCTTGTTGCGTCAGGTACTCGAGTTGTGCCTACGTCGATAATGACTGCTCCTGGTTTCACCATGTCTGCAGTTACGAATTCTGGAATACCGATTGCTGCGATGATGATGTCTGCTGCCTTACATTCCTCCTTGAGATTCTTGGAATGAGAGTGGCAGACAGTAACTGTCGCATCGCCAGGAGTGCGCTTCTGCATCATCAGTTGAGCCATTGGCTTGCCTACGATGTTGCTGCGTCCGAGAACCACGCATTTCTTTCCGCTTGTCTCAATATTGTATCGACGGAGAAGGTCAAGGATTCCGTTTGGTGTGGCACTCACGTAGCAGGGCAGACCGATTGACATACGTCCCACGTTGATGGGGTGGAATCCGTCCACATCCTTGCGATAGTCGATAGCCTCAATGATTTTCTGCTCGCTGATATGCTTGGGCAGAGGCAGCTGCACGATGAAGCCGTCGATATCCTCGTTGCGGTTCAGTTCGTCCACCTTGCGAAGCAATTCTTCCTCGGTCACATCATCCTCGTAGCGGATGAGAGTGGAAGTAAATCCACATTGTTCACATGCCAGCACCTTGTTTTTTACGTATGTCTCACTACCACCGTCGTGACCAACGAGTATGGCTGCAAGGTGAGGACGTTTACCGCCGTTGGCGATAATCTGTTTTACTTCTTCAGCTATTTCCTGCTTAATCTGAGTCGAAGTCGCTTTTCCGTCAATAAGAACCATCTTAGAATATTATAATTTACGAATTTTATATTTTTACAATTTACTAATCGTTGCGATACCGTTAATAAATTATCTCTTAAACTTTGGCATTCCGGGCATCTGAGGCATCTTGCCCATTTTGCCACCGGTGAACTGACGCATTACCTTGCGCATCTGGTCGAACTGCTTGGTGATTCGATTTACTTCGTCGATGCTGTTTCCGCTACCTTTAGCCAGACGCAGCTTGCGGCTCATGTTGATGCAGTCAGGATGTTCACGTTCGTATGGAGTCATTGAACCGATAAGCGCCTCTACGCTCTTGAATGCGTTTTCGTCTATGTCGAGACCCTTGAGAGCCTTGCCTACGCCAGGAATCATACCCATCAGGTCCTTTACGTTACCCATGCGCTTGATTTGGTTAATCTGGTGCAGGAAGTCGTTGTAGTCGAATTTATTCTTTGCAATCTTGCGTTCGAGTTTCTTTGCTTCTTCCTCGTCAAACTGCTGCTGGGCTCGTTCTACGAACGAAACGATATCGCCCATGCCGAGGATACGGTCAGCCATACGCTCTGGGTGAAACACATCAAGTGCTTCCATCTTCTCACCAGTTCCGACGAACTTGATTGGTTTGTCAACCACAGTTCGGATGCTGAGTGCAGCACCACCACGAGTGTCACCATCCAGCTTAGTGAGAACGACACCGTCGATTTCAAGACGTTCGTTGAAGGTCTGAGCCGTGTTCACAGCGTCCTGACCAGTCATGGCATCTACAACGAGGAGAGTTTCGTTAGGATTGACAGCACGTTTGATCTGCTCAATCTGTTGCATCAGATCTTCGTCAATCGACTGACGACCTGCGGTATCGACGATTACTACGTCCTGACCGTTGGCTTTGGCTTCCTGAATTGCGTTAAGGGCAACCTGAATAGGGTCGGTAGCGCCCATTTCCAAGTGGATAGGCACATTCACCTGTTCAGCCAGGATGCGCAGCTGCTCCATAGCCGCAGGACGGAAAGTGTCGCAGG
>Ga0256405_10009305_pt1 | contig 13514 bp, 5 predicted proteins | sample RumenRJG_02DNA_FD_189096 | JGI IMG/M metagenome (GOLD analysis project Ga0256405, IMG submission 189096) | Bovine rumen microbial communities from Lethbridge, Alberta, Canada - RJG_02 | ecosystem: Host-associated > Mammals > Digestive system > Stomach > Rumen | place: Canada: Alberta | collected...
TCGTAAATAGTTTCGTGTTGTATGTTGCTCCTCCATCAGACACAAAGGAATCCAATCTTTGAATAATATAATTGCGTCGCGCGGATGGCATTGTGTATATTTCACCATTAAGAGTTTTCAAAAACTCTTCTTTTTCCCACTCAGTTAATTCAATGTTCTTAAGTGGATTTTCAAGCGTGCTATCAGGTCTTTCCTTCATTTCAGCGAGAATAAACTTATATCTCGCCATTCTACGGTTTACATCCTGAGCTGTCACCTGCAAATATGAAGCAATACGTTCCAGCTTCTTAACAAACCATAATAAATAATCATGATCATCTGGATACATTGTCATAAATAGAATTGCTAATGGCATCCAGTCATAATTATTGTTCTTGTTAAGCCAATACAAATATCCATTTATTTCCTCTGCATTTTTTGAGGATGTATATTCACAATTCTTCAGTTTCATATATGCCATAGTATATGGCTCCAAATAATCATCAATAAGTGATTTTGGACTAGATATTTCCGGTATAACATAAGCTCTGAACTCATCAAGTAAATTCTTCTTTGCTTTTTCCATAGTAAAAATGGTTCTCGTATGTGTAAACACTTCATTAAATCCATCTCTACCAACCTGATTTTCTAATTCTTCCCACTTATCTGTGTATTGCTTCTGTAACTCTGTCGGCAATTTACCAATTGTCTCAGACTTAATGATATCCGTTGGCAATAAGTTTAATCCTCTACTGTTCATTACTGAGAAAACTCTGAACGCAGAGGCTTGGCTTGGCGTAGATACAGTAACAAGATAGCATCTATTAAGTAAGAAGCTACTAAATCGTAGCAATTCATCTTCTTCATCTCCAAATGTTTCACTAAATCTTTCTTTCAAAACATTACAATTTTCTTGTATATGCTTTTTTGATTCAGTATCCAGTTTCGCAGAATCAATTTTCAATAACTCTTCAATCTTCACATTCTGAATATATTTATTGAAAAACTCCTGATCCCACTCTCTTAAAAACACTCGTGGCTGACTTGCAATTCCAGCAAGCTTATTTCCTTTTTCCTGTAAAATTTCCATACATGATGATTTATTATCTGAATCATTCAAACAAGCAGCCAAAACTGCAAAAAGAATTGTTAATGTAGTCAATCTTTGTTGACCATCAATAACATCTGCTCTTCTATCTGTATTCTCTTTTATAAGAACAATACTTCCCAAAAAGTAATTCTCATCTTCAGGCTCAGATGTATAAAAACTATACAAGTCGTCAAATAGAGTACTTGTTTCTTCAACAGTCCATGCATAAGGTCTCTGATATGCAGGAATATGATACTCAAAATCTGAGCTGAATATTTTTAATAATGGATACTCATGTCCTGTAATTTCGCTCATAATGTCCCCCGATGTTACTAATTTTTTATATCTTTATAAATTATCTCATAAACAGCTTTTAATAGTTCTCCCTTTATTCCACGCCAAGTGCTTTAAACACAGCATCCTCTGCACTCTGATAGAAAATTAAATTAAAACTACTCATCAAATCAGGTGGCACCGTTCCTAAGTCCACAGCTGATGTCTGAGGAAGGAGTACCTTTTTAGCACCACTATCAAGGCATACCTGCAATGTATCAGCAAGGTTTTCTACCTTAATCATAGTTCCACTGATACTGATTTCTCCAAGTACAGCAAGCGAGCTCTGCACAGGCTTTCCAAGTGCTATAGAGCAAAGTGCAATAAGTGTAGGCAACGCAAGAGAGCTGGTCATACCAAGTCCCTGTAAATCCTGATAATTAATAACAAAATCCTTAGTACCTACTCCAATAGCACCACTAATACGTCCAGCATTAGCCTTTAAGAAGCTGTACGCGGTATTCGTAGCCTCTTTGCATTCTCTATCTGAACCAAGACCGGTTCTATCAAACTTTCCATTACCAGGCAACATCTGAGATTCCAAGCGGAATACGCCTATCATGCCTGACTTGCCATGAGAAACTGTATATACCTGTCCCGGATTCATCATGCCTTCCGGAATAAGCTTGCCGCCTCCCTGCTCTGGCACAGAAACATAGTGCTCCTCAAAAGTCTCATTGTCGATATATGAGAAGTTCACATCATAGAACTCCATGCCGCCAAGCTTTTTAAGCTGCTCCTTTACTCTGCGGCGCATTTCTAATGAAATCTGAACGATTTCCTCAAGCTGCTCCTTTGTAAACTCTCCATCCGGATAAACAATCTTTATAAGACCACCTACCATCTTGCGAACAGCGATAGTATCACGCTGATTAAGGTTCTTTCCTAAGCGGAAATACTTCTCAATTGCATCACCATACTGCTCCTTACGAAGTTCTCTAATGAACTCAGCAAGATAATCAGTGATAAATCCATAGTCATTTGTAAAATGCTCAGGTCTAAACTTAGGAATCTCCCAGCCAGGAACATAACAATGCATACGATCAAGGAATGCCGTATCTGTTCCCATCTCTGGAGGAAATGGATCAAATAAGCTGCTGGTTTTCAAAAGAACATCGACGCTCTGATTGATATTTCCAACAAATACCATCGATGCAGATGCAGCCTTCTCCTCTTTGCCACGAGCAAATGATCCGGATGCCATATAATCCTTCATGATCTGAACGCCATCTTTATCCTTGAAGTTAATTCCTGCAACCTCATCAAAAGCAACGCAATCCCACATACCAACAAGTCCCATGGTATGTCTACCCATGTTATAGAACAGGTTTGCAACTGTAGTTTGCCCGCCTGATACAAGAATACTATTAGGCGATACCTCTTTGTATATGTGAGATTTACCAGTACTACGAGGACCAAGTTCACAGAGATTAAAGTTGTTCTCTACAAGCGGAACTAATCTCAGTAACAAAAGCCATTTCTCACGCTCTGTAAGTCTATCTGGCTCCATACCTATTGAACGAAGCATTACATCAATCCATTCCTCTTTTGTAAATGCTTTTCGTCCCTGTTTAATCTCATCGATATCTACTGATGGCATCTGAATAGGTTTCAAGCTATTAATTGTAATTACCGGAGCATCTTTTTTCTTCTTTTTCTTAGGCTCATCTTTCACAAACCCTATTGGATTTGATTCCTCAACATCTGCATTATATTCAAGATTAATAATGCACCAGATTCCTCCACAAAGAAGTCTATCGTATTTTTCCGGATATTCTTCAGAAATAGGCACACCACCTAAGCCAAGATTTGAAAACTCAGCTTCATATTCGTCATATTTGAGGTTTAAGCTAACTGTAATCCTGTCAATGATGCTCATAGAACCTCGTTGACGAAGCTTTGAAAGAATCTTCTCAGATTCATCAGGACGCACATAATTATCTGCCAGAATGTGCTTTACGCTTTCTACTCCAGACTCTATGATTTCTTCATCCTCCGAATTACAATATTGTCCTAAAAGATATTCCAATACATATACAGGTACATTTGCGCCCTCTTTGATATGCTTGGTAAGATCTTTCCGTACAATTTTTCCGTCAAAATAATCTCTTAACTTATCGTTCATGCTTTTAATAGAATTATAATCGTTCTGAGAAGTTACTTCCCATATTTCACTGTTCTTTAGTTCCATAATACCTCCACAGTTACATCGTTTTACCTATATCTTTTTGCAATTTTAAAAGTTCTCGTTCTTTTATTTCATCAAACGAAAAATAATGTCCAACGGCTTTTTTTATAGGTGGTATAACTAACCAAAGAACTAATGGAATCAGCCAAGACAATAATCCTCCCCAGCCCTCAAGTGAATAACCAAAAATATTCACACCCATCAGCTCTGGTAGATTGATTTTTTCTATAAAAACTAGTATAAGAGATATGATTATAGCAACTCCACAAATGAATCTTACTATATTCATTATACTGTCAATAGCTTTATAACTTCTCACTCGTTTATTTGCTCTAGCTTCTGCTAATGAATGTAGCGTCCTTATCTCCACCTGCTTATTTATTTCATCTATTGCATTTCCTTTGTACTGCTGAAAACGTTTGTCAATCTCATTCAATATCACAGAATTTTTAGCTTCATCAATTATCTTTTCAGGATTCACTTGCTCCAAACTATTACTATTTATCTTGTCAGTAATCTCATCCAAGATTAAATTTTTTATATCAGTAGGCTCATTTAAATTCTGAACCAAACGCAATATTCTATCTTTTTGGTTGTCTAATGGTGTATCTTGTGTTTTAAACCTAAGGTTCAAGAACAAATTAAATGCCTTATAATCATCATTAGCCCTGCCTTTAAATTTAAGGATAAGCGAGTACCATACACTTGGTAAAACAGCAATTGGAATTGTTCCTGGCATAACCTCTTTTGACCAGTTACATAAGTTTGCATCTGTAGATATCAAATACTCTTTAATATCTGATATATTTAACCCATTTCTTTTTCTAAGATCCCTAACATACATGAAATTATTGATATCGGTAGATATTGATTTCTCATAATGATTAGCACCATGATCTTTTTTATATGCACTTAGTTCTTCAGTTAAGGGTTTATAATCCGAATCTCCTTTTTTCTCATAGCCTAAGTACTCCTCCTTCTTGAACTCTCTCAATATATTCTCAATCGTTCGCATAATGCTTTTTTCGAACATACTGTAATCTGCGTAGTCTGAACCAGGCTCCTTGCACCAATTATCGTATAATTCTATAAAGTCCAAGTTTGTCGACGGCTTAGAGTAATATTTCCAATGCTTGCCAGAAACCATCCTGTGACCATTCATTATTTTTTTCACTTCTACTATATTCCTGTGTATAGTATCTTTGATTTCCTGATAAGTGTAATTCGTATACAATAATTGTATTCCATTCTCTTTACACTTCTTGATGAATGATGTGATGACAGTTTTTCTCTCTTCATTATTTATCCCTGCAAGACGCAAAATAACATTTGTATCTAGATAGAATTTTTTTCCACGAAATATATTTTGAAAACTTGAATATCCTTTCTTGACGTTTAGCAGGCAATACTCTACACAATACGATACTGTTTGGTATATCAATTGATCTTTATGCGGATTATTCCAATTTAAAAATGTATTTATAGCTCTCTTTTGAACTTCTGTAAATTCTTCAACCTCATCTGTCCCTGAAATCACTTTACTTGTTTCATTCATAAAAAGCATTAAAGTATCTTTATTCGAGTTAAAAACTCCATATAAAAAATTATGCAGTATCCCTTTGAATTCTTCTACAGAATAAATAACGTCATTGTTTTCATTCAAAAACCTTTCAATAACCTGATCTTCATAGTTATTATCTAATTTTCTCTTGTACTTATCTACCATTTCAGAACTCAACAGATAATAATCCTGAACCAAATCGTAGGTATTTGAATGTCGTGATATTTGAATTTTCTGCTGTTCTTTTAAAATGCCTGAATGTTTCTTGTTTATAGCATTTTCAATTTCCTCATCTGTGAATTCAAGTTCATATGAATTAAGCAATTCGTTTTTTATCTCTCCAATAGTTAATTTAGTGGACGTATTAAACAATACAACTGATATCATTTTTGCCAGGTTTGATTCAAAGGATGTAGCTCCATTATCTTGCATAATCAGTTGTATTCTCAAAAAGCTTTCTTTTTTCATTCCAATCTTTCTCCCTACCAATTAAAATCATCCGCAAAAGTTAAATCCATCATTACCGGATGTCTAAACAATTCAAGTCCTGTATTATCATCCGTAACAACCAAATAATACTGTTTATTCTTATCATATTTCTGATTCTTAAAGTTGAATCTCATACGGAATATACGCTTTGCTGAATCAGGTTCCCTGCTATCAGCTACATATATATTCTCGTTGGAAATACGCTCATCATCCTCAGACATAAATACAAGGCGATAAGTTGTTTCCTTCACAGTATCGCTAACTGGCTCTGACTGAATAAAGTCCATACCAGTAATCAAATTTGTAACCTTCTGAACCATACTTACCAAGCTGATTGATGCCGGTTTTGTCTCCATATGACCACGTTCCATCTTGATATCAAGTACCGGAATAATCATTTCCTGTGGCGATGAGCCGCCATGAACAAAGTTCTGACCACCGCCTGAAACCTTGAATACATTACTGCTTGTAGGGAATGAAACAACCTTGTCATCATCATTACCAAGTACATAACCTAAGCCAATATTTGCAACTCCATCTTCTGTAATTGGACTCTTTGAAACAATGTATCTACGGTTAATCCATGCATCTTTTCCGCTCACACCACCAATCTTATCACTCTCAGAAATCTTATCTCGCTTATAAATGAAGCCATGATCTGATGTAACTATAAATCTATATGTATTAGCATTTGTAGATATCTTTCTTATCAAGTCTGATATTTCTTTAATTGCCTCTTCACATGCAACAAATACTTCATCCTCTGTATTTGCCTTATCACCTCTGGCATCAATCTGATTATGATATACATACACAACTTGCTTACCGGTAAATATATTTCTCAAATCTGTTTTTTTCAGATTCTTAATATCATCAAACTGAACACATACGCTATCCTTGCAATGCCCCTGAAGAACTATCTGTCTGCCGGCTAAATCGTTACATAGCACATCATCAGCATAAACTTCATAATCATCTCTCATTTCAAGAGTCTTATGCGGTAAAAGTGCAGCCATACCAAGTCTTGTATATGAAGGCAATGAACTCATCATAGGCGAAAGCTTAGCCGTACAACGTGGATCATCCTTCATTTGATTAAATAATTCTCTACCAACCTCATATCGCATCGCATCTGAAATAATAACAACAGTTCTTTCTTTTGACTGATTTACAAATCCATTGTAGAAATTGCGCTGTAATGGAAGAACTACAAGACCATCCTCTCCGCAGAATGCAGTATTCCATCTTGGAATCAAGTCATTAAGATACTCGTTGGTATAAATATTTTCTACAAGAGTCTGCAACTCCTCGTAGCTAGTTGTATCTTCAATCTGATCATAGTAAAAGTAGAATTTTCTATACGCCATATCAATCAGACAATCTTCAGATTCATACTTTTTCACTATGCTCTTCATATCATCACTACCGCCATAATTTGCAGCATTTACAATGGTTAATGCATTCTCAAGCATTTCATAGGCATTCTCATAAACCTCTCCAAAATGCATCTTTGAACGCTTATCGCATATTTGAAGCAAATCCATTTCATCAAGCTTTGCTCCGACATCCTCTGATATTAAGCGTTCAGTAATCCACTTAAGAATAAGTTCATCAACATATGCAAAAGCATCCAGGTGAACAATATCTTCTGGATTATATTTTGCTAAATTGTCTTCTACTTTAAGTCCTTTTGCTACATGAGCAGATAATCTATCATAATCTTCTTTGTAAAGCACACTATTCATCAGGTTATCAAGAAATGCTATTACATTTCCCTGCTTCATAGATACAAAACTTCGCCAAGATGCTGGAACTTCGCCCTGTATATATCTTGCAGCGTATGTTACAAATAAAGTAACTATTAGCCTTTCCAAAGATGGATCAGAGTCTACATAACCAAATTGCTGCTCACAAAGTTTCCAGAAAGCTCCAAGAAGCTCATATTTATCCATTTCCTCAAGGTACTTATTATCTTCAACATCTCCCTCTGTGATAACAATACGAACCACCTCTTCAAAAGAACATGTTCTGGTTTTACATACAGCGCTTAATAACCCTACTAGAATGTTCTCTTCATTGAAGTTCTCAATCTCAAGATCATAAAAACGCTGTGTTCTATCTTTATTAGCAAAGAACTTAATGTGTTTCTCTATTACATGTTTATATTTTTCTTCAATTCCCAAATCCACTGAAAGCAACGATGCTCTATCTGCAAAAAATCTCTTAGAATAAAGCATTGTATCTTCCAGATGATTATCCTTTACTTCTGGCTTTGGAAATGGCGCATATATAAGATAATTAGTTGTTGTATCCTCTCTTTCAAGGAAATACTTAGTGTAAAACTGATTATCTTTTTCAAGTTTATATACTTTGGCATTCTCAAGCTCTACAGAATCCATATCTTCTTCAAATTCTGCCTTGTCATCGTACCAAAAAACAAGTTTTCGTGTTTCGCCAATAAACTCTGTATTAAGCCTATCTATTATCTGTTTTAGATTTAACTCTGCCATTACTTAATCCCTTCAATTTGCAACCACGGTCGTACTTTTCATCTGTTTCACAAACCCAACAAGGACATTTTCATTTCCATCCTTGTCTGACTGGAAACTTGTAATATAACCTCTTTGGGCTAATACAGCTAAAAGTTCTTTATTGTACTTCGTATCTGCCAACTTAAATTTATGCTTTGATCTGTCTGATAATGTATGATATACCTCATCTAGCTCACTAAACTTGATTGCTAACTCGTTATCCTCAAACAATGAAATCTGATTTAATAGGAGTGCATATCTCATACCTGTTTCCAAAATATTCCATGCTGCATCTGTCAAAGTACGTCCAATTGAGAATGATATATCCTTTAAAATCAATGCCGTATCAACTTCTAAATTTTCTGCTTCGATTGTACCCAAAACAGCCATCTTATCAGCTTCGGAAAATTCATTATCTACTAAAATCTCGTTTATCTCTACAGTATGCAACTCAATCTGGTCAATAGCCTTGATGAATTCTTTAGTCTTTGACTTTGCATATTTTATTCGTAACTCTGGAGCTGCTGTGCCCATTTCTTCCCAAAGTTCCACACTGAATAAAAGTGCATTTTCTTCAATGAGTATAGAAATCTTTTCTTTATCAAAGCTAGAAATTGAATCAGCATAATTATTTATTTCAAATTCTTGTATGCATCTTCTGAAATCATCCCCAGATAAATCTATATGTAATAATCCTATTATGATTTCGTCTGTAATAACTTCATTATCAGCATCCGATAAAAATTCATCTATATGTCGTTCAAAGAATGAGCCCAATTCTTTTTCTGGTCCGAACATGTTATAAAATGCGATATAGTTTTCCCAAGAAGGCTTGATTTTATCGCACTCCAAAAGTTTCTTCCACAGTAATTCCTTGGTTTCTGTAGCGCCTTCTTCTGACGCAAGACACATTGAAACATCATCCCAGACCGCATTTTCTTTTTCCAATAAATGTAGACACAAATCAATGCTTTTGTCTGACAATCTTTCAAGAATATCTTCTATACTCTCTATAGATTCCTGTGTGTTAGTCTCCATTCCAAGTACAACATCTTTTATGTAAGCACCAAAGAATCTCTTATCCTGTACATACTCTGTTAATGGTTTAAAATCACCCTCAAGTATTGCCGTATAATTCTGAGTATCGAGCCTACCTTCATATTCTGGTTTTTTGAGTGCAAATAATCTATGCAACATTTTTGAGTTTAATACGTAAGCCCAATTTTCAATGATGAAATTCTGTATATTCTCATCAATACCTTGAATATCTACATCGCTAAACTCAATTTCCAGTTTCTCAATCAGTGCTATTACCTTATCTGAAGGAGCTTCACTAATTTTTTTCAGAGATTCTACATCACTTGTAAGCAAGCCAGTCAATGAATCTAGGGTATCATCCTCTTCGTCACTCTCATCATCAACCCACTCTATATCCATATCCATAGACGCTATATCTTCAATATCTGCGTATTTAAGCATGTTTACTAGATATTTGTACTGTTTTTCCTTTGTAATGGCACCATCAGCAACTAGCGAATCCCATAATTCATCATTGTCCTCACATATACGCTTGAAGAATACATCCAAATGCTTATCTCGTTCTACAAACGCCTTAATAAAATCCATGCTCTCTTGAGATTGATCCTTAAGCTTTTCAAAAAGATTATTCACAGCTAAAGAAGAACCATTCTCTAGTACATAATCGACCATGTCATAATTAAAGACTTCTATCTGTTTAAACTCGTAATCCTGTAACATAGCATATACTCTTTCAGGGTTACTGATTGTATAGGTATAGTCTCCAACGCTTCTATGATTTCTAATGCCCAGAATGAAGTTCATATCTTCTTTTGTAATACTATTTGGATGGAAATAATTTATGTAGTTTTCAAAATTCTCCTCGATATAACCATTTCTCAACATAAATACAAGAAGGTCATTTTCTTTAACATTATCATCAAGAAAATCTGTACCAAATTCCGCAATGATTTGCTTCATAGAATATGACTTCATCTCATTTATTTTCCTTTCATATTCTTCTACGGCGCAGCGAGAATCATTCTTGCTTTTTGCAAGCCCCTTCCTTACACGTTCTATCCTTGTAAAATAATCGCCATTTTGTTTAACAACTTCTTCTGGATTACTTATACTTGTGCTACTGCTGATATTTGGCTTCATCCAATAAACATTCAAACTCTTTTTTAGTAATTCAACGTCAAAATCATCTTGCAATATATTCTTTAAGGTATACTGCTTATTGGCCACATAAACCATATAAACTGCTGATTCAAATCCGATTAATGAATTGAGTAGCGCCAGTTTTAACTCTTTTATGCTTTTAAGAGCCTCATGTTCAATCTCAGCAAGTATCTCTTTCTCGTTTTGCTTTTTCTTATTAATCAGCTCGTTCTGCTTAGATATCTGATTTCTTTTATTTTTGAACGCTATTCTTATAAGACTCGATGCACTTTCATTCTCTAATTCCGCAAAATCATTTGGATATAGATTTTTATAGATAACTAGAGAAAGCATATTCTCATCTATAAGATTTAACTTTTGCTTCCCCTTTAACGTATTCTTAAAAACATTGAACTCATTACAAATGCTCATCAAATCTCGCATATCGCTGATATATGGGGATACTAATGAAATATACTTATCAGATATGTCATACGAAGCCATATTCATTTTTTCACGAAGTATTTCTCCGGAATTAACTGAGCTTATATACGGAACAATAGGTATTATAAAGTCAAAGAACTTTGTTCGTTCTCCTGGCTTTTTAAACATATCATCCTTTATGGCATAAACAAATTTTACCGTCCCATTTATTTTTTCATTATTGTTAATTACACTGTTTAACTCCCTTAAAGCCACAAAGATACTTGAATTTTCAAATCTATCCAGATCTTCTATAATTACAATTTTCTTTTTTGTAGATTCAAAGAAGTATACAATCTCATCCATATTTTTATTAAATATGGATTCTTCACTTGATGCAGCACTTCCAAGTGTTGCCTTGTCTAATATTTTTATCTCTTTAATGCTTCCACTACGTCTAAACCAGTCAACAACACATGCCAAAACGTAAAAAGCAGCTATCGCTAAAACGCCATATATGAACTGCGTCTTATGCCCACCAAATGCATTGACCCAATCTATAAAATCTTGCGTATTCTTCGGAAATGAAAAACACAAAATTGCTGGGATAATAATTGCCAATGCAACCGCCACCCAGATACTCTTCCAATTTTTTCCTGCCTGCAATTTCCTATATCTGCTTTGCGGAATCCTTTTTCCATCAACCGAATAAAACAATTGTTTTAATATTGCAGCCTCAAGTTTTTCTTCATTAATTTTCTTATTGGCATCCTGAATATCAGGCTCGCCATGACCTTCTGCTTCCTTTAAATCGAAAGCAGCTAATGAAATATAGACTACTTCATTATCTTCATATCTTTTAAGATATGTTTTGATTGCACTACTTTTACCGGAACCATAAGGTCCTGAAACTGCAATATTGTGAATGTTAGTTTGCGATAAAGCCCACCCTAACGCAGCTAAATATTCCTCACCATGTCCAATATCATCTGTAGGCGTTAAAGCTTCATATATCCTTCCTGATTCCCTTATGTTTACAGAGTTTACCAGGGATTTCTTATTTATTTTCCTTCTTATATGTTCAATCACTTTTTTCATACGGCCTCCCTAGGTGAACCTACAAACATATCTAAATTAATGGATGTTCATAAAACTCCACATCAAGTGTAGACTGAGAAAGCGCATCAGAAATCCCTTCTGATGTTATTCCCATAAGACCTGCTTTATAACTAACATCTGCTATTAATTTATTTCTCGCCCATATAGCAAAATTTCTGATTGCTGTTTTATTCATAAATACACCTCAAGTTTTAATCTATTATTAATCGTGTACATTTAACATGTATTTGCCTTTTCCCATTCCACGCACAGGTTTTAAAATTTCATTATTCTCCATCATTTTTAGAATCTGTCTTGCTTTTGTAGTTTTGCAATCAAGAATCTTCATGACATCTGCAGACCCAATTACTTGCATAACATCAAGTTCTCTAACTATCTTTTGAGCGTCCTCTGCATCTTTCTTTGAAATCTCTAGAGCTTTCTCTTTTTGTAAAATGAGCTCAATCAACGCGTCCTTATGGTCAATCGACACGTCGTTTCGTTCAATCGACGTATCAATCGACGCGTCGTTTCGTTCAATCGACGTATCAATCGACGCATTTTTATAAGAACTGCTCATAACGACGGTTTTTAATATAAATGTATTGTTGTCGAATGTAGGATCTGGAAGTCCAGCACTTTCCAACTCTTTACACATACGATCAACACCTTCACCATATTCTTTTACATAACCATAGTCTTTTAAAAAAGCTGCAATTTTAGGATTACGTGAAAAATGTGTATAGCGAATATTTTCTTTTTTTACCATTCCTGCAAATGTACCAGGACTATCTACCTCAAGACGATCATCAAACATCTTTATTTGAATATCTGTCCCCTTAATTCCATAGTCACGGTGAGTTGCCGCATTTACTACAATCTCTGTACGTACAAACTCACTGTATTCTTCTTCATTGACAAAGATACCATCATGTCCAAGATAAGTCTTTTCCTTCATTTGGACTTTAATGAACTCTACTGCCTTCTCTACTTGCTCTAGAATTCGACCTTCAAAGATTACGTCCTTAACAACATTCATATCCTTGCCAACTTTTGCTTCAACTCCATCGTAACGGATAAAGCGAATAAAGGCGCGTGGGAAGAATGTCTGAGGCTTCTTTCCAAATAACAGAATTGCAGCAACAGAAACCTGCTCCTTCCCTTCCTTAACTGTTACAAATTTCTTATTTTCTCGCAGGTATTCTTCTGGTGATTTACTGTAGCCTATACGCTTACAGTATTCTCTTACAAATTCAAGATCTAGGTCTTCTATAGTTGCATCAGCTACCGGTTCATCCTCAAAATAACGAACCCCCTTTGCATACATCAAAGCCATGCGGTCATTAAAATCAAGCTTCTTACTCTTATCTCCAACTCTTATAAATGCTTCATCAGCCTGATTGGTATGAAGCATAGGGCTAGCCTCTATATGCATTAGAAGTACATGGTCTTTCTTGCCATCTGAATTGGTGCATTCAACCATCTCTGTCGTTACCGGTACTGTAGGATTGCAGAAGTCAATTGGAGTTCGCAGAATTTCATTTAATTTCTCTACATGATAATCTACACCCTCTATCCTACGATGCTTATCAGATATTCCTACTGCAACTGTTCCGCCATCTGCATTTGCAAAAGCACAGATTG
>Ga0256405_10009306_pt1 | contig 13512 bp, 10 predicted proteins | sample RumenRJG_02DNA_FD_189096 | JGI IMG/M metagenome (GOLD analysis project Ga0256405, IMG submission 189096) | Bovine rumen microbial communities from Lethbridge, Alberta, Canada - RJG_02 | ecosystem: Host-associated > Mammals > Digestive system > Stomach > Rumen | place: Canada: Alberta...
GGACGACGCGGACGTGAACAAATGCCTCCGCATGCTGACCTTCCTCCCGATGGACGAAGTCAACCGGCTGTCTTCGCTCGAAGGCGCCGAGCTGAACCACGCCAAGGAAGTGCTTGCGTACGAAGTGACGCGGCTCGTGCACGGGAAGCAGGCCGCGGACGAAGCGCTCGCGGGCGCGAAGGCCGCGTTCGGCGCGGGCGCCGAGGATACGGCGAACATCCCCGCGGTGGAGATGGACGCGTCGCTCTTCGAGGGCGAAGGGACCGGACTCGTCAACCTGATCCGGGAAGCGGGCCTCGTCCAGAGCAACGGCGAAGGATTCCGCACGATCAAGCAGGGCGGCCTCTCCGTGAACGGAGAAAAAGTCCAGGATACGCATATGCAGATCACGGCGGCCGATTTCAAGGACGGCGAACTCGTGATCAAAAAGGGCAAGAAGAAATTCATCAAGATCGTCATGAAATAACAGGACGCAGGTGAACGCGATGGTACAGGACGTCTATGAACTGATATCAGAATACGCAAAGATGATCTCATCCTATGAGACCGCCGACGTGAAGGGGCCGAAGATCATTCTGAAGAGCGGTTCCCGGTGCTATATGACGGTGACCGGGGCCGATTTCAGCGACCTGAAGCTGGCGGACATCCAGGACGTGACGGCAGGGGATCCGAAACGGATGCCGGCCGCGGCGGCTTTGATGGCGTCGGACCGGATCAGCGCGATGATCCTCGCGACGCCGCCGTACGCGTCGATCTGCCTCGAATCGAGACACGAGCTCACGGCTTCGCTCGACGACATGGCGCAGATCGCGGGGCGGAAGATCGAGATCATCGAGCCGGAGGCGAAGCGGATCGCGCGCGCGCTTTCCAAAGCATCCGCGGTGATGATCGAAAACGCGTGCCTGATCAGTTCCGGCAGGAACCTGTTCGAAGCGTTCAACTGCATGGAGATCGTGGAAAAATCCGCCGAGATCACGCTGAAGGCGCAGGTCGTCGGCGGCGTCAAGCCGATCTCCGGGTTCCACGCGGCGAACATGCGCCGCGTCTATCTGAACAAATACAGCAGGCAGGAAACGGAATACCGGAAGGACTTCGAGACCGGGAACGCCGGCGCGGGCGGCGCCGCGATGCTGGACATCATACAGAAAGCGCCGGAAGAAACGGCGGCGGACAGACGCGAAACGGAGCTCCGGGAGAAGCTCGTGGAACTCGGGAACCGGCTGGTCCGGGAAGGCCTCGTGCAGGGCACCTGGGGGAACCTTTCGGTCCGGCTGGACGATACATATATGCTGGTCACGCCGTCCGGGATCGACTACGAACGGCTCGGGCCGGACGACATGGTGAAAGTCAGGATCAAAGACCTGAAGGCCGCGGGCGGCGGGAAGCCGACGTCCGAGAAGAGCCTCCACGCCGCGATCTACCGGAAATATAAAGATGCGGGCGCCGTCGTGCACACGCACAGCAAGAACTGCTCCATCTTCGCCGCGGCCGAGATGCCGCTCCAGGTGGAGGACATGGGCATGATCGCGAAACTCGGCGAGATCGTGAAGGTCACGAAATACGCGTCGGCCGGAACGAACCAGCTCGCGCGGAACGCCGTTGCCGCGATGAAAGACGCGCCGGGGTGCATCCTTTCGCATCACGGGATGGTGTGCTGCGGAAAAGATCTGGACGACGCCTTTGATACGGCGGTCGAGATCGAAGAAGCGGCCGGCATGTATATCGATAAAAGATGGGACAAATAACGGAGAGAGGATTTGCTAGAGGGGATACTGAAAGAAGAAGGCGGACAGGCGTATGAGGAGAGAGGCCTCACGAAGGAAGAGGTCGCCCAGCGGAAAAAGAAGGGCCTCGTCAACGAGGAGGTCAGCTCCTCCACCCGGACCGTCGAAGAGATCATAAAAGAAAACGTCTTTACCTATTTCAATCTGATCTTCACCGTGCTCGCGGTGCTTCTCATTCTCGTGGGCGCAGTGAAGGATCTTACGTTCATGCTGATCGTCTGCGCGAACGCCGCGATCGGCATCATTCAGGAGATCCGTTCCAAAAAGATCCTGGACGACCTGAAATTCGAAAAGATGCCGCGGGTCATGACGATCCGCGACGGCATCACCAAAGAAGTCGACACCGAGTCGCTCGTGAAGGACGACCTGGTGATCCTCGGCGCGGGCGCGCAGATCCCGGCGGACTGCGAGATCCTTTCGGGAAGCGTTCAGGTGAACGAAGCGCTCGTCACGGGCGAATCGGACGAGATCATCAAAGAAAAGGGCGACAAGCTCCTGTCCGGGAGCTTCATCATCTCCGGCGAATGCCACGCAAGGCTCACGCACGTCGGGAAAGATTCCTACATTTCTAAACTCACGGTCGAAGCGACCAAACAGGGGAAAGACGACAGCCGCTCCGAAATGATCCGTTCGCTCGACCGGCTCGTCAAAGTGATCGGCATCCTGATCATCCCGATCGGGACGATCCTGCTCGTGCAGCAGATGTACTTCATGCACAAGGGTCTCGCGGAAAGCGTGACCAGCATGGTCGCCGCGGTCGTCGGCATGGTGCCGGAAGGCCTCTACATGACCGCCAGCATCGCGCTCGTCGTTTCCGCGGTCCGGCTCGCGCGGGAAGAAGTGCTGGTCCAGAACATGCGGAGCATCGAAACGCTCGCGCGGGTCGACGTGCTTTGCGTGGACAAGACGGGGACGATCACCGAAAGCAACATGAAGGTCGACGGCATCCAGAACATGGCGACCGGCAAGAACGACGGGAACATGGAGACTTTGATCGCGGACCTCGTCAAGGAGATGGACCCCGACAACGCGACCATGCAGGCGATGCAGGAATACTTCACGGAAGGCTCCGGGCGGCGCGCGCTCCGGACCGTTCCGTTCTCTTCGAAATACAAATACTGCGCGGCGATCTTCGAGGACGGGAATTACATTCTCGGCGCCCCGGAGTTCGTCCTCGGGGAAAGCTACAAACTATATGAAAAACAGCTCGAGCTCATGAGCGAACGCGGCTACCGCGTGCTCGCCTTTGCCGTGGCGGAGAACGAACCGACCGGCGAGGCGGTCACGGGGCGCGTCAAGATGCTCGCCGCGGTCTTCCTGACGAACCCGATCCGGAAATCCGCGCCGGCGACGTTCCGGTACTTCGCGGACAAAGGCGTCGCGATCAAAGTCATCTCGGGCGACAACCCGGCGACCGTGTCGAACATCGCCCAGGAGGCCGGGATCGAGGGCGCGGACAAGTATCTGGACGCGCGGGAGCTCAAGCGGCAGGGCGACGTCGACGACGCCGTGCTCCAATACAACGTGTTCGGAAGAGTGACGCCGGAACAGAAGCGGATGTTCGTTTCGGCGCTGAAATACCACGGCAAGACGGTCGGGATGACGGGCGACGGCGTGAACGACGTGCTCGCGCTGAAGGACGCCGACTGCTCGATCGCGATGGCGTCGGGGAGCGAAGCCGCGTCCAACGTGGCGCAACTCGTCCTGATGGATTCGGACTTCTCCAAGATGCCGAACGTGGTCGCGGAAGGAAGGCGCGTCGTCAACAACATCACCAAGACCGCGACGCTGTACCTGACCAAGAACATCTTCTCGTTCCTGCTTGCGATGTTCTCGATGATCAGCGTGCTCCAGTATCCGCTGCAGCCGTCGCAGATCACGCTCATCAGCGCGTTCACGATCGGGATCCCCTCGTTCATCCTCGCGCTCGAGCCGAACCACAAGAAGATCAAGGGGAACTTCCTGAAGAACGTCTTCAAGATGGCGACGCCGGCGGGGATCACCGTGTTCCTGTCCGTCTCGGCGCTTCTGATCTTCGGGAACATCATGAACATCGACAGGGGAAGCCTGTCGACCGCGGCCGCGGCGCTCGTCGCGCTGGTCGAGTTCATGATCCTCGCCAGGGTCGCGCGCCCGATGACGAAGATGCATCTTCTCATGATGGCGGCGCTCCTCGGCGGGTTCTTCTTCGCGGTCATCTTCCACGGCGAATACTTCGGCATCAGCAGCATGACGTGGCAGACCGTTCTGCTTCTGATCGTGTTCCTGATCGCGACGCAGGCCGTGTTCCGCGTGTTCTACAAGTTCACGACGTTCTGCGGCAGGCTCATGACGCCGGAAGGGCGGGCGGAGCTCCGGAAGGAGAACGACGGCAAGCTCGTGAACATCAAGATCGCGAAAGAGGAAGAACACAAGAAAAGAAGATAAAAACGCAGGTAAAATTCTTAAGATATATTTACGATCTCTCCTTTGTGTTATAATTATATAGGTAAAAATTGCCTTTTTGAGAAATCAGGAAAGGACCGCCAAACGGTCGGGAGAGCAGTTTGGAAGTATTTTACAGACTAGTTACCCTCTTCGGAGGCCTCGCGATGTTCCTCTACGGCATGCGTCTCATGGGAGACGGGCTGAAGAGCACATCCGGCGGAACACTGAGAAAGGCGCTCGCAAAGATCACGGATAAACCGATCAAAGCGTTTATCCTTGGTCTTTTTGTTACGTGCCTGATCCAGAGCTCCCATGCGACCATCGTCCTGACCGTCGGACTGGTCGGCGCGGAATTCATCACGTTCCGCCAGTCGATCGGGATCATCCTCGGCGCGAACGTCGGAACGGCGATCACCGCCCAGATCATCCGGCTGATGGACGTACAGGCGGAGGCCGGGAGCATCCTGTATTTCTTCAAATCCGATAACCTGGCGCCGCTCGCCATGATCATCGGGATCATCCTGATCATGTTCGTGAAGACGGGGCAGTCCAATTCCGCGGGGACGATCTGCGTGGGATTCGGGATCCTGTTCTCCGGGCTCATGAACATGAGCGAAGCGGTCTCGTCGATGGGCGATCAATTGAGCGGCGTCCTCACCATGTTCCAGAACAACTATATCCTGGGATTCCTGTCCGGCATGTTCGTGACCGGCATCATCCAGAGTTCGTCTGCCGTCATCGGTATTTTGCAATCGATCGCGAGTTCGGTCGGCGTCACGTTCGGCGGGATCGTCGCCATCGTGATCGGCGTCAACATCGGCGACAGCGTGACGGCGTTCCTTGTCTGCAGGATCGGCGCCAAGCCGGAGCAGATCCGGACGGTGCTCGTCCACGTGATCTACAACGTGTTCGCGGCGCTTTTGATCACCGGCGGACTCGTCGTGCTCCGGACGACGGGCGTGATCACGGACGAAATGTGGGAGATGCCGCTGAGATCCGGCGGCGTGGCGAACGTCCACGGCCTGTTCCGTCTGATCCCGGCGCTTGCGGCGCTTCCGTTCGTCGGGCTCTTCGCGAAGCTCGCCGAGAAGATCGCGCCGGACAAACACAGCAAGGAAGACGACGAAGACCGGGCGATGGAGGAGAACCTCCGGAAGCTCGACATGCACCTGATCGAAAACCCGGCGCTCGCGCTGCACGAGTCCGACATGCTGATCGGCCAGATGTGCGATCTCTCGATCCACAACTACACGGCCGCGATCCAGCAGCTCTACGATTACGACAGAGACCGGGAAGCCCGCATCCAGAAGCGGGAAGACATCCTCGACCGGATGGCGGACGCGGCGAACCAGTATCTGGTCGCGATGTCGCCGTATATCTCGCTGGACGTCGACAAGAAGAAACAGCACTTCCAGCTCAAGGCGCTCGTGTGCTTCGAACGGATCGGCGACCTCGCGGTGAACATCATCGACAGCATTTCGACGCTCCACGACGCGAAGAAGAATTTCTCCGGCGTCGCGCTGAAGGAGCTCAACGTCGCGATGAACGCGGTGAGCGAGATCCTGGACATGGCGTCGAAGTCATATTATGAGAGCGATTACAAACTTGCCAAGAGGATCGAGCCTCTGGAAGAAGTCATAGATGAAATGGTGGAGGACCTCCACGGAAGGCACATGCAGCGGATGGTCAACAATCTGTGCGACGTGTTCAACGGCACCTATTTCCAGAACATCCTGCTGAACCTGGAGCGCGTCTCGGACCAATGCTCCGATCTTGCCGTGAATCTGCTCGCCCGCAAGGACAGCAAGATCAGCGGGAACGAGCATCAGTATCTGCACAATCTCCATCACTCGAACAACAAGACTTACCGCACGGCGTTCAAGGAATACTACGAAAAATACTTCGGACAGTTGGATGATATCCAGGGCAGATAGAAACCGAGGGGCTATACATACTGCAGCGTGAAACGATCAGAACCGTGAAACAGGGGTCAAAGACAATCAAAGACCGGTCACCGGAGACGATCCTCCGAGACCGGCTTTTTTGTACCTTACTGTGATCAGATCCGTGTCAGGAGATCTTCCAGGTCTTGTTGATCTTCGTGTATCTGATACGATACGCCTTCGGGTTCTTTGTCCTGATGTCAGTATACGTTTTCATAAAGAATTTCAAGCTACTGCTACCGGTGTAGAACATGTATGAGTTATCAAATGAACCGTCAAGGACTCGTTTCCCTACGGTGACCCATGCATGAGTCGATACGCCTTTTCCCGGCCGCCTGGATTTGCCGAGCCGGATCCTTACGTTCTTATATCCCATCGCTTTTGCGATAACAGCACTCACGGCCGCATAGCCGTAGCACTTGCAGTTCTTCCGAATCGTCGTTTTGTTTGCCAGCGTGTACCAGCCTGCTTTCTTTTTCGGCGCAGACTCATCATACGGGACGTATTGATAACGTCTGACTTTACAGTAGAGCTTTCTCAACTTTGCTCTTTTTGTCATGCCGGCTTTGAACGTTACCTGATCGATGAGTCGCGAAACAGCCCGGTTGCCACGCCTATTCCTGAGTGATACGAACCCTCTTCCTTTTGGCGAGAAGTAATACGTCACATCGTTCACGGTGACGGCTTCGCTTTTCACGAGCTTGCCGCGCCGATAGTAATGGATGTATCCGTTCTCACGGACGAGGCCTTTCTTTGTTTTGGCAAGCGGCGCGCTTCCCGGAGCTCCTGTTGTGATCAGCGTGATCAAAGCGAGCACGCCTGCCGCCAGTTTCCTTGCGATCATTCCCTTTTCCTCCTGTTCGTTCTCTAATTCAATGCGATCCGGATCAATCGACCTCCGGGCGTTCCGTGTGCACGGCGTTTTTCTCCGCGCCGGCGTCCTTCCCGGACGCGGCGGTTTTGCTCTTCGCGCGCGAAGGATCGCTGTTCTCCGCTTCGTCGAACAGTTTCCACACGCTGTCATCCAGTTTTGCGATCACGGAATCGCTCACAATTTCCCCCTATTATACGGACAGTATAGCACAAGAGGATTGGAATCACATTAAAAGAATTATTAGAAATAACTAATAATTGCGGCTGCGCGGCGCCGCGCCGGATCGGGGAGCAGCGCGCGCGATGAACCTTTTCCGCCGCACGCCGGACTATAGAATGGAAACTGAAAAACGAACGTCATAACACGCCGGGAGGTGCAGATTGATTTTTTTCAAAACAAAAGTGACATTTGAGAAACCGCTCGCTCCCATGGGGAAGTCCTCGCGGGAATACAACATGGGACGGCGCATCGCCCTCGAGACGATCAACGACAAACTCAAGGCGCGCATGCGAGAGGGGGCGCCGTACGCGTTCCTCGGGTTCCCCGCGTGCGAATCCGCGTCGGTGATCTGCGGGTATCTCTGCTACGACACGGATTCCCTGAAGAAGGGCGGGTTCGACGCCGAGGAAGACGTCCGCGAGAGCTGCGAGGCGGTGTTTGAAGACAACGCCGTCCGCTACGTCTCCGTGAGCGAGATCAAAACGAGCGATTTCAACGGCGGGCCGTTTGCCAGGCAGGACGATATGTTCCGCTCGTTCCTCATGAGGATGCGAAGCCGCAAGATCGCCGTCAGCGACGACTACATGCACGGGTTCACCAGCGCCGAGCGCATCGTCCCGCAGAGCGCCGTGACGGGCGTCCGCAAGGCGCGGGCCGTGATGAAAGAGATGATGCCGTCCGATTCGCTCCGGAAAGAAGTGGACCGGATCTTCGACAAACGCCATCCGCGGGACGCCTATTACGGGATCCCCGTCCACTACAAGATCACCGCGAGCAGCGACGCGGTGGCAGACTCGCTGGTCGATTTTCTCGTCCAGTGCCTCTACAAGAACAAGCGGCTCCTGAGCACCCGGGTCACGAAGATCAGCAACATCGAATCCGGGAACGACCGGGACGATTTTGAGGGGCTGCTCCGGTGCGCGGCGGGGTCGGTCGTACAGATCGTGCTGACCGGGGACGTCGCAACCTCGTCGGAATACGCGTCCAAGTACATCCGGATCGCGGAGATCCTGGAAGACCTCATCAAGCGGTCTTCGGGCGATACCCTGTTCTTCCTGGTGGAAAACGTCGACCATCCCGGCTTTGCGGACCAGCTGACAAACCGGCTCGCGGGAAGCCTCGACATCATGGAAATCAAAGAAGGACGCGGAAGCGCGGACGACGCGAAGGCGTACTTCCGGCGGCTCGTCAAGGGCACGAACGTCGAGAAATACGCGGAAGACGCCGATGTCTTCGAGGAAGGCAGGACCTATACGTCCTCGGAAACGGTTTCGAAATACCTCAAATGGCGGAGCGACATCCTGACCGAGAAGGTCTACAGCGCCTATCAAAACGGGAACGCGATCCGGGTCCGTACTGAGACCAGAGCGTCCGGCGAAGCGTACCGGGAACTGCAGGCGATGATCGGGCTCAGCGAGGTCAAAGGCATCGTCGACGAGATCATCGCATCGTGCCGGATGGAGCACCTCCGGAGCGAAAAGTTCCGGAAGCAGGCCGGGAATTCCCGTCACATGGTGTTCACCGGGGACCCGGGGACGGCCAAGACGACGGTCGCGCGGCTGCTCGCCGAGATCCTGAAGGACAACAACGTGCTCGGATCGGGCGCCTTCGTCGAATGCGGGCGGCAGGACCTGGTCGGACAATACGTCGGGTGGACCGCAAAGCTGGTACAGCACAAGTTTGAAGAGGCGCGCGGCGGCATCCTGTTCATCGACGAAGCGTATTCGCTGGTGGACGACCGCGCGGGAATGTACGGCGACGAAGCCATCAATACCATCGTCCAGCAGATGGAAAACATGCGCGACGAAGTGATCGTGATCTTCGCCGGCTATCCGAAGAAGATGCAGAAGTTCCTCAGCCGGAACGAGGGCCTGCGGAGCAGGATCTCCTTCCACGTCGACTTCCCGGACTACACGCCGGACGAACTCCTGCAGATCCTGGACAAGTTAAGCGCCGACCGGGGGTTCACGCTGGACGAGGGCGCCCGGGCGAAAGCGCTCACGCTGTTCCAGAGCGCCGCGGGCGGGGCGGAGTTCGGCAACGGCCGCTACGTCCGCAACCTGCTCGAGCAGGCGGTCAACCGCCAGGCGGTCCGGCTGATGAAGCCGGGCGGCGGGCCGGACGGCGTCCGGGAGATTCCGGAAGAAGCGCTGGCCGAGATCCGGGCGGAAGACCTGGACACGAACGCGGCGCGCGAATACGTCCAAGAGGAAAGAAAAGCGATCGGGTTCTAGTAGGTCCGGGCGCGGCGGAGAGCGAACCTTTTCGCCGCGCCCGGATCTTGCGGTCTGAACCGTTACAGGGGCGCGGATATAGACTTTGCAGAAAGAATGCGGTATTATGAACTGAGTGTTGAAAGGAGACTGGTTATGGGCGATAAAATGGACATTTTTGAGAACGGCTTCTCCGGCCACAGGGATGGGATCTACGCCGTGCATATGACGGACCTGGACAACTTTCTGAACATCATCAAAGGCGGCCGTATCTACGCAAGGAATAAGATGAAGCAGGTCACCGATTCCGCGAATCAGGACGTCATCAGCAAAGCCAGCACAGATCTGAAGGATAAAGTGCGGCTGTACTACGCGACCCATACGCCTACGTATTTCATGTGGGACGGGATCAAACCGACGTGGTTCAAAGGAGAGGTCATACAGGATCCCCATATCATCCATCCGGTCCTCTTTTGCTTTTCGAAGAGTCTGCTGACCGACAGCAAAGCGTCTTTCACAGACGGGAACGCGACGAGCAGTTCCACAACAGTCGTCTCTTCTTTCAGCGAAGCCGTGGAACAGTTCGATTGGGAAAACATTCTGGGAAGAGGCCCGATCTATGACAGTGATGAGAAGACCGACGTCATCAGAAAGCGGAATGCCGAGATCTTGTATGACGGAAGCCTGAGCCTGAGCAAGAAACACCTCGTTCGCATTTTGTTCCGGACCAAAGCGGATCAGGAGCTTGCGGAGATCCTGGCGAAGGAAAAAGGGCTTACCGAAAGGCTGAACGCATTCCGCGGCTACATCCAGGTCCGGCCTGATTATTTTGATTCGGCAGAAGCGCATAAGAATTATATCAGCATGAATCAGGGAACGAATTACCTGGAACAGGCGGTCTATCAGAATCATAAACTGGAACTGGAATTCGCTGTCGCCGACGGACTCAGCCAGTATGAGCACAGAATCGAAGTGGAATATGCCGCGCAAAGCGGAGACAAGGAAGTCAGCCGCCCGGACAGCGGCAATACCTACAATCTGCTGCCGGTCATGACATACCGGTTTTATCCGAAGGACAGCGATAAAAAAGTTTCGATCCTCATCCCCAGATTTGCAGACAGAAACAAGAAAGAGATCTCATATTACATGAACGGATATCTGATGGGGAGATGGCATGTTTAGGTATGACGACGGAACCGTCTTCAACGCCGGTACGGATGCGATGGTCAATACGGTCAATACCGCCGGCGTCATGGGGCGCGGGATCGCCCTGGATTTCAGATTGCGTTACCCGGAGATGTTTGAAGACTATAAGAAACGATGCGGGGCCGGAGAGATCGTGACGGGGAAAGTCTGTTATTACCGCCTCGACGACGGGAAGGTGATCGTGAACTTCCCCACCAAAAAGGATTTCCGGTATCCTTCGCAATTGTCCTGGATCAAAGAAGGACTGGCGGATTTTGTAAAAACATACCGGGATTTCGGCTTCCGGTCGGTCGCATTCCCCCCTCTGGGCGCCTCTTTGGGGAAACTTCCGTGGGAGGACGTCCGGCCGGTCATGGAGCACTATCTCAAAATGGCCGATCTGGACGCCGTCATCTGCATGAACACGAAAACAGAAGCGGAAGGGATCGAAAAGAAAATGGTGTCCCTGTTCAACGCCGGCGCGGATGCGGCGAATGAAGTGAACCTGCGGCCCGGCCAGCGGGAGGCGCTCGAGCAGATCCGGCCGATCGACAGGTTTTACCGGCTTGCGGATGTCGGCGGACTCGGCAAAAAGAGTTATGAAAATCTGTACCGGTACTATTATTTGCTGGCCGTGAAAGGGGATCAGGAGAAACAGCTGAGTCTGTTTGACCAGATCCGGTGATCCGGCGGCGCGTTTCGATTTAGAATGATCCAAAGACTTTCGTAGAGACACGATGCCGTGTCTCTTTTTTTTTGCGGACAAAACACGGATCCGGCGAACCTTTTTGATTGGAAACGAGACTATGTTATGCAAATGATGTCCCGGCAAGACGGGAGAAAGGAAATAAACCAATGAAAAAAGAAGTAACGGCAGCGGAACTCGGAAAGATGATCCGAGGCCTTGAGTTGAAGAGGATGCAGCTTCTCGAAAAAGAAGAAAAGTGCAGCGTGTTCAACTGCGCCGCCTCGGAAGAAGAGAACATCGAAGCGCTCAGGCCTGAATATGACTTCGATGAGACACAGCGTGAACTGCACGGCATCGAAGACAGCATCGTAACGTGCAAGCATCTTCTGAACCGATTCAACGCAACGACGGTCGTCGGCGACACGGGGCTCACCGTCGACCAGGTTCTCGTGAGGCTCCCGCAGATGTCCAGGGAAGTTGAAAAACTGAAGCGGATGTCATCCAGAATGGAACGGGAGCGCATCGAAGCCAGATACGGCACAGACTTCATCGACTACACGGTCGCCAACTACGACATCGATAAAGTCCAGAAAGCGTATGAGCAGAAAGCTGCGAAACTCACAGAGTACCAGCTCGCGCTCGACAAGACGAACATGGACAACACCATCACGATAGAAATCGAAGAATAATCGTCTTCCCGCCGTCGTTTGATATAACAAGGACTATCTTTCATTTCCGGTGATCGAAATGTTTAGTGCTTATCTCTTATCATTTGTTGGTTATCAGGCTGTCACAGTCAGTGTGCAGTGTGATCGTAACAACAGCCGGTCTGCTCTTTGCGATCGATCGACGGCAAAAACCTTTTCCCGCGGCAAGGTATCGGGTTCCAGCCGCGGGTTTTTTATTGTTGTTTGCGGCAAAGAAGAAAGTGCCGCTCAGGCCCGCGCCGCTTAAGAAGAATTCAGCATTTCGCGCTTGCCCGCCACCCTTCAGATTGGTATATTTAAAATAGGTAAATAGCTAGTGAAGGGGGATCATACAAATGGACGAAATCAAGACCTGTCCGATGTGCGGAGCGAAGAACGCCGCGGACGCAGAATTCTGCGCGAAGTGCGGCACGCCGCTGTCGGTGTTTACAGACCAGCAGAGAATTGAAATGGGCGAGGATCCGGCAGCGTCCGCCGCGGCGAATGCGGCCGCGCAGGATGAATTTGACCGGGTGCCGGAAACGCCGAAGATCGCGGACTACGGAAACGAACAGCCGCAGCAGGCCGCGGCGGCAGGCGCGGCGTACGCCGGAGCCCAGGCACAGAACGCAGGAGGGGATTCCATGGGATATAAAAAGAAGAAGAGCAAAGCGCCGGTGATCATCGCGATCATCGCCGCGATCGTTTTGATCGGCGGAGGCATCGGCGTCTTCGCATTTTTGATGAACCAGGATTCGGACAAGGTCGAGCTCGACCTCGTGTCGAACATCAGCGTCGACGACATCGCGCTCTCCGGTTACGACGGGGAGGCGACGGCGAACATCGACGACAACGTGCTCCGGCAGACCATCGAGTACGACGGGGACGATGAAGCGGTGTTCGCGTTCATCCAGAGCGTCACGTACACGGTGAACCCGAACGACAGCATCAAGTCGGGCGACAAGATTACGGTGAAGGCGGAATATGACCGGACCGACGCGAAGGACGCGGGCGTCAAAGTCACGAAGGACAACATCACGTTCACGGCCGGAGAGCTCGAGCAGAAACCGGAGCCCGAACCGGAAGAGCCGGAAGAGGACCCGGACGAAGAGGACGATGACGACGAAGACTTCGTCGAGTATTACACGTTCCGCGTCGACACGTCGTACGCCCCCGAACAGGGCGGGAAAGACGACGGATTCGCCGCGGTCCGGACCGAACCGAGCGTCAAGTCCGGAAAGCGCGTCGCCAAGATCTACAACGGCGACACCGTCGATGTAGAGAAGAACTACTACAAAAACGGCTGGTACCGCATCGCGAGAGGGCCTTACGCCGGCTACTACGTCTACGAATCCTCTCTCGTACGATGAAAGGAGAAACGAATGCCAAAAGAAGTACCGTATAAGATCTATCTGGATGAAACGGACATCCCGGAGAACTATTACAACGTCCGGGCCGACATGAAGACCAAGCCGGCGCCGCTCCTGAATCCG
>Ga0256405_10009307_pt1 | contig 13511 bp, 16 predicted proteins | sample RumenRJG_02DNA_FD_189096 | JGI IMG/M metagenome (GOLD analysis project Ga0256405, IMG submission 189096) | Bovine rumen microbial communities from Lethbridge, Alberta, Canada - RJG_02 | ecosystem: Host-associated > Mammals > Digestive system > Stomach > Rumen | place: Canada: Alberta...
ATTATTGACCTCCTGTTGTATCATCCTTTCGTAAGCTGGCAGGCTCACGAACAGTCTAGCACACCAGAGAGGTCATCGCTTAAGCTATACGGAACCCCCGGACTATCCGGGGGTTTTCGGTAGACAAAAACCTCCTGTACTTACAGTGTACAGGAGGCCACAGGTCCTTTTTTATTCACTGTCCATTTTCAATGGGGCAGTTCATCCGCCGCCCTGTTTCTTTTAGTTCTTATAGAACCTCATGTTTTCGTAGTACTTGTTGATGATGCCGTTGAACTCTTCCCACAGAGCGTTTTCGTTATCTCTGCCGGCGTTTCCGATCTCTTTCCACTTAGCACGAAGACCCTTGACGGATTCGATCTCATCCTCGGTGAATTCGCTTCTTGCCAGGTAGAGCTTTGCTTCACTGATCAGTTCTTTCTTTTCAGCGACTCTCTTGGCATAAGTCTCTTTCATATTGTCATAGAAGGCATCACGCTTGTCATAGAAAGCCTTTCTCTCCGTCAGGAATGCCTGCCACAGTTTTTCATCATCCTTATGACCTGCACTGCCGACCTTCTTCCACTCTTCCATGAGTTCGCTGGTCTGCTTTGCAGCTTCCTTGATGTTTTCCAGATCCAGAACTGCCTTAGCTTTTTCGATCAGTTCTTCCTTGAGGACCTTGTTTGCAGCAAACGTTTCCTTCAGGTTAGCGAAGTATTCGTTCTTCTTCTCGAAGAATTCGTTTCTCGCTTCCTTGAATGCAGCCCAAAGTTCATCGTCCTTTTCTTTGTTCAGACGACCGGCCTGCTTCCATTCTTCCATGAGCTGCTGCATCTGTTCGTTGCCCTTCTTGAAGTTCGTACCGGCAGCGATCTCTTTCGCCTTGGCGATGATCTCGTTCTTGCGGTCTTCTACATTGATCTCGACATCACCAGCCTTCTCTGCCAGTTCATCCATGATGGCATTGAAACGGTCGGAAAGTTCCTTCTCATAGAAAGACTCTTCATCTTCTCTGGCATTGCGCCATTTGCGGCTCAGGACCTTGGCTTTGAAGTAAGCCTCAGCGGGATTTTCGCTGTCCCGCAGTTCTTCGAGCTGTCTGATCAGCTCTTCTTTCGTGTTGTAATTTGTTTCCATTCGATACCTTCTTTTTCCGTAATATTATACCATTTTTTGACGAACATACAAATATATCCCGTCAATCCAACGGCTTCTGATAGTAATTCCCGTAGATATCTGCAGTGTCCCGGGTCTCAATGAACGCATTCGGATCCCCTTTCAGGGCCAGTTTGACGACCTCATCTGTCTGGAAGGAGTTCACGACCGTATACAGAAGCATCTCGTCTTCTCCCTTGAATGCGCCCTTGGCTTCCACCTTGGTGATACCGTGACGGACCTTGTCCAGGATAGAATCGATGACCTCCTGCGGCTTCTTGGTGATGATGAAGATCGCCTGATGCGTGTAACGCTTGTGCAGCCTCTTGATCATGTAGCTGTTCATGTACTGATAGATGATCGTATATCCCGCTCTCTCCCAGCCGTAGAGGAAGCCGGTCACGATGATCATGACCATGTTGAACAGGAAGACCTGGTTCCACATGGACTTGTGATACTTGTTGGAATAGTAGACCGACAGGAAGTCCAGCCCTCCGCTGGATGATCCGTTCATGAGAGCCACGCCGGCACCCAGACCGTTGAGCAGTCCGCCGAAGATCGCGATCAGGATCGTATCGTTCAGGACGATATATCTTCCGAACACAGACGCAAACAGCGACGCCAGGATCGTCTGGATCAGAGAAAAGATCGTAAACAGTTTCCCGATGTGACGGTAGACGATCACCGCCAGGATCACGTTGATCGGCACATACAGGAACTGAAAGGAGAAGCTGATGTGCAGGAAATCCTCAAAGATATCGGAAACGATACGGGAGAATCCCATCACACCGCTCGGATAGATCCCGGCAGGAATGGAAAAAGAGGTCAGAGCCAACCCCTGTAGCGCTGCCGACAGGACGACCCAGAGCCCCATGACGATCATATGCGTATACTCGTTCTTTTTTGTCATACAACTATCTATTGTAAGAGAAAACCTCCATCTTTCAAGAGGTTCATTCCCATTCCAGCAATCCTTCCAGCTTCTTTACGAACTCTTCGAGACCTTCCTGATCTTCCAAAGAGAAGCGGTTCAATGAAGGACTGTCGATATCCAGCACGGCGACCACTTCACCGTTTGAATGGATGGGGATCACGATCTCGGAATTGGAGGCGCTGTCACAGGCGATATGTCCCGGGAACTGATGGACATCTTCCACCCTCTGTGTCTGATCGGTCTCGTATGCGGTCCCGCAGACGCCTTTTCCTTTTGCGATCCTCACACAGGCCACCTTCCCCTGGAACGGACCCAGAAGGAGCTCTCCGTCTTTTACGAGATAGAAGCCCGCCCAGTTGAGACCTTCCATATTCTCATAGATCAAGGCAGACGCATTGGAAAGCAGGGGGATATAGTTCCTTGAACTCTCGCTCAGAGCTTCCAGCTGCGCACTCAACAGGTTATACTTGTTCATCTTCTCCTCCTTCCGGAACGGTCGGTAAACGACAGGATCAGTCTCAAGATCTGCAGGAGTGTGGACGCGACTGCTGCGACATAGGTCAATGCGGCAGCGGTAAGTACCTTCTTCGCACCGTCATATTCATCCTCCGTCAGATAGGAATTCTCCCGGATCAGTATCAGAGCTCTGCGGCTCGCATCGAATTCCACCGGCAACGTGATCACCTGGAACAGCAGGATGACGATCTCCATTGCGATCCCGATCCAGATCAGGTTCATCATGCCCAGAAGGGCTCCCATCATGATCGCCAGGTATCCTCCGTAAGAGGAGATGCTGACCAGCGGAAGCAACGCAGAACGGATGTTCAGGAAAGCGTAGCTCTCCTTGTGCTGGATCGCATGTCCGCATTCGTGAGCGGCTACCGCTACCGATGCGACCGACGCATTCTCGAAGTTGTTCTGAGAAAGCACCACCTGCATGTTCCGCGGATCGTAACGGTCCGTCAGGATCCCTGCTGTCTTCAGGATGTCGACACTTCCCAGTCCGTTGCGGTCCAATATATCCCGGGCAACACTTGCCCCGTTCCATCCGCTCATTGCGCGGATGTTTCCGTATTTCGCATAGGTGTTCTGCACGTAGATCTGTGCACCGAACGTCAGTAAAAAGGCCAGAGTCGTAAAACCATAATAGATATAGTAATCATTCATGTTTTCCTACCTTCTTTCCTGTCTCTATTCTAGCGGATTTCGATTCGATCTCAAAACAGGATGATCTGTCATATAATATCCTTATGAAAAAGATCTATCTTGCCGGAGGATGCTTCTGGGGCGTAGAACACTACCTCTCACTGATCCAGGGCATTCAGTCCACCACCGTCGGCTACGCCAACAGCGATATCCCTTCCCCGTCCTATGAGGACCTGAAGGCACACCGTTCTTCCGCAGCCGAGACTGTAGAAGTCCTTTATGATGAAAACGAGATCTCCCTGAACGAGATCCTGGAACTCTTCTTCCTGATCATCGATCCGACGATCCTCGATCGACAGGGACACGATATCGGTCATCAGTACCGTACCGGGATCTACTACACCAATGAGGAAGACGTACCCCTCATCAAAGAAGCGCTGTCTTCTCTTCAGAAGAAATACGAAGACCCGATCGTCACCGAGCTCCTTCCGCTAGAGAACTTCACTGTCGCGGAGGACTACCATCAGGACTACCTGATAAAAAATCCACAGGGCTACTGCCATGTGGATCCGAAGATGTTTGAATTCGTAAAGAAATATAAGAAGGCTTAACCGAGGAAACGGATCAGATCTTCCTGTGCCGCTTCCGGATTGATCTTCTTCAGCTGTCTCAACAGTTTCCGATAGGACTCCTCAGGAGTCCTTTTATAACACTTCTTCGCAAAACCCTTTCCGTAGTATTCCTCGGGAGTCGCATAACGGGCGATCCCCCATCCGTAGAACTCTCCGTTTTTATCCGTCTCATAATCGAAGTCCGTGATCAGGACGTATCCCTTCATCTGCAGACTGGCGATCGTCGTATCAAAGCCTTTCCGCGGCTGCCAGGCATCTTTTCCCTTTTCCTTCGTCTTCACATATCCGCCGATGGCTTTCGCTGTCTTGGACAGGATGGAGTGGTGGGAAGCGATGATGTTGTAGAGGAACTCTTCGTTGTAGTTGGCCAGACCGTCCGATACCCTCGCATCAAAGTCATAGCCGTCTCTGCGGTAGTTCGCAAAGTCATAATACAGGTCTTTTCGGATATAGGCGGCCTTCTTGTGGAAGAACTTTCCGTAGGCGCATTTCGTTTCCAGGATCACCGGTCCCTTCCATTCCCAGACGCCCGGTCCGTCGGAAAAATAGACCTTCGGATCGACGTTCTCTTCGATGGAGAAACCTTTGATCTCGTTGGAAAAGAACGGCACGATCCCGTATTCTTCGATCGCATCGATCAGATCCTGTTTTGTTCTGATATAGAATTTCATTTCACGAAATATGCGGTCGCGATCGCACCGGATCCCGCATAGGTCCCGACCGTCGCACCGACATAGGAGACAGGGAGCTCTTCATTCGGATAGAGATCGGCGTTCTTCTCCATGAACTCCCGGATCCCGGAATCTTCACTGCCGGAATAGGCAAATCCGCAAGGCATCGTCGGATCGACGCCGCCATCGTTCAGGATATATTCACGCATAGCCTGAAGGCCTTTCTTCATCCCTCTGACTTTGCCCAGGACATCGACACCGCCGTCCGCGATCGTGATCAGCGGCTTGATCGACAGCATCTCGCCTACGAAAGCCGATGCGGAAGAGATCCTTCCACCCTTTCTCAGGTTCTCCAGTGTTGCGAACACCGCGATGATCCTGACCTTCTCTCTGGCTTTCTCCATCTCTTCCCAGATTGTATCCAGATCCTTGCCTTCATCTGCCAGTCTCTTCGCATATTCCGCCAGAAGGCCTTCACTGATACAGAAGTGCTTGCTGTCGAAGACCCTGACCTTGCCGTCGAGTTCGGAAGCAGCCAGGCTTGCGCTCTGGAAACAGCCCGAAACACCGGACGAGATGCAGATATACAAGGCATCGCTTCCGTCTTCCGTCTCTTCTCTGAACACTTCTTCATATCGGTACGGAGGGATCTGGGAAGTCTTAGGAAGTTCCTCTTCCCGTTCCATCCGTTCATAGAATTCTTTTCCGGACATCGTCACGCCGTCCAGGTATTCTTCGGTCCCGAAACGGAACGTCAGCGGGATCACACGGATACCCAGCTGTTTTGCGCGTTCCTGCGACATGTCGCTTCCGGAATCGGTAATGATCTTAACACTCATATTTACTCTCCTGTTTCCTTCTTTATTATATGTTTTCCGCTTCGAAAAGACATCAGAACAGTTTCTGTACCATCCACATGTACAAAGCCGTACTGGCCACGATCGCCAGTGCCGTACTGTGCTTCCAGCGGTAGAGAAAAGCCGCGATCATTGCCGCAATTATTTCCGGGGCAAAGTTTTCGACCCGGTCGAAGCGGATATCACGCAGACAGAACACCGTCAGCAGCGCCATCGCACACGGAGGCAGCGTCTTTCCGAGATAATCGGCATGTCCGGATACCGTTCCGCTCTGAAAAAGGAAAGGCAGGAAGCGGATGAAGATCGTCGTGAGAGCGACGACCGCTACGATCAGTACGCTATGCATCGCCTTCTCCTTTCGTCCTCCTGAGGATCTCCAGCATCACGACGACACCGATCATCCCCGGAAGCAGGAAACGTTCCCTTCCGAAGATCAGGATGCACAGGATCGAGATGGCGACCGTCATCAACACGGACGTATGGTCCTTCGTCTTTTCCCACTGACTCAGAACGATCACCAGGAACAGCGCCGTCATCGAGAATTCGATCCCTTCGGTATCAAACGGCAGGATGTCTCCGAAGAGGCTTCCCGTCACACAGCCTGTGATCCAGTAAAGATGGTTCAGTAATGAAAGAAGGAAGTAGTAGCGTTCCGGATCGAGCCCCGTCATATCCCTGGAACAGACCAGAGAGAACGTCTCGTCCGTCAGCGCAAAGATATCGTAGATCCTGTGTCTCTTCAGTTTCTGATACTTTTCCCGCATCCCCAGTCCGTAGAAGAGGTGTCGGATATTTACCATCACCGTCATCAGAAAACAGCTGATCAGGGATGCACCGGAATGTAAAAGATCGATCGCCGCATACTGCATCGATCCCGCATAGATAAAGATACTCATGGCTGCCGCATACAATGTTCCGAATCCGTTCGCTTTCAGAAGGACGCCGAACCCGATCCCCAATACGAAATATCCCGGCAGGATCTTCAGGGAATCCCGCAGCGCTTCCTTTACCGATCTGTCCATGTCAGACCTTCCTCTCCTTCAGATGGTCGATGAGCGTTTCCAGGGAAACTTCTATCCCTCTGGTGATCTCATCCAGTGTCATGGAAGGAACTCCTTCCGCAGCCTGTTCGGGGAGATATGGCACGTGCAGGAAACCTCCGATCATGTTCGGAAACTCTTCTTCGATATAGCGGCAGACCTGATACATCAGGTGGTTGCAGACGAAGGTCCCGGCCGAATTCGAGATCTCTGAGCGGATCCCCTCTTTTCTCATGGCTTCGACCATGTCCCGGATCGGGAGCGTGGAAAAATACGCGTTCTTTCCGTGTTCACAGATCTTCCGATCGATCGGCTGTGCTCCTTTATTGTCAGGGATCCTCGCGTCATCGCAGTTGATCGCAACTCTTTCCGGAGTGACGGCACTTCTGCCTCCCGCCTGACCGACACAAAGGACCGCATCCGGTCTCAATTCTTTCATCAGATCGTACACTTTTTTCTCTGCTTCCCCAAAGACCACGGGCACATCGCATTTCACGATCTCGACGCCTTTGATCTCGTCTTTTACCAGATGTATGGCTTCTTTTGACGGGTTGATCCCGTCGCGTCCGAACGGTTCAAAACCGCTAAGCAGGATCTTCATCTCTCATCACCCCTTCTCTTTTGTTTATGATTCTAACATATAGCACAATAAAGCGGCTTTTTGAGCATATTTTTTCGAGTACCAATGTACTATAATTTTTATAGAAACGGGGGTAAATAATACTATGTTCGACAAGAAAAACAAACTGGACAAAGCGTTTGAAGAAGTGCCTGTCGAAGATCTGGTTTCTGCTCCTACCGCTGCCCTTCAGGGCGTATCTGACGGGGACGGCGAAAAGCTGAAACGTTCCTTTGGGCTCGAAACGATCCGCGACATGGCAGAATGCGAGTGGTATCTGAAAGCACTCGCTGTCAAGAGAAAGGCGGAGGGTGAATAAGATGAAGAGACGCCGCAATCATATCATCGGCCTCCTGATCGGTCTGCTCTGCATGGGCTTACTGACAGCGGGACTGAAATCATGTGACTCAAAGGTCACTCTTCCGAACTTCGACTCTAGCATCGTCACACCGGGCGTCAACGCCAACGCCAAAAAGGTAGACGACCTGATCTCTGCGATCAAGACACCGATCACGCTCGAAAGCGCCGATGCGATCAGCAGAGCCAGACAGGCTTACGATTCACTGAGCGATGCAGACAAACCGTTCGTAACTTTACTGGATAAGCTGAAGGGATTCGAACTGGATCTCGCCAAGCTCGGCGGCGGTCTGATCGCCAATGACGCAGCGACCCTGGACGGATTGCTGAGCGGCATCAAGCTTCCGCTGGATGCGGAAGGCATCGACCTGCTCGGAAAGATCCGCGCCGCTTTCGACGGTCTCAGCGATTCTGAAAAAGCGAAATTCAAGGGACTGGATCTCCTGGAAGGTTTGGAACTCTCCGCAAACGGCGGTGCAGCCGAACTGGACAACCTGCTTGACGGCATCAAGCTTCCGATCACGGCAGAACATTCCGGACTGCTCAGAAAGATCCGCAGCGCCTATGAAGGACTGCCGGAAGCAGAAAAGGCAAAGTTCAAAGGTCTGGATAAACTGAAAGGCTTCGAGTTCGACCTCGGCAAGCTGGATCTCGGAGAACCGATCGCCAACAACGCAGCAGCATTGGATGGCTTGCTCAACAACATCGAAGCGCCGATCACGGCCGACCATTTCGATCTCTTAAGCAAGATCCGTTCCGCATTTGAATCGCTCAGCGATGCTGAAAAAGCGAAATTCAAAGGACTGGACAAGTTAAAAGGATTTGAATGGGATCTCGGTAAACTGGATCTCGGCAGACCGATCGCAAAAGACGCCGCTTCCCTGGACGGTATCCTGGACGGCATCAAGCTTCCGATCACCGCAGAACATTCCGGACTCCTCAGAAAGATCCGCGAAGCATACGATTCTCTGAGCGATGCTGAAAAAGCAAAGTTCAAAGGGCTGGATAAGCTGAAGGGATATGAAGCCGATCTGAACAATGCATTGGACGGCAGCACACCGGATTCCGTCAACGAACTGATCCGTCTGATCCCGACTCCGATCACTCTGGATTGCGAAGACGCTATCAACAGAGCCCTCTCCGCATACAACGCACTCAGCGATGCGGACAAGGCCAACGTCAGCAACTATCCGCTGCTTCAGGATTACCTGACTCAGTTACAGAAGCTGAAGAGCGGCAGTGCCGATCTTCCTAAGACAGGTATCGATTAAGGAGGGAAAGACATGAATAAGTATCCTTATTTAAGTGACAGACAGAAAGCTCACAACACTTCTCTGGCTCTGATCGTCATCTCTGCCCTTCTGGGCCTGCTTGCGATCTTCACAAAGAACAGGATCGCCTACTGCGCCGGTGCAGTCGTCGCAGTCGTCTTCTACGCATTTGCGATGCACTATCTGGAATATCACAACGTGCAGGGTCAGAGCATCAAGAGATACATCCTGGCCTTCCACTGTTTCGCAATCCATGCGCTCCTGCTGGTATTTGCTTCCTTTGCGGGTCCGGCCGGAACGCTGTCCTATCAGGTCCTCCACGGACTGGCTGATGCCTTGCTGATGGCGGCTCTGCTGACGACCGCAAGGATCTACCGCAAGGATCTGAGCCTTCCTCTGATCGTTGCGCTGGTCATCGCGACCTTCCTGCTTGCGCTGCTTAACATCAACACCGTTCTGGCGATCGTGCTGGCTGTTGCCGGTGCCGTCGCTGCGTTCCTCTCCTTCAGAGAATCGATCCCGGCAGCCCTCTTCGGATGCATCACCGCAGTTGCAGCTCTGGTCCCGTTCTTCACCGGAACGACACCTGAGATCCACCACTGGCTGCACGTCCTTGCATGGGTCCTCGCAATGTTTGCGGCATACCGCACCTACGCGATCGTAGAAAGAGAAGAAGACGCTGTTTCTGTAAGCAGAACGAACCTCAGCGTAAACGAAGACGTCAAGGGAGAAGCTCCGACCAGAACGGTCTTCCCGACCGCTTTCGAACCGGATGATTCCTGGTTCGACAAGGAATACCAGGGCAAATCATATGAAGAGCTGCTGGATGCTCCTCTGTCCGCCTTCAAGGGAGTCTCCGAAAGAATGGCAGACGATATGAAGGACGCCTTCAACATCAAGACGATCCGCGAACTTGCTGACAGCAAGTACTTCCGCTGGGCGAAAGAGATCACGGACGAAGCAGATCATAAATAGTATCTGAGATCTCAACAAATCTATAAGATCCCGTCATGTCATATGGCGGGATTTTTTACAATTTGCACAACATCCATATTTTCTGTAAATGTACGAAATATCATAATTATTTACAATAAAATTGAAAATATTTCTTTCAAATGAAAGGGGGGACAAACCATAGAATGAACCGGTTTCTCCATAGATCCAGAATATCGCTTCTGATATTGATGACGGTCATCGTCAATATCTTCTTTTCCGGTCTCTGTTTCAGCAATACAGTAAAAGCGGAAACGACAGAGGTCTCGACCGCCGAGGAATTAAAAGAGGTACTGGCGAGACTGAACGCAGACGGAGGATCGGAGACGGTCGTCCTTCTGGAAGACATATCCCTCCCGGGAAACAGCGGGATCCAGTTTAATAAAGGTGAACTCACGATCCTTGGCGAAGGACATAAACTTACAGCTACCTGTGTCATCCAAGGCCCCGCCGTCCTGAATCTGGGAAAGGAAGGTTACAGCGGAACACTGCAGATGGTCCCGGGCAACTCTTCCACCGGAGTCCTCGATGTATACAACACTTCAGTACTGAACATCTATGATGGAGTCACGATCGGTCCTGCCTCTCCGATCGGCATGGCCGGAGGTATCCAGGCTCACAACACTTCGACAGTCAATATGTACGGAGGGACGATCGCCGACTGCAGCAGCCACGCTGTTGCGGGTGGTGTATATTTGGATGGAAACGCCGTATTCAATATGTATGGCGGGACGATCAAGGGCTGTACCGGCGTTATGGGCGGAGCTGTCGGCCTGTCGGGAGGAAATCCGATCGGCGGTTCAGGTGAAGGCAGGGCCGCTTTCCGTATGAACGGAGGAACTATTGAAAACTGTACGGACAGTTACATCGGCGGTGGAGCCATCAACGCTTATACCGCATATCCGATCTCCATTACTATCAATGGAGGAACGATCAAAGATTGCAAATCGACATCTTACGGCTACGGCGGAGCAATCACCCTCTATACAACTTCCGATACATCCTTTCAAATGAATGGAGGATCCATCATAAATTCAGTCTGCGGAGGAAACGGCTACGGCGGCGCTATTTTCATCCTTTGCCGGAGCACAAATAATATCCAATTCAACTCCGGAACCATTAAAGACAACAGCGCTAAAATCGGTGGCGGACTCATGATTTTCAGTGGAAACGTTACGATCGCCGACAGCTTCTCCCTTCACAACAACACCGCTTCTGCCGCCGGTGATGACATCTACAACAACGGAACGAACGTCAATCTGGGCACTGTAGACAGCTCCGCAACTCTTGAATCCTGCGGACACAAGATCACAGGCTGGTACGAAGATGCGGAAGCCCGTTGGAGTTATAAGCCTTGTACAGAAGAGGAAGACCATCTTGAGCTGTTCACTCATACCGGCGAAGTCTACGCCGAAGAATACGGATTGAAGGCTGCACACGGCGAACTGCTTTACACAGTCACGTGGGTCAACGAAGACGGCACTGTCCTTGAGAAAGATGAAAATGTCCCCCACGGAAGTGACCCGAGCTATGACGGCGAGACTCCGACCAAGGAAGCCACCGAACAGTATACCTATACCTTTAAAGGCTGGGACAAGGAATTCTCCCCTGTCACAGAAGACATCACCTACACTGCAACGTATGAATCGGCCTTGAGAACATACACCGTCACCTGGAAGAACGAAGACGGAAAGACCCTCGAAACAGACGAGAACGTTCCGTACGGAAGCGATCCGAACTACGACGGTTCTGAGCCGACCAAGGCCGCGACCGACGAATATACCTATGAATTTGACGGATGGGAACCAGAGACCTCGCCGGTAAAAGGAAATGTGACCTATACTGCCAAGTTCAAAGCTGTTCCTGTTCCGGAACCGGAACCGACTCCGGATCCTGAACCGGTTCCAACACCGGAACCCGAGCCTGACCCAGAGACTACTCCAACACCAACTCCAACGCCAACACCGGCACCGACGCCTGCACCGGCTCCGACTCCTTCCCCAAGCCCAAGACCGGCTCCATCCCCAACACTGGCGCCTTCTCCGGAACCTGATCCGGGCCCGACGCCTGAGCCTGATCCAACTCCGGAACCAACACCGGAACCGGATCCGGTCATCATTCCTGATCCGGATACACCGGAGACTGATCCTGTAAAGTATTGGGCATTGATAAACCTGATCGCTGCGATCATCACCGTCCTTACCTCTCTGGGAATGGTCCTCACCTATTTCCGTCAGGATGACAGGGATGAACGGAAGAGATCGAAATTCATAGGTCTCCTGTTGGCGATCCTCTCCGTTATCATCTTCCTTCTTACGGAAGACATGAGAAACAGGATCCGGCTTACCGACAGGTTCACATGGATCATGATCGTGATCATGTTGCTAAACTTCCTGCTTGCCTTCTTCACAAGAAACAGATTCGATGATGAGGAAGAGGAGGAAGATCCGGCATAACATAAAAGAGCAGGAACCCTGCTCTTTTTGGTTGTTGCTGATCTTTTTTTATTCTTCGCTCGCGGAATAGCTGATGATATCCTCGATAATCTTTTCCTCTTCCTTTTCCGTGATCTCATCATCCACGAATTTTTCCCGGAAGATCACTTTCATACTGGAAAGCTGAGCGTAATCGATCTTCTTTTCCTTGATATCGTTTCGTTCCAGCCAGAAGATATCCGCAAAGGTCCAGGTAAAGAAGCACAGGAACATATCCATCGCTGTTGAAAGATATTGGGATTCCGGGAAACTGAAACACAGGACACCGCTGATCACCGACAGGATGAACAGAAGCAGAGAGAAACGGGTGTTGCTGTTGAGTTCTTCCTGTGTCTCACCGAGCTTCATATTGTAGTAGTCGCTGATGCTCTCCTTGATGGTCTTCTGTCTCTCTTTGGAAAAACGTGTCCCCGTGATCTCCAGAACGATCGGATATTCCAGAGGGATGTATTCCGCATTCTCTTCCAGGTAGTTCACAAAATCCTGGTTCAGATCTTCGTAACCGACGACAGAATACTTGCTGATGATGTCTTCATAACAGTTGACGTTCACAGAGATATAAGCCAGATTGTTTTCGACATAGTAGTCCTTGACGTACCGTTCGATATCGACTTTCTTGTTTTTGAATCTGTTCAGATATTTATGATTTTTCAGGATCGGCATATACTATCTTCTATTCTATTATATCACGACAGATCCAGACCCTTCAGTACCGCCACAAAGAGCTTCTGATACTCTTTCTGAAAGGAACGGTTCGCATAGATGTAGTCAAACCACTTGCGGTCTCTCTGAAAACAGAGGATGTTCAGACCCTCGGTATCCAGCTCGTAAGTGTTGATATAGGTCTTCTCCCCTTTTCTCCTTTTTGCCCAGCGTTTCGCAAACTCGATATCATCGCTCAGATAAAAACCCTGCGCAAAATCAGCGTTCTTTCTTCCGTGATGGATGTCTGGTTCTTTGATGATCTGAAAACCGCTGTGGTAGAGAATGAGTTTTGTGTTCATTAATGTATGTTTGGATCGGTTTTATTTCAATGTTTACTTGCCGAAGAGGCCGCCGAATTCCTCAAAGATGTTTTCTTCCTTGCCGGCAGCGATCTCGGTCGACGTCGTTTTCCAGTATTCACACAGATCGTTTATGAAACGGATCTTCAGAGATTCAACGAAATCGATGTTTTCGGTCTGTCTTTATTTTATATTATCAGTTATCTGCATTCAAAAAGCACAGTTTAGTGAACCGCCCCACAAAAACTGGACAGTTCATAAAAAAGCGCTTTTAGAACTATTAAGGTATGATTGCCTGTATTCCATAGGTGTCATACCTTTTAGTTTTCTCTGCGGTCTTTCATGGTTGTAGAAG
>Ga0256405_10009308_pt1 | contig 13509 bp, 10 predicted proteins | sample RumenRJG_02DNA_FD_189096 | JGI IMG/M metagenome (GOLD analysis project Ga0256405, IMG submission 189096) | Bovine rumen microbial communities from Lethbridge, Alberta, Canada - RJG_02 | ecosystem: Host-associated > Mammals > Digestive system > Stomach > Rumen | place: Canada: Alberta...
GGAAAACATTATTTGAAATGTGTGTAATATTGTCAAAGAACGCTAATTCTGCCTCTTTATAAGGCTTTTTGAACTCTTAATTCTATTTTATAAAAATACACACTAATTGCAGAGATAATGCCAGTCGTTTTTTAAAATCATTATCTCGATAGTGTGTAATTTTATCATTAACTATTTCATAAAGTTTATACAGGAAGCGCAAACAGACAAGACAAACAGCGCATCTTTTTCTGATGCAGAGATAGGGTTTTCTCCTCCGTGTCTTATGCCGGCATTACAAGCGTATTTATACGTTTTCCGCAAAACCTCTTCAAAATCTGGATCGATGTTACAGCCATTGTTTTTCATTTGAGTTATTGCTCTTCCAAGCGTATCGGCTGTAGCTGAATTGTTGCGAGCCACAGAAAGAACCATTGCCTCTAAAGCGTTTGATGCTTTTGCTATGACTGCGTTGTAATCTGGTTCGACCTTATTTGATAATAGATCGATAGCTTCATTGAAAGCTTGATCAACTTCTTTAATACCGGTCATAGAAGCTTTTTTAAATTCTTCTACTTCTATATCGCTCATAACCGGAATTACTTTGTAATTAACTATTCTGTATTTGCACCCGTTGAACCTAAACAATTGATTATATTTTTCCGCCAGCTTTTCTTTTCTGCTTTCATCTGAATCCATAGCTAATTCGGCGAAATCAAACAACTGATTCCAAGGACAATTTTGAAAATACCGAATTGTATTTTCTTTATTATGAAGGAAGACCATTTGATCAGTAAGTTCTTGCGATTGTTCTATTCCAAAGAAATCCATTATATTTTTCAGTATTCCAAAAAGTTCTCCGTTTTCCAAGGAATTATATTGATTATAAAACGATGTAATTATCGCTCTACGAAAACCGCTATTATATTCATTGTTGTCTATAGAGCTAATAAAATTGTTTCTTTCAGAAAATGATTGATCCATCTTATTTTCCTCCAAATCCCGCAAAGAGTATAAACAGCTCTACTACTGCTCCAATCAATCCTATAATGGCACTTTCCTTCTTGTAGCTCATAGAACCAAACAATAGCGCCACTATAACAGCGATTATGATGGTTCTAACGGTGTCTTCTAAAAAGAATTCTCTAAAGATTTGCCACATCATCAGATAGATCCAGTTAAACATTGGAGCCATCTGAGGGACAAAAACATTGGCCAATATAGTCACAACTATATATGAGAGTATCAGGATCAGAAGCGACTTGAATAAACCTTCAAGTGTTCTCATCTATATCATTACCTCCAGGCTTTCACATAGTGGCAAAAGTTGTTCGAGTTTATCCACGATTCGATGCTGTTCTTCAAATGGCGGCAAAGGAACATATAAATTGCACAGGCTATCTGCGTTTAATGTTTCTCCCTTAATTGCGTTTTTACTATTTCCATATTGAGTAAGATAAGGAAGAACCTTGAATAAGTACTTTTGTAATGTTCTGTCCTCATCTTCAAACGGAAAAATCGAAATGATCGCTTCATTATGCAGAGCGTTGATATCAAGATATGATACTCTGCCTACTGTAAGTTTGAAACTCATGATCATTGTTCCTGCCGGGGAGATGTTTTCTTTGAACTTTTCTTTAAACCCCGCTTGGCTGATGAATTCTTTGGTTTTAGATACATGCCCATCGGCGACCATGTCGGCGATAGAAACCCAAGGTACATCGTTTTCCTTGCCCCACCAAGTTGGTTCTGCTCTTGGTGGCGTTTTCCCAGGTCGTAAATTCGCAATTATGCCTAACTTTGTCCATGCCCAATTTTCAGGAATATCAAACGGATATTCCTCCTCGACCATATCGGTCGTTTTATCTTTCTTCAGTTTCTTTTCTTTAATCAGGGAAGCTTTTAATGATGCTACGTTGTCGAGATAATCGTACACATTTCCATCACTTTCCAACTGTTCTGTCAGTTTTCCCTGCATTGCAGCCTGCAGAATAGCGTCCTTCATATTCCCAGAGAATGTCTTCTTAAGCTCTACAAGATCCTTTTCAATCTTCTCGTATTCGTCAATCTTTGCCATAAGTTCATCAATTCTGGCAACGATTCGGATCTGTTCTTCGACAGGAGGGAGCGGGAAGTACAGATTACGCATCGTATCAGTTCCGACTCTCGGCATTTTTACGCCATATGTAACTCGATTAATAACATCGTCCACATATGGCGATCTGAGATAGAACATTGTATATCGTGCAGACGTTTTTCCAAGCATATCAAAAGGAACCAATTCCGGAGTACAAATGCCATCTTCGTCCGCTATTAGAACCTTTAATAAATACGGACGAAGTTTTGAATAAAGAATATTGCCTTTGTTGAATACGGTTTTGTCGCCAATTGCTTTTCTTTCAGATACTTTCTTCTTTACGAGTAAACGTCCACCTTTTTCGATGTCCTCCATATCTAACATCCAAGTATCCGGATCGGCATTCTGGGCGTTAATCTTTTTCTTGGTCTTAGTATATGTCGAGATGTCTCCAAATCTAACCCACGCCCAATTATCTGGAAGATCAAATGGAATGTCTCCATCGTACTCATTAATCGAGAGAGAGTTTAATAATTCGAACACATTGGAGTCGGTATGTTCGCGAGCGGTTAATTTTCCCTCAAACGCTGCCTGTAGCACTGCATTCCTAAGATCTTGTGCTAATACATGAGGCATATTACTGCACCCCCAGTAAATCAAGGATCTCCTTCAGTTTGGCATCCATTTCCGCATCCAGCGCTTCACGTTTCTCAATAAATGCTTTGATCGTATCTTCCGGCGAAAGAATGATCTTTTCTTCAACCGGATAGCCGCACAGATCAAGGTCATAGCCATTTGCTTCTATATCGGTGATCGTATATTTTTTGGACTTCCAGGTATCAGACATATCTTCATGAGTCTTTTCATCAAGTATTTCGACACGGTTATTCCACCATTCGTCGACAGGCGCGAAGTGTTCGCGTTTCATTGGCTTAGTCTTGCTGAAGTGTTTGTATCCTTCCGGCATATCTAAACGATAGAACCAGGTCTCTTCTGTCGGACCGGTCTTATCGAAGAACAGGAGGTTTGTCGCGATCGATGTATATGGGGCAAAACATGACTGCGGTAGCCTGATGATTGTATGTAGATTGCACTCTTTCATCAAATACTTCTTGATCTCTGTCTTGGAATTATCATTGCCAAACAGAAATCCATCAGGTACGACAACAATTGCACGTCCGTTCTTTTTAAGGCGCCTTACTGTCAATGCGACAAACAGATCTGCTGTTTCTGATGATCTCATGTCGGCCGGGAATGCCAGTTTATCATTATCTGATGCTACTCCACCATAAGGCGGATTAAGGCAAGCCACATCAACTAAGTCATCACCGAAGTATTCGGAGAAGTTCTTTATATCAAGCGAATCGCCGTATCTGACGTTAGGAAGATCTACACCATGAAGTAACAGATTTGTGATGCAGAGCCTATAGGGCATTGGCTTGAACTCTCCGCCTCTTACAGAATTCTGTAATTGAACATAATCTTCGTTATGTCCTAAACGAAGCTGTTTTCTTAAGTGCTCGATGGTATCAACCATAAAGCCTCCGGTACCGCAAGCCCAGTCTGCCATCGTTTCACCAAGTTTTGGATCGACATGATCTACACCGAATTTGGTGATTGCTCTTGGTGTATGGAATTCACCATACTTACCCATGGCCTGCAAACCATCAAGCAGGCTTTCGTACATCACGGAGAACTCATGAGAATCGGATGCTTCACCAAGATCCACTTCATTAAACATATTTACGACTTCTCTTAAGAAATACCCGTTCTTCATCAGGTTAGTAGCGTCGCCCATAACCTGTTTCACCAGTAAGGCACGATCATCATTGCTGTCGAAGATAACGGTGCTTTTTCCGTTTACGTCAATTGCGTCACCTCTCAAAACAGGGATCAGTTCTGTATCAACGAAACTGATCAGTTCTTGACCAGTTTTCTGCTTTTTGACATTTTTTTCACCTTCTGCTGTTAACGGATCAGCCCAGTCTCTCCAGCGATATCCGACTGGGATAACAGGCTTGTAATTATCGTCAAGTTCATTCTCTTCTTCCTTATAGTCAAAGACCTTCAGAAAGATAAGCCAGACAAATTGAGCAAGTCTTTGGACATCACCATCGACTCCCTGGTCCTTGCGCATTACATCCTGTAATCTTTTAATCAATGTTGCTAAACTCATTTATTCGTACCTCACTCGTAAACTCTCTTCTCGAGCTCTTTTAATACAGCGTAGTATTTTTCCTTTGTCCCGAAATATTTCTTCATAATATTAAGCGGGCTTCCATAGTCCTTGAACCTGTCGTGCTGGAAGGTCATTTTGACATCCTTCAGATTGACGAAACTTGTGTCCGCATATGCGTCAAGAAGGCCTCTTAGAATATCTCTTTTGTCGCTTTCAAACATTGACAGGTATTTGACCACCTCGGTGTTCTGTGTCCTCTGATGCTTGCTCATAGGAGGCTCGATGTCATAACCGAAGTAGGCAATAATATCGAACTCATCAACTTTGTATCCATAACGGATCTCAAAGGACATTCCCCAACTGTCATCTTCAAGTAACAGTTCGCTGGCGAATCTTGCTTTGTCCTGGGCAATCGTCCAGGCCTGTTTGAAGTCTTCGTATGTCGGATATTGTGATTGAATGTTGTTTCTCACACACATATCAAGGTTCTGTTTGACAAGGTTGCCGTTCTTATCAAGATATCTGACTTCCTCGCCAATAATTTCGACATCAACACCGTTGACTCTGACGATACGGTCAGGCTTTTTAGGACCGGTAGGTCCCTGAGGCGGTTCCGGTTTTACCGGCGGCGGTGTAAACGGCTTACCAGGATCAACCAGAGTGACCGTTACCGGATCACCGTCAAATGCCGGATCATTGAATTTGAGATAGTTCTTCCTGAAGTCAAGGATTGAAAAATACATCTTGGTATCTTCTTCACCATCACATTCAAACTTTTCTTTGATTCTGGTGCCACGCCCTATGATCTGCTTAAACTCGGTCATAGAACCGATCGTGCGGTCTAAAGCGATGATCTTACAGGTCTCTGCATCAACACCAGTTGACATCAGACGCGATGTCACGGCGATCACAGGATATTTGGAATTCGGATCAACGAAGTTATCCAACTGCTTTTTGCCGATATCGTTATCTCCGGTGATCTGCATTACATATTTAGGATTCTCCGCCACAAGATCTGCGTTAAGGTTTTCGAGCCTTCTCACGGTATCCTGGGCATGTTCTATGGATTCACAGAAAACGATCGCCTTGGCATATCGGCAATCGTTTACCTTCATGAAGTCGGTAATGCGTTCCGCAACCAGCTGTCTTCTTTCTTCGACAATGATCTTTCTATCGAATTCTTCCTGCGTATAAGTTCTTTGTTCGACAGGATTTCCGTCGATGTCGAGTTTTCCTGAAGGAGGAGTATATCCTTTCTTATCTACATCGAGTTCAACAGAGATGACTTTATATGGAGCTAAGAATCCATCTTCGATACCCTGTTTTAAGGAATAGGTATAAACAGGATTGCCGAAGTAATACATATTGGATTCTTCTTCCGCTCTGACTCTGGTCTCATGTGCCTTGTCAAACTCTTTTCTCAGTCTGCCGATCATCTTCATGTCGTTTGGATTGTTTGCCAGGGCTGAAGTTAATGTGGAAGCCGCTTTTTCTTCTGCTATGGACGCTTCTTCCACGCCGCCATCTTTTGGAGTGGCTGTCATACCGATCTGCACGGCATCACTGAACCAGGTAAGAATCTCATGCCATGAGGAATCTTCAGAAGCTGAACCTCTGTGAGCCTCGTCAATGACGATCAGATCAAAGAAGTCTCTTGGGTATTTTTTGAAGTAATCCGTATCGTTTGATTTAAGCTGCTGATACAAAGCCAGATAGATGTCTTTTGAAGTGTCGATCTTGTCATTATCGAACTTGACCATGGCATCAGTAAAAGGCGCAAAATCCTTTCTCATTGTCTGATCAACAAGAATGTTTCTGTCTGCCAAAAAGAGGATTTTTTTCATCTTACCCATCTTCCAGAAACGCCAAATGATCTGGAAAGCGGTAAAGGTCTTGCCTGTACCGGTTGCCATTACGATCAAAGCGCGCTTGTTGCCTTTGGCGATATGTTCTACCGTTCTGTTGATGGCGATACGCTGATAGTAACGGGGCTTCTTACCGCCAAACGTAGTCCAATATGGATATGTAATGATTGCTTCTGTGTCGTTTGACAGACCTTTTTCTTTCATATATCTGTCCCAAAGCTCATCCGGTCCTGGGAAATCATCAATACGCATACGCTTATTGATACCGGTGATCATGTCCTTTTCGATCAGTTCGTTACCGTTTGTGGAATAAGCGAAAGGAACGTCAAGATCGGTAGCGTAATCGATAGCTTGTGAGTATCCGTCATCCGCTGAATGATCCTGACCTTTTGCTTCAACCAGAGCCAGCAGGACGTTGTCCTTCCACAGTAAAAGATAGTCTACCTTTTTCGGTTTTCCTCTGTGAGCGACGTTGTATTCATCGATGGATATACGGCCATCTGTATAGTAGTATTCCATGACGATCTTATCATTGTTTGCCCACTTGGCCTGTATGACCGGGGTTATGTACTTCATCTTCGTTGTCTCTTCGTTTTGCTGCTGCTGAAGCAGATCATTTGGATCTAATACTGCCATTTTCAACTTCCTCCTTTCAGCTCTTTCTTGTATTTGTAATAGGTATTCCTGGCGATGCCAAGCTCTTCGATGATCTTGTCATCATCCATGTTTCCCTCAAAATCTTTTGATAGTTCCTTGATTCTTGCTTTCATCTCTAAGGATTTTTTTGTAGTTAGTTTGGTGCCTTTTTTGATGCCTACTCTGTTGCCGTTGCTCATAGCCGTGACCATGTGTCTTCTCGCATACTTCATGGCAATATCCCTTTGCCCGGCATAATTCATCACACACTTGCGAAGAACACCTTCAAAGTCTTCTTCACTGTTAATCAGCGTTTTGATGAACAGGCTGTTGCACTGCGTGGATCTGTCAAACATCAGCTCAATGCCTCGGTTATAGATGTTCATATATTCTTTGACGATCGCATCAACATCGAAAGCAGATAAATTATCAATCAGATCTTCAACGGAATCACAGATCAGAAAATCGCCTTCTTCAAATCTTTCAAGTTCCCTCCATGGATTCTCCGAAATAAAAGTTATTTCATCTCCGTAAATCGACTTGATGACTGCTTTATTTTTATCCGGTCTGATTTTCTCAAAATAATAAATAACTTTCATTTTTGCTTTCCTACATTACTATTCTATTCCATTGTATCATAGTGTATCAAATTTTCATATTTACTTTTAATATTATTTGATGTTATTATGTAGTTGTTTATCATATGTTGATTTAATACTATATTGACTATTATATGCACTTGAATGAAAAAGTTGGGTTTCGGACATCTGGGTGCCCGAAATAGCCGAGAAAGAAGGATACGTTGATCTATTACATAGAAGACAAAATCGGAAGAAAATCAGTCTATAAAAAAGTTATTACTGACGAAAACGGGAACCTCATTTCTGAGCGCAAAGTTGAGATACCTCTTTATACCATAGAAAAAGACGGAAAGATGTGGTTTATACTGTATGACGACGATATGAACGTCCTGTCGCTCCCATCGTCCTATCTGAACTTCGATATAGCGAATGCTTCTCTGAATACTCGCAAAAACAGCGCCAATGCGCTGCGAATAATTTACGTGTTCCTTTCACTCTCGAACTACGATATTCGACACCTGGAACAGGAACAACTGAACGAACTGATCAGTTTCCTACAGGGGCTGAACTCCAATCCCGAAATCTTCAAGACAAAAACCACCCGTTCAAATGACACAGTTAACGGATACCTGTCGGTCTATCGTTCTTTTTTCAGGAACAAGCGTATCAGGTCATCTGCCCTGTTTGATGCCAAAATAACCCGCAGAGAAGTAACTTATGACAGCGATTTCTCTGGAGCCGTAGAGCGCGTTCAGTACACGAGTAACCTGCGTACTAACGATCCGAACGCACACACTGTACCGAAATATATCTCGCCAAATGAGTTCGAGCGGCTGTATAAGCTGGCAATCAGGAAGAAGGATACCAGGGCGATGATCATAATGCGTCTGATGTACTGTTATGGGTTGCGGCTTGGCGAGGTTCTCGGGTTAACGATGGAAGATCTGCACGAAACGCACCGTGACAATGTTCTTGTGCCGACGCTGACGCTACGGAACCGGCTATCTGATAAGGATTACCAGTACGCAAAGAACCTCGGGCACGTTGATAAACCGGAGACATATCGCAGTAAAGAATACACAAAAGCCAAAGTGGTTATCGTTATTGACTATCCGCTGTACGAAATGATCTTCGATTACATCTCCGATGTTCATCCCGTCGAGATGGAAAAGCATAAGAAGAACTATGATGCCGGCATTGCTGACATTGTATCTTGGCGTGATGCGTCAGAATATAACCATTACATTTTCCTGTCAGATGTGGGAACGCCCCTCAGCGGGCAAACGTGGGGAAATTACCTGAAGCCGTACTTTACTGAGGCAGGCATCGATCTTGACCTTGGGTACCGTGAGAACAATCTGTCTCATCGTTTCCGCCACGGCTTCGCTATGCTGCACGCGCATTACCGGAAAGAACCGGTAGGCGCACTGCAGCTTCAGCTTATGATGCGTCACAAGTCCCTTTCGTCAACGATGAAATACTATAACCCGACGCAAGAAGAAGAATTTAAGATCAAAGAGGAATTTGCAACAGAACTCGAAACACTGATTCCAAGCTTGAAGGAAGGAGTTGATCTGTTTGAAAGATGAAATAAGAGACGCACTGTTGTTTGCTAAGCCTTCTTTTGAAAAGAAGATTGATCTGTTTCAAAACGAAGATGTTCTCAGTTTCTGGGAAAATAAAGACGCTTCCTGGGAAAATATATGTGCTTTCGCAAACACCCGTATCAATGGATATCGCACAATTCATAAACTCACCATTGGAATGCTAATCTATCTTGTCGAAAGCGGGCATTACAACGGGTCTTTCAAGGAAAAGCTCAGGTCTGAATTGCCATATCTGAAGGAAATGTACGGTTCATTCAAATCTGTTTTTGCAGAGATGTTTCAGCCGGATTATAACAAGATTGTTCTTTTGGAAATTGATGGCGTAGACGGGGTTTCGTTAAAAAAGATCGCAGATTGCAATTATGTGCTTAGAGATCTGTTTGTTGAATATGTTCGTGAAGACGGCAAAAAATGCCATCAGCCGAATGCGCACATAGACTATCATTTTCCCTTAAGTGCTGGGAATCAGCACATTGACAGTTATCAGGACATCAATTCCGAGACATTCTGGAATCAAATCAGGTATTACCAGAACCTATATAATAATGATGATAAATCTAAGGATAAGGCAGTGAAAACCGTTTGCCGATTCTATCGTTGGCTTGTATCTAAGTATAGTGATTATGACTTTTTTACGGGTTCCTCTAACCTGACCACCGAACTGATCTTGAATAATGCACTTGTAAGGAATATAAAACGTGGCGCATACTTTACAACTTTTACAAAAACCGAAGACCTCGGCGATAAACCCTTGATCTGCTTCATTATCAGAAATATGGACACTTACTCCACTGTCTTGAAAAAAATTGATCATTTCATCCTGAATACCGAGAACGTAAACACACCTCTCTACAGATCGTTAGTTATTAGTTACACCCAAAATGCCCCATCTGTTACCGAATCCACTTGGTGTGGCTTTACGAATTACATCACGAATGCACTCCACTTTGTTGAAGAATTGAAACAACAGCCAGATTATCCAAATCCAAGCATCTACCAATTTAACACCGCCGAAGCCGTGCTGATCCGCAATTATTTTGAAAAAGACCGAAACAGTGTCAATCTTGCTACATTGAACAATCGGATCGGTGCTACCAGAAGATTTTTCCAATGGTGTAAAACAGCAGATAAGTTGTTATTCGACGATACATTCTTCGATTATCTCTCTCAGTATGAAGAGCCGAATATGTATCACGGCGAGGCGATTCCAAATAGTGACTTGCATAAAATTGCGGAGGCCTTCAAAGTTGCCTGTCAGAAAGATCCTTCATATCTACCGTATTATGCTATTTTCCTGATCCAGGTTGAAACTGAATTCCGTGTATCACAGGTGTGTGGTCTCAAAGTGTCTGCACTGCAACCAACAATGAAAGAAGATCAGTTTCTCGTATATTCCAACACTAAAACCACAAACGGAAAAAAATCTCTGCAGCCGATCTGCCTTTCAACAAAAAAGATTCTTGAAGCCGTTATTAACGATACTCAGGGATTACGAGATGAGTCAGCTTCATCCGTTTTTGCCGAAAACATTTTCTTGAAAAAGAGTTATAACGGTGCAGTTATTCCGATTACATCAAATATATTTCTTGATGTATTTCAAAAGATATGTGAAAAAGCCGGCGTCAGAAAATACACCTCTCGCAACCTCCGCGACACGCATATGACAAAGGTGTTTGAATTCATACTTAAATCCGGAAAAAGCGATCTTGAAATGGGATTGCTGTCAAGACATTCGCACATCGACACCACGAAAAGCCATTACATCGAAATGGAACTCACAAAGATGTTGGAAAGTACATACGAGGTCATCCTGGACAGCCGTGATATCAACCAGCGTGCTCACGTCTTATCTGAACTTCCGGACACGCTGAAAGACAATGACAGCATTGTTGAAGGAGGTTGCGGTCATTGTAAAGCATCAATGTGCGCCATCCAGGGAAGTACTCCCTGTTTGATCTGTGGCCATTTTGTCACGACAATCGCGCATAAACAGTACTTCGTTAAGATGATCGATATGGTAGAAAATCGGTTGAAAACGGCTACCATTCCGCACGAAATAGAAGATCTCAATCTGATGAAAAAACTGTATGTGAACTGGCTGAGAGAGATTTACATTCACGAGGAGGAAGAAAATGCAGAATATAGCGATTGTTAATCAGTATATTGATCACGTTCCCTGGCAGGGTAATCCTGCATTCGCCTTTGGCGATGATGCTGCGAAATACGAAGAAGCTTTCAGGAATGTAATTGAATATGTTCCGGAAACAGACAAACGAATTCTGTTTGAGGATGATGTTTGGGATTTTCGACAGTTTTACAAGGATATCAATACCATGTCATACAAATTGATATTTTCCGCAGCAGATGTAGACTACAAAGACTACCTGAAATTTTTTGTCATCTACGCCATTGGAAGAAAATCCAAGGTCTCCACTGTTCAGCGGAGGACAGGTGATTTCATTACAATTATTTCTTCAGTAAAGAAAAGAACGAACCACAACACATTCAGCCTTATCACCACGGATGATATTATCGACGATATCGAAGACAGGGATATTTCCAACAGCAGAAAGCACTCTTTGTTTGCGTGCGCCCATACAGTCTATTCGTTTATCGTGAAGAACTACAAGCTGGATCTGTCAGTGGACATAGAAATCCTTTTGGATAAGTCGTCTCACTACAAGAAAAAAGCCAAGGAAGATGATGATAAAACACCGAACATCCCTGAAGAATACTACAAGATTATTATAAACAAGGCAAACGAAGTTCTGAAAGACGAAACTCAGCCATTTAATACGCGAATGACTGCTGGACTGATCATTGTTGCTTCGCAGACAGGATTAAGGCGTCAGGACCTGACCGGGATGAAGATTGATGACCTTAATGAAAAGAAGCTTCCAGTAACCGGTGTTACCTGTAACTATCTTCACTTTCAAACGCGCAAACCGTCTAAGGCACATAGTGATATGCTGGAATTCGATATATATGCCAGCCAGATGTGTGCCGAGGCCTTCAATAAGATGAAGGAACTTCGCGAAGCGTGTGAGTTCTCCGGTGAACCGTACCTTTATGTTCTTGACAGCGTTAACAGATCTACAGATGAGTATCCTATATTGGAAAGCAGGGTTAACAAGGAATATCAGAAATTCTTCTTTAACTATCTGTTTGACGAAACGCAAAAAGAATGGCCTGGCATTTCAGGGATAATATTTGAACCGCTGGGAAAAGAGTCACCAAAGTATCAGCGTTATATACTGAACATCCCAAAAATCAGCCAGTTCCGCGTTCACCTTGCTACATCCTTGTATAACAGCGGTATCTCTCTTGTTTACATTCAGAGATACCTTGGACACCTCAGCGAGTATATGCTGGGCTACTACGTCCGTAAAAAGGAACACGCTGTTGAGAATGCTGCCTACGCACAGAAGATCGTGCAGAAGATTGCCGGCGAGAAGATGACACCGCTCGGCAATATGGGCGAAACGCTTCGTGATAACCTCATAAAGTTTGTTGAAGACGGTCACTACAACGTGAAAACAAATACGCAGCAGATTCTGGATGATCTCGGCGAGAAGCTTGTGATCCGAGAGAAAGGTCCGGGACTCTGTTGTATCAAGACAAGTATCATTCCGTGCAAGAATGATGCCCGCACAAACGAGGTTCTGTGTGCCTACGGAATGTGTCCGAACATCTTCCACTTCTTCGATATGCTGGATGTTGCTTATATGCAGTTCCACGCCCTGCAGGAGTCGTATCAGGAGAACCTGAACAACGGCTTCATCCGTGCAGCACAGAAGGAACTGAATAAGCTGAAAGATTTTATCCGCAGACGACTTATGCCGGAAATGAAGGAACTTGGCCGTGTCCTTGAAAAGAACGGCATCGACGCATTCTGCTATGATCATCCGGATCTCGCTTCATTTGCCCACAACTACGATCAGATTATGGAGGAGGTGAACTTGTGGGAAAAGTATTAGATAGCTTCCTGTCTCGGAACAAGAAGGACGACAGTACCATCGGTAAGTCCCTGAACAAAAATCTCCTTGCCGTCGAAGAAGAAATCATAAAACGCCAGCAGGCTATTACTGACGCACAGAAGACCATCAAGGAGAATGCGATCAACATCAAATCGATTGCAGATGCTACTGATATTTCCAGAAAGACTTTCTACAATAATGAATTGCTCGCTGCATTCGTTAATGAGAACTCAACTGTTGACAAAGCATCTAAAGAAGAACTTCAGAAGGTCAAGACAAAACTCGAAGATACCGAAACCAAGCTCTACAAGATAATTGAGAAAGATATTGATAAGGAGATTCTTCTTCATCAGATCAATAAGCTTCAGCAGGAACTTGAGATATCTCATAAGCGTATAAAGTCTTTAGAAAAACAACACGAAGAAGATCTCAAGAAAATGAATAAGCCTGTGGCTCTTTCTAAAAAGTATGACGCATAAATAAATTTGCAGGCTCAAAATGAGCCTGCTTTTTTTCAAAATAAAAAGAACATCTAAGTTCCTTTGGTGTGTAAATTCCGATGTAACTTCAAACAGTCACTAATTACACAGTTGAAGTTTTAATGATTT
>Ga0256405_10009309_pt1 | contig 13508 bp, 16 predicted proteins | sample RumenRJG_02DNA_FD_189096 | JGI IMG/M metagenome (GOLD analysis project Ga0256405, IMG submission 189096) | Bovine rumen microbial communities from Lethbridge, Alberta, Canada - RJG_02 | ecosystem: Host-associated > Mammals > Digestive system > Stomach > Rumen | place: Canada: Alberta...
CATCATATACCTTTACTTTCGGACTTATCCAATGTTCCTTTAAACGTGTTCCATCAAACATTTGATAATAATCAGCATCTACATCATCGCATAGTTGAATACTTTTATAATTGTTCACATCAAAATTTAGCAAATAAACTTTCATAGAATAATCCTCTCCATTTTTCATTATTATTAAAAGGTTCCATCCAATAATCCTTCCTTTATCATATTTAATATATCTATAACATCTTCCTTAGAACTTGCATTTTCTAATAAAGTATTTACTTTATTATAATACTCATCCGTATGTAAACTAGGGTGATAAGCTACTCCAGTTACATCTTTATCAGTTGGAAGAAAAACGCCATTATCAGCAGAATTAATATCAATACCATATTTATCTAATATTGCACGAGCTTCAGCTGCTTTAGGGGAAGAACCAGCAACAATATGATGGGCGGCATTTTTATAGGAGGGTTCCTTTAACAGGCGATGAATGTTTAGGAGGGTGTCTTTTACAATAGTTGGTTATGACGGGAGGTGTTTTTGATGATGTTAAAGTATTGACCATCATTCAACATCAGTATGGTTTTAATATCCTATGAGTCATGATTTCCACTGCCGCATCCGGATATGCCATATCGTTATAAAATACTTTATATATATCTACATTTTTATATCTAAATATCAATAAACAAGTATTATCCAACTTATCAATATCCTTATATATCTCTCTGCTTTTTCTTATAAACCTATCTATTTCTTTAGTTCTAAAAAGAATAATCTCTTTTCCATAATAATATATAATTAATTCATCATAAATATCTGGAAATGATGTTTTTATAGTCCCCTTTTTTAGTAAAGATACATAATATTGATTTTTATATAAAATCAACTTTCCCTGTAATGTATACTTTTCACATAATTCACGAATACTACTTGTATCATAAAAAAATGATTCGAGTAATTATTATTCTTTAAAGTTAATGACATTTTATAAGCATCAATACCACACCATAAACTTCGAAATCCAAAGTCCCAATCAGCAATAATATCCTCATGAAAAAACACCGTACAACCACATCCATGAAAAATATAATTATATCCATCATACTGATAATTAGAAATTTTATTTTTCCTTAAATACGATAATAATTCAAATTTATTAATTATTTTCACCTTATCATGTAAATTAATATGATTTATAAGAGATTCACACTTTTCCTTCACAATTTCATAATAATTATAAACAGCTAATTCAAATTCTTTATCCATTTTGATACCTTGACAGAGAGTCTTTGACTTATGTTTATATAAGCATCTGCTTCTTGCTTATCTTAACCACTACTTACCTATACCCCTATTGAAAATCTAAATACCAGAAGTAGACTGACGACCATCATCAGTAGACACTTCCACCCTAGTATATCGGAAAAGGCTTGACCACTACAATCTATGATAATGTTTTTTATTATCAAACGCTGAATATTCAAGATATTTGCTTGGAGTCAAATCACCATCTATTATATTTGTTTTCATACAAACAAACGATTTTAAATTTGAAAGCTCTTCTATGAATTTTATGCTTTCAATTTCACCACAATTACATATAGATACTTTTTCAAGTTGCTTCATATTAGCCAATTTCTCAAAGTCTGTTATACTTTTACAACAATCAAAATATACTTTCCGCAAAGTATTATTGTGTATAAGCGGTTCTACACTTTCCAACTTTGATGCATATGATAAACCAAACGACTTAAGTTCTTTTAGTTCTTCTATCATATTTAACGTAATCAATGTTGTGCGAACTATATCTAATTCCTCTAGTTTTTTTGCAAACATTAATTCTTCCAAATCTTTGGATTTTGCATTATAATTCCATATTTTTAAGCATCGAACATTTTCCAAAGCTGTAAAATTAGCATAGTTTTTATTCCACGTAAATGACAAGTCTTCAATTGATGGAAGTACAGATAAATCTATAGTGCAATCAATATCTTGAATTATAAGAGTTTTTAATTTTTTTAATTTTAGTAGACCTTTAACATCCTGGATATATTTAGAATTAATGTTAATCTCTTCAACATTTGGACATTCTTGCAAAAAAGCGATATTACATAAATCATAATACAAATCGCATATATATACTGATCTAATATTTAAATCATTAATTGCTTTAATATATTCATCAATTCGCGAACTCTCAATGGTATAGCAATTATTAAATTGTTTTAAGTCATAGTAATCCTCATTATTAGTATTCAAACTTAATCATTACCTCCTTGAGAATCAATTCTATTTTCGTAATAATTTTACCAGGGCTTTGTATTTTATTATAAGTATTAGAACTTTTAGGTCCCCCATATTCTTTAAGTTTTAAATACTCATCGATAAAGGCATCCTCATTACTATTCGCTGGTTCCCACTCTTTACTAACGACTATATCATTTTTTTCATCCGCACTATACTTTGCTGACTGTTCCATACGTGATTTAGGTCCTTTTCCAACATATACTTTACCACTTTTATATTTAATAACATATGAACCTAGTTGCTTACCACTTCCACCCTAGACAGAGAGTCTTTCACTTATGGTTATACAAGCATCCGCCTCTTGCCTATCATAACCACTGCTTGCCGATACCCATATTGAAACTCCCAGTACCAGAAGCAGACTGACAACCATCAGTAGCAGACACTTCAATATTCTCTTATTCTTGATGACAGCCATCTCTAGATTAACGTAGCCAACTCATATTATTACAGCAATGCATTTAAACACCATGTAAAAAACAATGTATAGGCAACTCAACAAATGATAAATCATTTTCATTTATAGATATGACCGAAGCAACAATATAGTATTCTTTATCTTCAGAAACAATAACTACAATTTTATCCTGTGTGATTTGTTTTTCTATTTTAGAGTTAATATAACTAACATCATCCGCATTAGCTCTTCTAAATCTTATACCATTTAACTCACTTGGGATTTCCATATAAGCCACATCACCAAAATATATATCAATCGTATGAATATAACTATTGTTTTTTTGACTTCGAATTATCATTTCTCCATGTGATATTTGATAAAAAAGTAATTGAAATCTTCTATTCGGATAATAGTAATCCTCTACATTAAAATCTCTTATTTTCATAACTATTTCTTATTTTATATTTTAATCATTTTACATCATTATCAAGAACTAGAATATTTTTAAAGTCTTCATACATACAAAAAGTTTTTTCTATAATATCCTCTAAATCCTCATATGAACCAAAAACTGGTTTTTTTATTCTATACCTACTATTTAATAGTCTTCTTGAATACGTCCCCCACGGCGCACCTAAAATTATTTCTTCATTTTCTTTGACAACCCACACTATATCTACCATTCCATCTCGTAAAATAATATGAACAGTGAATGTATATATATCTACATGTTCCTCCTGAATTTTATAAAACTTTTCTTTACTATCAAACTGAGGTACATAACCTCTTTCCTCTATCATATCCATCACTTCTTTACCATCAATATATACCAACCGGTTCTCCGATGGCGTTCTTTCCGAATTATAGGAGTTTGATATTTCTTCATATCTACTAATAAAATTCATCTTAATTAATGAATCTTTAATTTTAGGATTTAATTCCATCATGGTATCTCCTCCGTAAATATTAATAATATTCCTCATTTATTTTGTCTCTTAAATTTTTATTCTGCCTGAGCAAAAAAATATTATATCTTGCTCGTTATTACCATAACTCGCTACCCTCACCCTTATCGACTGACATCAGCGTAGCTGAGAGGCGATTCGGGTTCGGGATGGTGGTTGGATTTAGTTGATTGGGTTTGATGTGGAGGGGTTGGTGGTGCTAAAGTATTGATAATCATAAATTATATTTAATATTTCATCTCCTAATGAATCTTCGCTAATTCTATTATAATTAGAAAAAACCCAAATCATAAGTTCTATAATACATTTAAAAGACATATAACTTGACCCAACTTCATCATATGCACCGCCAATCACTTCTAATACTCCACATGGAATACTATCGCGAGGGAATTCCCCAAAAATTTCATATATTATTTTGGCAAAAAAATCATTTATTCCGACAATCGCATTTTTATTAAACAAACCATTCATTTTATTTTTATAATAATTTCCATAATGAATAACTATATCTGTTTGGGGAGATTGAATATATGTATACTTCATACATATCATAGCATAATTACTTGCATGTCTAGGATTCAATTTCGCCTCTATACATAAAGTTCCTTCATGCCAAATATTTTTTCCTGCATCAATTATCAATTTCTTTTTTTTATTTGAAACGTAATCAAATGGCACTTCGTTGTCCCATAACACAATTTTACTAAATCCATTATTGCTTTCAAATTTTAACATAACTAATCTCCCTCAATCCCCCAAAATCTAAACCACGCTGGATTAAATTCTTTATTATACTGCTTGATAACATCTGGATGATAAAAGTTAAATTCTTTAGCATTATAATATGCTTTAGCCGCTTCATGAGCAGCTTCATAACTCATTCCATTTTTCATCATCATTGATTCATAAATTTCATGAGAATAAAAATCCAAATCAGCTCCACTGATTTTTTTATTATTTTTATATGCATTTTCTAATCTTTCTATCATTGCATTATTATAATCAGCTTCCATTCCACCAGACAAATGCTGTTTAACAGTATTTAAGCCTTTTTCAGTTACATATTTTTCTTGTCCCCACAGTTTAGTTTTATTTTTAGGTGAATAACTTCCACCCTAGATAGAGAGTCTTTTATTTATGGTTATACACGTATCCGCATCTTGATTACCATAAACACCGCTTGCCAATATTCATATCGAAAAATAGAATACTAGAAGTAGACTAACGTCCATCATCCGCAGACGCTTCTTTATTATATTATTTTGAATGACAGTCACCTCAGGCATCTTTAATGAAAACTTATTATTTTTTCTACTTCTGATTTTGTAGCTGGTAAATAGTTTTCTATTGTTTCTTCAAGCTTACTACCGTCTAAATTCATAGCCTGACCACACTCATTACATTCAAGGACAATTTTACCATTACCATCTAGATCATTAATTTTTATATATCTCAAATCCCCATATTTACACCTGATACAGGTGGCTTCTGAACGAATTGTTACCATATCCCTTAATGTATTAGAAATTACCATTAATAGCCCATCTAAGTTGGAAAAATCTCTTCCAACCCGATTCTCTTCATTTTCCAAACATAATCCATTTGTATCGGAATCAACCAAATAATTATCCAAATCAAGCGAAATCAATACATCTAAACCATTTCTACATATTAATTCACTACCAATATAATTTTGATTACTCTTGACCCAGTTACAGAGCGCATGGTAGTAGTTTGAAAATGATTTCATATTATTTTTATCACTATAAATGCTTTGAAAACTTTTTAACAATCTATTATTCATCATATGTACCTCATCAATTTAATTAGTTCCAGGAACTGGGTAAGCTGTAATTAGCTTTCCAGCCAAATAACCAAAATATGAATAATTATCATAGGCAATATCCACTAACATTCTGAATATAACCACCTACAGAAGAAAACTTAGCATTAATTCCTCCTTGTATCTCAACTAATAATATATCATCGTATTTATTTATGTTTATTTTGCTTTTTCTATTATTATCCATTGACATAACAAACTGAGTTACATCCCAAAAATCTATTTCTATTAATGCTGCATTGAAATTATTTTGTTTCCATTTTAATGGAATTTCATCAATTAATTGAGGTAACCTAATAATAATATTGATTTTTCTTCCGTAATAATTCATATTAAATTGTTCTATTTCAACGTCTTTTAATTCAGGTACATTATTAAATAACTGCATCAATAATTTAGTATTTTTAATATATTTAACCCACATTATTTCGTTTCTCCTATTCTTCAAATGGATAATGATCTTGAGGATATGCATATTTAAGAAAATACAATATTTAAATATCCTATGTCAATGTAATCCATTATATATAAAGCTTTTCTGAAATTATTTTCTATTCATATAACTATTCTCTATGTTGTCAATCTTGTCAGTATATGTTATATTTTGACAAATGAGTCAATATAGCGGGGGTAATGCTTATGGAGTTCTATCTATTACTCGATAACTATATTAAAGAGATTGGATGTACCGCAAAGCAGCTGGCAGAAAAGTCCAAGCTTTCTGCATCTGTTATCAGCAGGTATCGTTCAGGCGACCGCGTGCCTTCTCCAGACAGTGACATATTGAAGAAGCTTGCCACTGGAATCAGTCAGCTATCTGACCAGAGTTACGATATAATTCTGGGGCAAATGAATAGCTGCCTCACGTCACGAACTTCCTTTGCGAAGCACGCATTTTACAAGATTGATCGACTCGTATCGGAGCTCTATATTAAGCAAGCCGACATTGCCAGGGCCTTTAATTACGATGCTTCCTTCATCTCCCGCGTTCTGTCAGGCCAGCGACTTCCATCGAATATTGACGGATTTCTTAGAGACATTGCGAGATACGTTGCCGCAAATTGTAGTTCTAAGGAACGTATCGAGATTCTTGCTGGAACCATATACGTCACTAGTTCGGAGCTACAGTCCGAATCAGAAAGATTTCAGGCCATTCTCAACTGGCTAATCTACGACGATACTCCAACAATCAATTTCCTGAATACTCTGGATAATTTTGATTATAATGACTTCCTGACATCGCTTCATTTTACTGATGAAAAGATGCCATCCGAGCCTCTGCAGATTCCACCTAGCCACATATATATAGGTAAAAATCAAATGAAGCAGGGCGAGCTCGACTTTATGAAAATTGCCGCTTTATCGAGAAGCAGCGACAGCGTGCTCTTCTATAGCGACATGTCTATGAATGATATGCTGGACGCAGACTTTCCGCGAATGTATATGACAGGACTCGCTATCCTTGTGAAGAAGGGACTTCATCTAAATGTCATTCACAACCTGAACCGTCCCCTGAACGAGCTCCTTATCGGTCTCGAAACCTGGATTCCTTTATATATGACAGGTCAGCTGTCGCCTTACTACTTCGATGGTTACTCGGACGAGTTTTTCAACCATCTTCTTTATAGTGCAGGCTCCGTAAGTCTTTATGGCAGCTGCATTGGCGGCAACAGAGAGTACGGCCATTACTATCTCACAAAGAAAAAAGAGGAAGTTGCTTATCTTAAGAAACGTGCTGAGAAGATGCTCGAAATGTCATCGCCGCTTCTACAAATCTATCGAAGCAGCGATAAAGATTCTTTCTATAAAATGTTATCGACCACCATATCTTCATCAGAAAGTTATAGAAGCATTCTTTCCAGTCCACCGATTGCTATCATTTCAAATGATTTACTTAAGAAGATTGTTCATGGTTACGCAAAAGACAAAGGACTGAACAAAGAAAAGACAGAGGAGCTTCAAGCTCTCATAAAGAAATGTATGCAGATAGAGAAGAAGCTTCTACTTAAACCACCTAAAGATAAGCCGATTCATGTAAGTATTCATAAGCTTTCTGAGGAAGAGTTTAACAAGTCTCCTGTATATCTTCCACTTGGACTAGGCTTTGTTGACATCAATATTCCTTACACTTATGAGACTTATTGCCAGCACATACATGAATCAGACCAATATCAGAAAACTCATAAGAACATTATAATAGAAGAAACTGATAATCTTAACTTCAAAAATATGCAGATTAGGATGGGCTCTATCCAAGGCGAACACTGGGTTCTTATCTCAAAATCTCTGTCGCCAAATATTCATTTTATGACCAAGCATCCTACTCTTGTTGAAGCTTTATCAAAAATTGAGTCAGCTAGCGCCTGTTTTGACACGTAATAATAGTAAGTGTTATACTGACCGTATTCATTTATAGTATGAATCAAGATAAAAGGAGCTATCATGAGTTTAAGTTATCCAATAGTTTTAACCGTTGCGATCATCCCAACTGTCGTGTTGATGATCTTCATATATTTTCAGGATAATCATGAGAAGGAGCCAATCAGCCTTCTTCTAAAAATCTTCGGATTAGGCGTATTATCCTGTATTCCAGTTCTTATAGTAGAAATCCTTGGACAGCTTCTTAACGACCTCGTCTTTGGTGGCACAAAGCTGATGTACTACTTTTCGCTTGCATTCTTCTGCGTTGCACCGACCGAGGAGTTCTTTAAGTTTATGGCTGCTTATCTGCTGACCTGGCGAAATAAGCATTTCAACTATAAGTTCGACGGTATCGTATACTGTCTCTTCGGATCCATGGGATTCGCTGCTATCGAAAATGTTAAATATCTGATAGAGGGTGGAAATGAGCTCACTACCGTTATGGTTACTGGAATCGGAAGAGCCCTGCTCGCCATCCCTTGCCACGCTATGTGCGGTATCTTCATGGGATATTTCTATGGAAATGCTAAGTACCTGAAGTCCTACGGTGACCGTTCAGGCTGCCGCCGCAATCTCTTCACAGGATTTGCAGTTGCGGTATGTCTTCACGGATTCTACGACTTCTGTCTGTTTACTGGAAATGTACTCTTCCTGATTCTCTTTGTTATATTCGTTATCGCTGCTGATGTACTTACCATCATCCGTATCGTTAAAGCAAAGAAGGAAAATGCAAAGATGTACGAGGCACCTAAGTATAGACAGTACTGGGTTGACGCAAATCCTTACCAGCCATACGGTGGATATGCAGCCCCAGTATATGGTGGTTACAACTATGCAAATGCATCTGGTAATAACGGTGGACAGGTTGCTCCATATGCACCTCCAGTCGTTGCAACTGGACAGAGCTATAATCCAGAGGTAGTTTCACAGGGAGCATCCTACTCACCTCAGGCTATTAACCAAGGTGGATATAATCCACAGCCTCAGTACCAAGAGCCAGCATACAATCAACAAGCACCGACTCCTGGTTATGTTCCACAGCAGAGTGCTTATCAGAACACTTCTAGCAACCAGCAAGTTGCTTATCAGAATACTTCTAATAACCAGCAGGTTGCTTATCAGAATACTTCTAACAACCAGCAGGTTGCTTATCAGAATACTTCTAATAACCAGCAGGTTAATTATCAGCAGAATACAAATAATCAGGGAAATGAAAATGTTCAGCAGCAGGCTGCTCAACCAGTCCAGCAACCAGTCCAGACATTGCAAAGAAGTTCACAGATTCATTGTCCTGTCTGTGGTACAATAAACTACTTTAATGCATTTAATTGTAATAGCTGCGGAGCATCACTTCACCAGCTATAAACATTAAAATCGTTGGAGATTCAATTCTCTGTTCACCCGTAAATCAGGGTTGAAAAACTCTTCCCTGTACTGTACAATAAACACTGCTGAGCTTTTTAGTTCAGCTAAATGTCTGCGTAGCTCAGCTGGATAGAGCGACCGCCTCCTAAGCGGTAGGTCAGAGGTTCGAATCCTCCCGTGGACGCATATAATACAAAAAGCCGAGGTATTAACACCTCGGCTTTCTTATTTAATTATTCCTTTTTTATCTTATAATTATGCTTCAATATTTCTAGCTTCACTTAGTAGTAAAATGCTACTAAGTATATAATTCTATCTAAGTAATTACTTAGTCTTTGGACAGAGCTTCTCAGTTCCACCCATGTATGGACGAAGAACCTCAGGTATATTAACTGATCCATCTTCGTTAAGATTGTTTTCCAGGAAGGCAATAAGCATACGAGGTGGAGCAACAACTGTATTGTTCAGTGTGTGAGCAAGATACTTCTCTCCATCTTCTCCCTTAACTCTAATCTTAAGACGTCTTGCCTGAGCATCGCCAAGGTTAGAGCAGCTACCAACCTCAAAGTACTTCTTCTGTCTAGGTGACCAAGCCTCAACGTCAACAGACTTAACCTTAAGATCTGCAAGATCACCAGAACAACACTCAAGTGTACGAACAGGAATATCCATACTTCTAAAGAGCTCAACTGTGTAGCTCCACATTTTATTATACCAATCCATTGACTCTTCTGGCTTACAGATTACTATCATCTCCTGCTTCTCAAACTGATGAATACGATAGATACCACGTTCTTCTATTCCGTGTGCACCCTTCTCTTTTCTGAAGCAAGGTGAATAACTTGTAAATGTAAGTGGAAGCTGATCTTCATCAACCATCTTATTGATGAAACGTCCGATCATAGAATGCTCACTTGTACCGATGAGATAGAGATCCTCTCCCTCGATCTTGTACATCATAGATTCCATTTCATCAAAACTCATAACGCCTGTAACGACATCGCTTCTGATCATGTATGGAGGAATTACATATGTAAATCCCTTGTTGATCATGAAGTCTCTCGCATATGCGAGTACTGCACTGTGAAGTCTAGCAACATCACCTATAAGATAGTAGAAACCATTTCCTGCAACGTCTCTTGCAGAATCAAGATCGATTCCTGAAAGCTTCTCTATAATCTCTGTATGATAAGGAATCTCGAAATCAGGAACTACAGGCTCTCCAAATCTCTCAACCTCGACATTTTCGCTATCATCTTTTCCAACTGGTACAGAACTATCAATGATGTTAGGGATTCTCATCATAATAGCCTTAACCTTTTCTTCTATAATAGGCTCTTTCTCTTCAAGTTCCTTAAGGCGTGCGGCTGATTCAGCAACTTTCTTCTTTACCTCTTCAGCTTCTTCCTTCTTACCCTGTGCCATAAGAGCACCAATCTGCTTAGATATCTGGTTCTTTTCAGCACGTATAGCATCTGCCTCTGCCTGAACTTCTCTTCTTTCCTTGTCCAGCTCGATTACTTCATCAACAAGTGGTAACTTGTGATCCTGGAACTTCTTTTTAATATTTTCCTTTACAATATCAGGATTCTCTCTTAAGAACTTAATATCTAACATAACTCTTCTCTCCTTTATCTTATATCAAAAGCTTATGCTATGATAACATGCTTTTGATTATACTTCATTATTCGACAGATTAAAACAAGAAATGTAATATGGTTTACATAATATCTTCGTCATCTGGCTCATTTGTTAGCGCTTCAATCTCTTCATCGATTGTCTTCGCCTTCTTGATTGCTTCTTTCTCTTCGCTAGAAAGTGCAATATACGACTCACCTTTTATTATCTCCTTTGCATATGTAAAGCAACCCTGCTTTGAATGCATAGAAGTAAGTACAAGGCCTGAGTTATCATCATTTAAAAGGGCAAGTGAGAAACTAAGTTCTCCAGCCATGCTATCAAATGCATCATACTTTACAAGACCCATCTTGTTATAGCAAGAATCAAGATGTCCCTTAAAGGTTTTGTGGTCCTTATGATATCTCTTCATGCGGGCCTTAACCTTATCCATTTCTTCAAATCTGGCAAGTATTATCTCTTCAAGATCTTTTACTTTCTTTCCGCTTGTTAGAGCATAATACTTTCTAGATATGTTCTGAAGCTGTCTCGCTATTATAGCAACAACAACTATAAGTGCAATTACTAATACAAATAAAATGATGACAAGAATTTCTACAGGTATAATCATAAATGAATCTAATATCATATCATCACTCTCCTTTAAGCAGATGCTCCAGTATTAATGATATGAATTATTCTTTCAAGATCATCACTAGATACATATTCAATCTCTATCTTACCCTTCTTGCCACGAGATTTGATAGAAACCTTAGATCCAAGAGTAGTTTTAAGATTTTCCTCAAGACCAGCAAGTATAGCTTCCATAGCAGGATCCTTAGTGCTAGGCTTTTCCTTACCATCTTTATCTATCTCTTTTCCGTCTAAAATGTTATTAACACCTTTAACCAGCTGCTCTGTCTCTCGTACACTTAGTCCCTCATCGAATACAGAAAGTGCAGTCTTATACTGAACTTCTGGATCAGTAACTGATAGAAGACATCTAGCATGACCAGTTGATATCATATCATCAATAAGCATTTGCTTTACTTTATCAGAAAGATTAAGAAGTCGAAGTGCATTTGTTATAGTAGATCTACCCTTAGAAACTCTCTCAGCAACTTCATCCTGCTTAAGATTATATTCATTTATAAGACTCTGATAAGCAAGCGCCTCTTCTATAGGATTCAGGTCTTCTCTTTGAAGATTTTCTATAAGGGCAACTTCCATACGTTCCTTGTCAGACATTTCTCTGATAACAACTGGAACTTCCTTAAGACCTGCCTGTCTAGCAGCTCTCCAACGTCTTTCACCTGCTATTATCTCATAAGTCTTTCCCTTCTTGGAAACAACTATAGGTTCGATAATTCCATATTTCTTTATAGAATCAGCTAGTTCTAGTAATGCGTCTTCATTAAAGTTTTTTCTAGGCTGTCCACGATTAGGCTCAATCTCAGTGATTTTAAGCTTTGTCTCTGCTGGAACTTCTTTTACAACTTCCTTAACTACTTCCTTTACAACCTCTTTTTCTTTAACAGGCTTTTCTTTAGTTGTAGATACTTTCTTCTTAGTATCATTTACATTAGATTCATCATTTGAATCTGTAGTAAAGAGCTTATTTAATCCCTTTCCCAAAGTATTTCTCTTTGCCATAATTCCTCCAACAATAAATACTTATTTAGATATACTCTATTGATTTATTGAAATAATTTATTCTTTATAACTTCATCTGCGAGTTTTCTATATGCCTCTGCTCCTGTAGATCTTGGATCATACAGATTTATAGGAAGTCCAAAGCTTGGAGCTTCAGCAAGTCGTACATTTCTTGGAACTACTGTGTTATATATTACTTCGTCCAGATTCTCGCGTACATTCTTAACTACTTCTTCAGATAGATTATTTCTTGAGTCATACATGGTAAATACAACTCCTTCTATCTCTAAATGTTCATTAAGTTTCTTCTTTATCATATTAATAGTATAGTTTAACTGAGATAATCCCTCTAGAGCATAGAACTCACACTGAATAGGAACTATTACAGTATCTGCCGCAGTCATAGAATTGATAGTAAGCATTCCAAGAGCTGGTGGACAATCTATTATAATAAAATCAAAGTTCTTTCTAACCTTATGGATTATATTCTTAAGAGTGTATTGTGGCTTTTCAAAATCTATAAACTCTACCTCAGCTCCAGCTAGATTCTGGCTGGCAGGTATGAGATTAAGATTTGGGACAACATTTACAAGCATACTCTGGCCTATATTACATTCACCGATCAAGGTTTCATATATCGTATAATCCAGGTTGTCCTTATCTACACCAAATCCACTAGTAAGATTACCCTGCGAATCCATGTCTACTGCCAGTACCTTCTTACCCTTGGCAGCTAGAGCCGCAGCAAGATTTATAGACGTTGTTGTCTTTCCAACTCCACCCTTCTGGTTGGCTATTGCAATAATCCTACCCATTTAAATCACCTCTTCATAAATAACGTAAGTATGATTATAACACCTTTTTAGCATCAATTCTACATAAAAAGGCCGATGAAATGGCTAAATCTAGCCATTTGTAAAAGCACAAAATATACCAATTATTC
>Ga0256405_10009310_pt1 | contig 13504 bp, 14 predicted proteins | sample RumenRJG_02DNA_FD_189096 | JGI IMG/M metagenome (GOLD analysis project Ga0256405, IMG submission 189096) | Bovine rumen microbial communities from Lethbridge, Alberta, Canada - RJG_02 | ecosystem: Host-associated > Mammals > Digestive system > Stomach > Rumen | place: Canada: Alberta...
GATGACAACGGTACCGGTCTTGCCCACGAGGGAACCGGTGACGGTGGTCGAAGGGGGTTCCGGATCGCCCAGCTTCTTGTATAGCCAGAAGGTGGCAACCGTGACCGGGATGCAGGCTATGATGGCCACTGCGGGAGTCCACCAGGTGAAGAAGTTATCGGGTACGGCACAGCCGTACCCTCCGATCACCACGAGGACGGCTCCGGGTATGAGGAGGTAAGCTCCGGGGGAGGTGGCCTCCACCACCAGGAGGATCAGTCCCAAGATGACCACGATTACGGCTACTGTCATCGGTTCCATGTTCAGACCCTGCTGTTCTTGTTGACTTCTGCCAGGACCTCGGACACCTCGGGGTTGAGGGCATCCTCTGCGGCCTCCTCCTTCTTCACGTCGGCCTGGGAGGGGATGGGACCGAGGATCTCGTCCGGGGAACCTACTGCTTCCTTGATGTCGTTGACGTCGGATACCGCTCTGTCGGGGACGCTCTTGGCAGAACCGACATATTCGCTGATACCGTCCATGAGCCTGGTGATTTCGAGAGGCAGGTAGATCTTGGAGGCCTGTCCGTCTCCGACTGCCTTGAGGGTGTCCATGGACAGGACGGAAAGGGCCTTGGCATCCATGCTTGCGGCTCCCACTGACATGATCCTGAGCTTCTGGGCCTCTCCCTGCGCTTCCAGGATGGTAGCGGTCCTCTTACCCTCAGCCTTGAGGATCATGGACTTCCTCTCTCCCTCGGCCTCAAGGACCTGGGACTTCTTCTTACCCTCGGCGGAGAGGATCATGGCAGTCCTCTGTCCGTCTGCTTCGAGGATGGCGGCACGCCTCTTCCTCTCGGCGGAGGTCTGCTCCTCCATGGAGGCCTTGACCTTGGGTGCGGGGTCTACTTCCTTGATCTCGACATTCTCGACCCTGACACCCCACTTGTCGGTGTTCTCGTCGAGGGTGTCCCTGAGCTGGACGTTGATGTTCTCCCTGTTGGAGAGGATCTGGTCGAGCTCCATCTGTCCGATGACGGAACGGAGGGTGGTCTGTGCGAGATTGACGGTCGCCAGACGGTAGTTGGTGACCTCGAAGAAGGCGTTCTTGGGGTCGGTGACCTTGATGTAGATGATTGCATCGACGAAGACAGGGGAGTTATCCTTGGTGATGACCTCCTGCTTGGGGACGTCCATGACCTCGGTACGGAGGTCCAGTTTGACGACCTGGTTGATCAGGGGGCAGACGAAGTTGAGACCCTGGTTCAGTATGCGGACATACTTACCCAGCCTCATGTAAACTGCCTGCTCGTAAGGCTGTACGATTTTGACTCCGCTGAACACGGAGACGACGATGGCGAACATAAGGATGATCGCCAGAACCAAGAGAATCTCGGTATTCATGATTCCTCACTGGGGAGGATATCACATTGTCGATATTAGGCATTGCCCATTTTCCGCGGGGCCCCCGTATTATCAATCACCCCGCCGATTAGGTGGTTCTCGTTTGTGAGTCTATGGTAGCGCTTGCATGCACCCTGTCGGTGAAGAAGGAGATCGTCAAGCGCAACAGTTGACTCAAAGGATTGAAGCCGTTGCGGCCTTTCAGTGCTTAGGATTGTCTGCGTGTTAAGAAACTCATCCGCGGACTATCGAATCGGCTTTGGAAAACGCTTCCTCCATGATCTTCTCGGCATCGTTTCCGAAGATGTCGAGGCCCTCAGCACTAACTATTTTGCATGTGGGGATTCCGTATGTGGAGCACAGCCTGCGGTACACCGCATACCCGAGATCCTCCTCATCGGAGACATAGCCGCCGCGGGTCGTAACGTAATAAAGAACGGATGCCTGGCACATCCCGACTGGACGGCCTGTTTCATCGTATCTGAAGGTTAATCCAATCACGGCCGAATGCTCCATAAAAATCTTGGTCATGGAGTTGAAACAGTCCTCCCAATAGGGTGTGGCGATGATGATAACGTCAGCGGATGCGAACTTCTTGGCGGTATCGAAGATGGGATCGTCGAAAGAACCTGACTCTGCCAATTCTGTCCTGCGGTTTACGAAATCGGAATCGGCGGGCCTGAGGTTCATGTCTTCCAGGACCAACTCCTCCGTATCATAATCGGGATATGCTGCAGCCACCCTGCGGGCAAGCCTCAGTGTCCTGGAGGTCCCGCGGTTGATGCAGGCATTGACCAGAAGGAGCTTTCCTTTCGCCATGATACCGCATGATGTAACGGAGATTAGATATTTCCGTCTCGAATTCAGAGTCTGGGCTCGCTATCTGGGAATGTCTCTTTCACTGTGGAAAGGACATTATCAAAGGAAATCCCCAATTCCCTGGCTATTGCGACACAGCCTTCGCCGTCGTTGTATCTGAGGAAGATCGCTATCTTCCTGTCGGTGGAGAGATCGGACCCTATGGGCTTGCCGGAACCGTCGTCGTTCCATTTCTTGGACTGACATTTGGGGCAGCGATCGGGCGACCGCATGTTGGAGACCCATACATAACCGCATCTGAGGCATGTGTGGCTCACACCGTCCTTCCACCGCTTACGGAGGCATCTGGGACACCTTTGCGGAGCATGGTCGGTTTTTCCCCACCACTCAGCACCGCAGAGCACACAATGCCAACGTGAACGTCGTTTGCCTTCGGCGACACTTCCTGAAATGATATTCTCCCCTCAGATTTTCCGAAAAGAAAAACCTGTGAAACAAAAGTTACTTCATGCTTTATAAACAATTTGAATGTGTTCAAAAATCCGATGTATTATTTCTTCATAGTTTTCGATTATTATGTAAAAAAACATAGGATTTTTTGGGACAAAATCTACTGCCTTTTCACCTCTTAGAGAAAATGGAATCGATAATCGTTTTTCGCGGAATTACTCTGGAATTTCGGTCATTTTCTGACCGATCCGATACGTCCAACCTAGGGAATAATCAGATGACCCAACACCGTGTTTTGAACATGTCCGCATTAACGGTATTAATATGATATAGCAATGTCCATACCATGGCAAAATTCGTTGTGAATCCCACCAAGAAGAAGGATGGCTTCTTCTTCAACCTTGTTGCCAGCAACGGAGTGATCATAGGAACCTCCCAAACCTATCGTAGCTCCAAATCTGCACAGAACGGAATCGAATCCGTCAGATTCAACCGCAATGCCCGTATCGAGGACCAGACCGTAGCCGGATATGAGGTCCTCACCAATCCCAAATACGAGCTTTACGACGACGCTGAAGGATTCAGGTTCAGGCTCAAAGCGATGAACGGAGACGTTGTCTTCACTTCCCAGAGCTATGCTTCCAAGAGCAATGCCAAGAACGGCATCGAATCCATCAGGAAGCACGCTGAAGAAGCCAAGGTCGAGATCGCTGGTAACTGATGCCGGGCTTCGGCCCGGTCAAAACACTTTCCACTTTTTTTAATTCCTGGAAAAGATAGTTAGTGAGTATCTTTATATTGTGGTTGGATGATTATTCCATGTGGTCTTTGCCTAAGACCATCTGCTTCAAAAATCTGCCTGCGCAATTCTCCTTTCCGGCCGGACGGAGTGCGGGTCGTGCCAATTTAACGTCCGGCCGAATATTTTTCACACTTCCTGATGGGACGTTACTGGCCTCACGAAAACATCAACAAAATTGCCCCAAACGAAGCAAGGAGGCTTCAGACTCTGAGGGAACTATGAACCTGTGGATTTGAACCAATCCCGCCCAATGGCGGGGCGGGAAATAGTTCACACGGGCGGTATCAGTTCTTGAGATGTGCTTCGAAGGCTTCCTTGGCAGTGAATCCTTTGAGGCAGATATCGCTGATGGCACCCATGATGCCCTGCACGTCCCTGTGCTGGAATACATTCCTTCCGATGGAGACTCCGTGTCCTCCTGCTGCGAGGGAATCGGCAACCATGTTCAGGATGTCCATGTCAGAATCCATCTTGGGACCGCCTGCGATGACTACGGGTACCTGTGCGCCGTCGCATACCCTGGCGAACGAATCGATGTCTCCGGTGTAGGAACACTTGACGATGTCAGCTCCGAGTTCCGCACCCACGCGGGCTGCGTGAGCGACGGCAGTGGGATCGAAGGAATCCTTGATGGAAGGACCGCGGGGGTAGGTCATGGCGATCAGAGGCATTCCCCAATCCATACATTTGGAAGAGACCATTCCCGCATCCTGAAGCATCTGAGGCTCGTCCTGAGCTCCGACATTGATGTGAACGGAGATCGCATCGGCTCCGAGCTTGAGACCGTCCTCTACGGATGCGACGAGGACCTTGCTCTGGGAATTCACTCCGATATCAGTTGAGGCGGAAAGATGAAGGATGAGTCCCACATCATGACCGGATTCCCTATGACCCAGAGGGACCATTCCTTTATGCATGAGAACTGCGGTTGCCCCTCCGATAGAGACGTCGTTGACTGTCTTTTTGAAATTGATGAGACCGGGGATGGGGCCGACGCTGATTCCGTGGTCCATAGGAACTATGACGCAGTTCCCGGTGTTGCGGTCCATGATCCTTTCCATCCTGACGAATTTTCCGAACATGATTATCAGTATCCGTGTTGTGTGCTAACACTTGTCACGGTCAATCTAATATAAATAATTCACGGGCAGAAAAACGGAAAAAAGATAGAATTAGTTTGACGCCCGGGGCCAGAGGCCCCGGAAATAGTTTCAGGAAAGTCCGCTGAACAGCCGGGAGAACGAAACCTTCAGGACGTCGTATCCGCTGATGTTCTCGTAATCCTCGCAGGTGTATTCGGTACAGTACTCCAGATCCTCCTTGAAGGCCTCGTCCATCTGACGTCCGAGCTCTTTGGAGAGGATGACCGCGTTGGTCTCGAAGTTGAGGACCAGAGACCTGTCGTCGAAGTTGGCGGATCCGACGGAACAATACTCTCCATCAACCACCATGGTCTTCGAGTGGACGAAACCGCGGTTGTACATGTACACCTTCACACCGTTGCCCATGACTGAGTAAGCGCTGCTGATGTTGCACCAGAACACGAACATGTGGTCGGGCTTGTCGGGGATGATCACCTTCACATCAACACCGTTGGCGGCCGCCACGGACAGTGCATCCTGCAGCGAATCATCGGGGATGAAATAAGGGGAGTGGAGGTAGACGCTCTTCTTGGCGTTCCTGATGAGATTCAGGTACTCCAGCCTGACAGGGTTGAAGTCTGCCACGTCGGGCCCTCCGGAAACGGTGAGGACCTTAGCATCGCCGGTGGAACCGTAATCGGTCCTGCCATAGTAGTCCGGGAGCTTCTCCGGGGGACATAGGGCACGCTTGGTCGCGTATTCCCAGTCCATCTGGAACCTGGCCTGCAGGGGCTTGACAGCATCTCCGGAGATCCTCACGGCGGTGTCCCTCCAGAATCCGAGAGGTCCCTTTCCCAGATACTCATCACCGATGTTGAATCCTCCGCAATATGCAATAGTACCGTCGATGATTCCGATCTTCCTGTGGTTACGGTTGTTCTTCTTGGGGCTCAGGATCAGCCAGAGAACCTTGTGGAAAACGGCGAAGCTTCCTCCGGCGGCCTTGAACCTGCGGATGGCCTTCTTGGGTCCCTTACCCACACCGAAATCGTCGGTGAGGAGCTTGACCTCGACACCCTCGCCCACCTTCTGGATGAGGATGTCCATGAGCTCGTTACCGAGCTCATCGTTCCTGATGATGTAATATTCCAGGTGAATGTACCTCTTGGCGTTCCTCAGGTCCTGGTAAAGGTCCCTGAACTTGTCCTCGCCGAGAGTGTAGAGTTTCACATCGTTATTGTCCGAGTATCCCAATCCTCCGATGTTGAGGATGGTCTCGGCGAACCTGCGGTATTCGGGGTCCTCCGATGCCGAGATGGAGTCCTTGTTCTGAGAGATGACATCGTCGATTTTGTCATCGTTCATTCCTTTGATCTTGAACTTCTGGTCGGAGTAGAACGTCTGTCCCAGCACGATGTAGAGGATGAATCCCAAAATCGGCAGGAAGAAGAGCACCAGTGCCCACATGAGGATCTTCGAGGGATTATTCCTCTCGGAGAAGAACAGGACCAGCAGGAAGACCACATCAGCCATGCAGATGAGCTGTGTGAACCAGTCGATCATGCCTTCACCCCCATTTCTGTCCTGACGCCGCTGTCGAGGATCATGGTAAGCATGAAGAAGGCGATCAGAACGTTGGCGATGTTCTCCGCGTACTGCCAGTAGTTGTTGGCAGGCAGCAGGGAGTTGATGAGCATCAGTGCGAAGGCGATCACAAGGATGGCCCAGACAATCTTCTTTCCGGTTCCCTTCTTTCCGTTCACGATGGACTTCGAGATGAGCACAAGGAAGATTGACAGTACTATAGTGATTATCGTCACGTAGATACCAGCATCGGGATCGTTGGTGTACAGGTACACGGAGAGCCCGGCAGTAATACCGTCAACCAGGGTGCACAGTCCGATGGTGAGTACGTAACGGCGCAGAACATCGAGACGGGTCCTCTTCTGGGACATGACTCTGTGTGCGTTCAGTAAGTAAATGGCGGCACTAATCAGACTGCCGAAACCGATGACGTAGCAGAAACCGCTTTTATCGGTGATTGTCTCCGGATAGCCCGTCAGAGTTTCTACTTGCGATCCCTGTAGGACCAGGATTGCTTCGACAAGATAAAGGATCGCGGCAATCCAAAATACGACTCCAATGGACCGTGTGTCTTGGAAGAACATCATGGAACATCACTAAGACCCAGAACGGAGTATTAGTTTATAAAAAGGGATGTGAACCGGTATAAGAGTTCAGTCATTCTTCGGATAATTGTGGGTTCCGCTGTGGGTCATGAGCTGTATCTTCCTCTCGATGGATGATGGAAGGCAAGCTGTGGCGAACCTGCTGGTGCTGGTCATGGCCATGGCGAACTTGTCGAGGATATTCTTCTCCTTCCCGATGACGTAGTTCGTGTGATTCCGGATGCCGTCCAGGAATCCGTCAAGATTGTCGGCCTCCTGACAGGTGATGACGCGTCCCAGCTCATGGAGCATGTGCCCGTCTGATCCCCCGGTATACCCGAGACCGAACTCGTCAGCCACTATCTTGGCCTCCTCGTTCTCGGACCTGAACATACCGCTGCAGATTACCTCATATGAATCGAAACGCGGGACGATATCCTTCTTCAGGATGCCTTTCCTCACGGCCTTCTCCACGCCTTTCACGGAAACAAGATACCCCAGAGGGTGAGCGGCAGACACGACACAGTTGACACCTTCCAGGGAATCGAGGATCCATTCGGTTCCTTTGTCGATCGCCAGCCAACGGCTCTTGTGTATGTATGGCTCGGTGTATTTCTTCCAGTATTCCTGCATCTCGTCAGCGGAGAAGAAATACACGAGGATGTGGGGGCCGTCCCAAGCACTAATCTCGACTCCGGGGACCACGAAGACTCCCTTTTCCTTGGCGATTTCCAGAGCTTCCAGGGAACCGCCGATGAGGTTGTGGTCAGTGACCGCAAGTCCTACGTTCCTCTTCTTGGCGAGGGATACTGCCCTCCTCACGGATGTGTAGGAATCGGAGTAACGGGTATGGAAATGCATATCGGCACAAAGGGTCCCCTCGGGAATACTGTCCCCTCTGGGATATCTGAATGTGACCCTCTCCGAATCCATCGTATCTCCTCCTGCAGTTAATAGACTCACCAGGATAAATAGTGGTGGACACGGCGAGATTCGAACTCGCGGCTTCGTCCTTGCGAAGGACGCACGCTACCGGACTGCGTCACGTGCCCAGTTAAAACCGGTAGTCCCCCATTAGGGGGACGTTATAAAAGACTTATTCTTTGACGATGGTCCAAGCGATGATTCCGCCTGCGAAGGGACCCTTGTAGATTTTGTCGCCTTCAACAGTGTAAGCGGCCTGAGCATTGATGTAGATGTGCTGCTCGTCGAAGGTACATGCACTGATACCGCCACCAAACGGACCCTGATATACGGTGTTGCCGACGATGGTATACTGAACGGTTCCCTGAGAATAGACCTTGTCCCCTTCGATCTCGTAAGCGGGTGCTGCTTTCACGTTGTCAGAATTGTACAGACAGATTTTGCTCATGCCTACAGGTAATATTTAACACGTTAAAAAATCAGTCACGAAAGAAAAAAATGCGTGCGTCGTATTATCCCCGACGGTGACCCCATGCGCGCATACATCGCCGGACCGCTCTTCTGCCAAGCCGAGAGAGAATACAACCTGAGACTCAAAGAAAAACTGTCAGAATTCTCTATCGAAGCGATCCTTCCGCAGGACAGCGACATGCTCTTCGAAGCTGAAAAGATGGGTGACAGCGCGTATGCGGCAGAAGTTGCGAAAAAGATATTCGAAAGGGATCTGGCACTTCTGGAATCCTGCGATGTCCTGGTCATCAATCTCGACGGCAGGGTACCCGACGAGGGAGCTTGTGTGGAACTGGGTTACGCCTATGCAAAGGACATCCCGGCATACGGAATAAAAACGGATGTCAGGGTTTCCGAATTCGGTATCGACAACATGATGATAGCGGGCATGCTCGGAGACCGTATCGCTCACACTCCCGAGGACCTGGCAAAAATGATTCTCCGCGGCCCCGATGATGGGATTCACGTGTCTCAGGACTAATTTAGGTGACACCTAAAATTTATAAACAGCATGCCCGATTCGGGGTTATATGTCACTTCTCGAAATACAAGACCTGCATGTAGAAGCGGGCGGCAGGGAAATCCTCAAAGGGGTCACGATGAGCCTCGAAGAAGGGGAGACCTGTGTCCTGTTCGGTCCTAACGGTTCGGGCAAATCCACTCTTCTGGCCACCATCATGGGTTACGGAATGACCACCGTCACCTCCGGTAAGATCTTCTTCAAAGGCAAGAACATCACCCACATGACCGTGGACCAGCGCGCCAAGCTCGGCATCGGCATGATGATGCAGAGACCCCCGAACGTGGTCGGAGTCACCCTCGGCAATCTGGTGGCCGCCACTGCCAAGAACGGCAAGGGAACCGTCGGAAAGGAGAAGGAATTCAAGATGCAGGACTTCATGAACCGTGACGTCAACGTCGGTTTCTCCGGCGGAGAGATCAAAAGGTCCGAACTGCTCCAGCTCTCGGCACAGTCACCCGACTTCGTCATGCTCGACGAACCCGAGTCCGGAGTCGACCTCGAGAACATCGGTCTCATCGGCAGGAAGGTCCACGAGCTCATCTACGGCTCCGAAGAAGGAAACGAGAGGACCAAGGAGGTATCCGCCTTCGTCATCACCCATACCGGTCAGATCATGGATTATATCGGTGCCGACAAGGCATTCGTGCTCATCCACGGCAAGATCGCCAGGGAAGGCGACCCCCAGGAAATCCTCGAGGATATCAAGAATAACGGTTACGGAGTTGAGGACGAATGACTCACATCGACGAGAACGAAGTGAAGAAGGCACTCGACAAGAAGGCCGCCTACGGAGAGGATATCGACCTCAACAGGTACACCGAAGGTGACTACGAGGTCGAGCAGATCGAGAACATCACCGACACCCCTGAAGACCTCAGGAAGAAGATGCTCAACGTCGGTGTCGAGGCCGACGACGAAGGCAAGGACGGAACCATCCTGTTCATCGACAACGCCATGAGCCACTGCTCCAACAAGGCGCAGGAAGGACTCATCATGATGCCCGTCCAGAAAGCCCTCGAAACGTACTCCTGGGTCAAGGACTACTTCTGGACCGCCATGGACCCCACCAAGGACAAGTTCACCGCCAAGACCTATCAGGAGAAGTCGGACGGTTACTTCGTCTATGTGAAGCCCGGATACCACCTCAGGATGCCTGTGCAGACCTGTATGATGCTGTCCAAGGACAAGTCCATCCAGAACCTCCACAACATCATCATCGTGGACGACAACGCCTCCTGCGACATGGTTACCGGATGCACCACCGTCCACCACGCCAACGATGCGCTGCACGTCGGGGTCTCCGAGATGTTCATCGGCAACAACTCTTCGTTATCCTTCACCATGATACACAGCTGGGGACAACAAACCGCTGTCAGGCCCAGGACCAACGTCATCATGGGCAAGAACTCCAATTACACCAACAACTACGTCGTGCTGGACCCCGTCGGAAGCATCCAGTCCTTCCCCAACGCCTACCTCAACGGAGAGGGCGCCAGGTGCAGTTTCAACACCATGTGCATCGCACACGAGAACTCCAACATCGACACGGGAGGATGCGCTGTACTCAACGCACCCAACACCGGTGCGGAGATCATCAGCAGGAACATCTCCTACGGCGGTAAGATGATCGCCAGGGGAAAGCTCGTCGGAAACGCTCCCGGAGCTAAGGCTCACCTCGAGTGCAAATCCATCATCCTCAAGGACGGCGGAATCACACACGCCATCCCCGAGCTGGAAGCCAGCTGCGCAGACGTCGAGATGACCCACGAAGCAGCCGTCGGAAAGATCGCTCAGGAGCAGATCGATTATCTGATGACCCGCGGTCTCTCTCAGGACGAGGCTGTTTCCATGATCGTCCGCGGATTCCTCGTAGGAGGTATCAGGGGACTCCCCACCAACCTCCAGGCGGAGATCGACGCAGCCATCGAGAAAGCCAACGAAGGCGACTGAAACCATCATTCCTGAGGGGGGTTTACCCCTCAGGCACGTTACCTTTTTTTAAAGAATTCAATGAGGTAAAACCTCACTCTTTCGGAGCATCTGGCTCTTTTACTGACTCCGTGCCCTCCGTATCGGAACAGACCGGAATCACGATTCCAAATCAAAAGCCCTGTACGACCCCCGCCCCTTTTATATCGCTGACCGTATCTGGCAACCATTGGGCCCTTGGCCGAGGCGATTGAAATGAAGCAACTGGTACTGATCAGACACGGAGAGAGCGAATGGAACAAACTCAACCTTTTCACCGGATGGACCGATGTCGAGCTCTCCGAGAAGGGCTGGGAAGAGGCCAGGGCCGCCGGAAAACTCATGAAAGAGGAAGGATTCGATTTCGACCTCTGCCTCACTTCCTATCTGAAGAGGGCCATCCACACCGCCCAGACCGCACTCGGCGAGATGGAGCTCGACTGGATTCCCATGGAGAAGCACTGGGAACTCAACGAGAGGCATTACGGTGCACTCCAGGGTCTCAACAAGGCCGAGACCGCCGAGAAGTACGGAGAGGAGCAGGTAACCCTCTGGAGGAGGTCCTACGACGTCTGTCCTCCCGCCCTCGAGGAATCCGATCCCAGGAACCCTGCCAAGGAAAGAAGGTACGAAGGCACCCCCGCTGCCGGCCATCCCCTCACCGAGAGCCTGGAGATTACCGTTCAGCGTGTAATCCCGTTCTATGAGAAGGAGATCGTCCCCCAGGTCAAGGCAGGCAAGAGGATCCTCGTCGCCGCCCACGGAAACTCCCTGCGCGCCCTCGTGAAATACCTCGACGGACTGACAGCCGACGAGATCGTCAAGGTCAACATCCCCACCGGTGTCCCCCTTGTCTACGAGTTCGACGACAACATGAAAGTCGTCGGCAAGAGGTACCTCGGAGACCAGGAAGCCATCGCCGCTAAAGCGAAAGCAGTCAGCGAGCAGGCCAAGAAGAAGGCATGACGATGTATTTCCTGCATAACAGGTGCAAATGCCGCTTCTCGGCATTGATCGACGCCAAAGAGGTCGGTTATCTGACCTACACCATAGACAACGGTGTCCTGGACATCACCCATACCTTCGTCGACCCTTCCCTGCGCGGTCAGGGAGTCGCCAAGGAGCTGGTGAACAGGTGCGATGCTTTCTGCAAGAAAGAGGGTCTGATTGTCGTGGCGAGCTGCTCTTATGCGGCCAAGGCCCTCGGCATCGAACAGGAGAATCCTTCCTGCCGTATCGATCAGTGAACCCTGATCACAGCAGAGACCTGATGACAGAGCTCCTGTGCGCATATAACCATAATATCATCTGAAAGCGAGGAGACCCATTCGTCGAATCCTTCGAGACTGCGGTGTCCCTGCACGAAGATGATGCTTCCGGGTGCGGGATTATCAGGAATACTTTCAGTATACTGTACCTCCGATTCCGGACAGTTCTCGACCACGGCATCGTAGAATGCACGAAGAGCCTTCTCCGGGCCGACCCTGCGTTCGCTGAGAAGATTCTTGCCTATCCCGTCCTCGGCCAAGAGTTCCTAGACGCTCGAGGCGGGTATCCCGCGGAGTACGACGCATTTCAGAGGCACATGACAAAAGATGTCACGCTATGTTTAATGGTTATCTGTCCCGGGCTTTGAGGAAATCATCGAATTCTCGTATTTGTTTCATATAACCTGCAAGCAGTTATATAGTGAGAAACCCGATGTTCGTCCCGAGGGTGCACATGACCGAGATCAGGACGATGGAAATCAGACTCTATCCCAACAAAACTCAGGAGAAGTCTATGTTGGATACCATCGGCCATTGCTGTTTCCTTTACAACCATCTCCTCGAACACTGCAGGAATGCCTTCGCGGAAGGCCTCAGACATCCTACCGAATACGATATGAACAAGGATATAACTGCCTTCAAGAAGGAACATCCCGAACTGACGGCGGTTTACTCACAGGTATTGACCAATGTCAGCACCCGCGTATCCCTGGCATTCAAGGGGTTCTTCAGACGTCTGGCGGCGAAAGCGGAACACGCCGGTTTCCCCAGGTTCAGATCCTTCTCCAGATACGATTCCTTCACATACACACAGAAAGGGTTCTCGCTGGAAAACGTGAGACTGAAACTGTCGAAGATCGGCACCATCCGTATTGCGGGTCTCAGGAAGATGTTCGGCAGGCTGAAGACCTGCACCGTGAAACGCGAAGGTACCGGCCCGCATTACAGGTGGAAGGCATGCCTCACCTACGAGTGCGAGGAGATAAAGACCTCCTTCCTGGAGGATACCAGGGAGTCCGTAGGTATCGACCTCGGTCTGGAGACCGTAGTGGAGACTTCCTCAGAGTATAGTTTCGTCAACCCCCGTCATCTCAGGAAGGCGGAGAAGACCATTGCCGCCATCCAGCGCAGGATGATGGCCTTCGAGAAGGGCTCTCCGGGATGGCTGAAGTACGAACAGAGGCTGTATCACGCCTTCACCCGTCTCAGGAACATTAGGAAAGCGGAGAGATACGGGATCGTCAACTATCTGATAAGCAAGTTCAGCCTCATCGCCGTCGAGGATATCGATGTGGAGAAGATCCAGGAGAAGGCCCTCGGAAAGGGGATGAGGAAATCATACAGCGACGCGAGCTGGGCAATGCTCACCGATACCCTGTGCATCAAAGCGGCAGAGGCTGGGTGCACGGTGGTGAAGGTGAGACCGGAATACACGTCGCAGAGGTGTTCAGCGTGCGGACGGCTGGTTCCGAAGACACTTTCGGAACGGAGGCACGTCTGCACGTGCGGTGCAGACATGGGCCGCGACAAGAACGCCGCATCCAATGTCGAGCGCTTGGGCCTGCAAGCGTTGCAGCTGACCCGCTGCAGAATGGAGATACTCGGTCA
>Ga0256405_10009311_pt1 | contig 13504 bp, 9 predicted proteins | sample RumenRJG_02DNA_FD_189096 | JGI IMG/M metagenome (GOLD analysis project Ga0256405, IMG submission 189096) | Bovine rumen microbial communities from Lethbridge, Alberta, Canada - RJG_02 | ecosystem: Host-associated > Mammals > Digestive system > Stomach > Rumen | place: Canada: Alberta | collected...
TTCTCAGACTGACTTTTTACATTTATTATAGGTTATAATCGACTGAATTTCGCTATTTTAGTTTCCCTTTCCAAAAAATATTCGTACCTTTGCACCCGAAGCATCAAGAGCAGTGCCCGAAAGGGTGACTCGCCAACCGAGCTTATAAGATAACTTAGCCACGGTGGTCAGTACGATGCGGAAGCAACATTTATAAACTTCAAAAACAAAAAGTTATGCAACAGCACATTTTTTACACGAAGTATGCCCTGCAGTTTGCAGACATGCAGATTCTCGAGTTAGTAACCGCTTTCAATCATCAGGTCGGCAATACTGGCTGGACTGGTATGCGTGCCTATCACGACCAGGCCCTCATCGACGAGTTCAAACGTAGAGGTATCGATGTTTCAGCTGTCTATGACGGTAAGACTATCACCTTTGCCCATCCCGTCAGGTACGATATTGCCGACAACCGTCTGGCCATCGTCGGCTGAAATTCTCTCTCAATATCAAAACTCCGCCCTTGCCGTCTGCTCTTGGTAAAGGTGGAGTTTTCTACAATTGCCCAGGAATTGTATTTTGCTCCGAAATACTATTGCTCGTCTGACTCTACTTCCTTAGGAGTATTTATTTTTCTTGCTTCGTCAAACTTTGCCTTCATAGTGGGGTTCTTGTAGGTCAGTTTGCGGATGGTCAGGTCTTCTGTGTCCTGTTGAGCCAGGCGCAGGTTGTTTTCTGAACCAAGCAGGTTTTCCTTTATCTTCAGTAGTTTGCTGATGGTGTCATCAATCTGCTTAACTGCATCATCGAACTTCTTAGAAGCAAGTTCATAGTGCCTGCCGAACTTGGTCTTAAAGTCCTCAATTTTACTTTCGAAGTTTGTCACATCCACCTCCTTACTTTGGGCCAAGATAAGCTGCTTCTTGTATTCAAGGCTCTTTTTCGAGGTCTGTACCAGCAGATTGATGAAGGGAACGAAGAACTGAGGACGGATGACGTACATCTTCGGGAAGAGGTGTGACTTGTTTACGATGCCGGTGTTATATAGGTCGTTGTCGGCTTCCAGCAGACTCACCAGTACCGCAAACTCACACCCCTTCTTTTTACGATCCTCATCGAGCTTCTTCAGGAAATCCTCGTTCTTGTGCTTGGTGGCGGTGGTGTCCATCTCGTTCTTCATCTCAAACATGATGGAGATATACTCCGTACCATCCTCTGAATCCCGGAAGATGAAGTCACCCTTGGTGCCATCGGCTGCGTCATTGTCCTTGTCAAAGTAGGCATTTGGCATAGCAGGACGGATGTACTGCTCATACTCTATACTGCAATGCTGCTCCAGAGTCTCGCCAACCATCTTAGTTGACATTTTGGTTTTTAAGTCCTTGTAGTAGTCCAGCTGTTCCTGTTTCATCTGGAGTTCCTTCTTGTGTTGCTCCAACAGAGCGGTCTCGTGGATTTGGGCCTCACGCTTCTCCACTTCAGCATCAGAACGAAGTTTCATTATCTCCTTGTCCTTTTCCTGAACGGCCTCCTGTGCCTTATTACGCTCTGCCATTACAGCCAACTGGAGTTTACTGTCACCCTGCTCGATTGTAGAGTTCAGTTGTGCTATCTTCTGGTCCTTTTCGGCCAAAGCGAGCGACAGTTCGTTCTTTTTCTGTGTCTCGATATTCTGAAGCTGAGTTTTCAAGCGTTCTATCTCGGCATCTTTGGCATCCAGTTCCTTGTCCTTTTTATTGAGTTGAGTCTGGAAAGACTGTTCCGTCTTAACAGCTGCCAAGTCCTGTTCTGCCTTGTGACGCTCATCAATCTCAGCGAGACGACGATGGATTTCTGCATCGAACTCAGCATTCTTCACCTGACTCAAAATAGAAGCATAGTCTGCTTCATCAACCTGGAAAACACTTCCGCACTTTGGGCATTTCAGTTCTTTCATGACTTTAAACCTTTATATGATACACTCAAATTAACAACACGGTGCAAAGTTACACTACTGTTATGCAGTCTATCTGCACAGAAGATGACATTTTTCATGCAAAAATACTAATTTTAGCGTAAAAATTGGTAAAATTAGCAATTTTTTGACCGTAGAATAGTTATTTTTCCGAAATTAGAATGATTATTTGAGAATTAATTGCTAAATTTGTAGCCTATAAATATAATAAGGTATAAGAATGGAAACTAAAGACCTGAATAGACTAAAAGTGGTGCTTGCTGAGAAGAAGCGCACAAACAAGTGGCTTGCTGAGCAACTTGGCAAAGACCCTGCCACCATCTCCAAATGGTGTACTAATAATGCTCAGCCCACTTTGGAAAACCTACTGGATATAGCCAGATGCCTGGATGTGACAGTCAATGACCTCGTTAGAATGTAAACCTCACAAGCGGAAACTACTATGCCTACAAACAAGAATGCTCAACTACGTTACCAGATTCTCGATCGCTGTTTCAGTGATTTCAGCAGAAAGTACGAGATACAAGACCTTGTAGATAAGGTCAACGATGCTCTGTATGACCTGTATGGTACGGAGGTGAGTTTACGTCAGATACGCGAGGACATGAAATACATGCGTGACCGTGTGACATATAATGCCCCTATCAAGGCTTATCAGTATGATGGTAAGAAATGTTATTATCGTTATGAGGATAGGGATTTCTCCATCTTCAATAACGAACTTTCCGTTGATGATATCAATAAATTACAGTCAACTATTGATATGCTTGGCCGGTTTAGAGGCACTGCTGCTAACGTATGGTTGGAAGAAGTGATTTCAAATTTGGAGTATCGTTTTGGGTTAAAGTCAAATGCCGAACATCTTGTTTCTTTTGAGCAGAACGAACAATTAAAAGGCATTGAGAACTTAGCAGAAATAATTGATTCAACTGTCAATCACCAAACATTAGAGATTGTTTACCTGACCTTCAGGGGTAAGGAGATTCCGATGGTTATTCATCCTTATTATGTCAAGCAGTATAATGGCCGATGGTTTCTCTATGGTCTGAATGATGAGCTTGGAAAGATCAGCAATCTCGCGCTTGACAGAATCCAAAGTTTCCGCAAATCCGATGTCCCCTTCAAGAAGAATGAGCAATATGATTTTGAAACATATTATGACGATGTGGTTGGGGTTACAATCCCGAATGAGAATGTACAGAAAGAAACCATTGGACTACGATTCTCCAGCAACCGTTTCCCGTACGTTGTATCCAAACCTATCCACAAGTCTCAGACAATTGTAGACGAAAGCAAATTTGAGATAGAGATACAAGTTCGTCCGACTAGAGAACTTGACCAGCAGATTTTTTCCTTCATTCCCGATATTGAAGTGCTCTACCCAGAGTGGTACAAACGACATATTCAAGGAAAAATTGAAGAAAATCTAAAAAAATATTTGTCTGGGAAGAAAGACTGCACAGATACATAATAACTTTGCACTCGAAATTGATAGTTGGACTAAATTTATTGGAGATATGAGAAGATACCCGAAGTCAAATAGCGACATCAAGACAACGATGGATGTAATCGTCAATAAATTCCGTAATAAGGGAATAATTGACTCCATCCTGATCCTAAAATATGTCGGATCCATACTCTACTTGGAAAAAGTAGGGCTGGGGTTGTCATATGAAAAGAACGATTGCGATTTTGATCTGACGTTATCTGATGCTCCACAAATTGACAAGTCGAGTGCAATCTATCCTATCCTTGAGAATAACATCAAGCAGATGGAATCCATTTTGGGTAATGCCATGCATCAAGACATTGTTGGCATGCTCCTTGTTTCATTCTATGATGTTGATGAATATCTGGAATGGTTCGACTATCTGATTGATATAATGCCAACAATTAAAGGCTCAACCGAATATATCACTCCCGACTGGCTTTCTGTTTTGGCAGATGCATTCATCTGTTTCGGAGAGAAAAGCGTTTTCTGTCCTTTTGGAGGCGCTATGAAGCTATCGACAGATATGAATTTCTATGAGTACATGTATGCATACGAAATTAATACTTCTGTCTGGGAACTGGGCATGATTAGGCTCGCCCTATCAAATGACTCACGTAAAGTTTCTTTTGAGAATAAACTCACAGAGTTGTGGAAAAGCCAGAAATACGATGCCATAGTATCCTTCCCTCCGCTTGGAATGCGCTATCCGAAAAATACTGAGGGAGTATCTGGTTCCTTTAGAATTGAAGATTCCGATCTGAAGGCAGCTTCACTATTCATGGACATTACGACTGATAAGGGCGTGTGCTTCTCCATCGTTACGCCATCACTTCTTTATAATCAGGGCGAAAAGGCAAAGTTCCGCAAATGGGCTGTAGAGCAAGGCATTATTGACACGGTAATTCTTCTCCCAAGCAAACTCCTTCCTTATACGGGAATTGCCTTGGCCTTGGTTGTTCTAAGGAAGCAGCCCAAGCATGAGAATGCCATACGCATGATAGATGCATCAGGGTATTATACCAACCACAAATACCAGAATCAGTTGGAAATTACTGATGTCATGAATGCATATCTTCATGACGTGGATCATATATCCAGAACTGTTTCATATGATGAAATCGCGGAAAACGATTACTCTTGGCATGTCCCCTATTATATGCATATTCCAGAAGACACTGTCCAAGAGGGATATAAAAATGAACGTATAGAAGATCTGGTATTGCCATTTTCCGATTCTCACCTCAACAATCCTCAAAAGGGGAAGGTCATCAAGGTCAGCGATTTATCAGATGATTGGACTCAATGCACACTTGACATATCTAAACTGTCTGAAGAAGAGAGCAATCGGAATATGACTCTACTGAATCAAAAGGCAGTAGTCGTATCTACAGTAAGATCAGTCAAGCCTACGATTGTAAATGCTTCAGAGGAAACCCCGGTTCTGCTAAGTCCAAATGTGTTTGCTTTAATATTAAAGGACACGATTGACCCTGAGTATTTCTGTATGACTCTTGCCCAGTCGACTATACCAGCCACCGGCATGGCCATTCCTCACATCTCACGAACTTCTATTCTGAGGTGTAAGATTTCATATCCCGATATATCCCTCCAGAAAGATATATATAAAGAAGCCAGGAAAACTGCTCTTATAGCAAAAGCCAAAGAGACAGGACTTCAAGATATTATCGACCAAATGAAGGGCGACTACATCAACGAGATTCGCTCACGCAAACACGACATGATGCCTCACCTCCGACAGGTATCAAGTGCATGTAAGAATCTGAACTTTTACATGACGCATAAAGGGGATATGCCTGAAAATGAATTCATGGAAGGCATAAAAGAGGAAGTTGAAAATCAAAAACGAGCTGTCGAATCATTGACTACGCTCCTGAAGGTATTCTCACGCGAAGAGGAGTTTGGTACGCCAGAGATTATTAATATTGACAAGTTCCTCAGAGAGCATTATCATAGCGGAAAGAATTACCAGCTGTATCATGAGACTGACGGCTTGGCCCTGTTAGAGAGTGGCTTTGACATACCACATGCCATCATAGGTGATGACGGCTATGTTGATTTTAACAATGTTCCAAAGAACGGGTACTTGGAAGGGATAAATGTATATATGGCAGCTGACGACCTTATGCGTCTCTGTGATAACATAATCAACAATGCTGTTGGTCATGGTTTTACTGACCCATCACGGAATGATTATGTAATCGATATTATCCTCTCAGTAGATGGGGATAGTGGATTCTATTATATTGATTTCAGCAACAATGGAACCCCATTCCCTAAGGGATTTGACAAGACGCGTTACGGTATTAGGGGCGAGAAAGCAGGAGAAACCGCCGGTAGCGGTGAGGGTGGCCATACAGTAAAGTCTATAGTTGAACACTATGGAGGCCACTTTGAAATCTTCAGTAATGAGGGTGGCGGATCTGACATCATTCTTGATGAAGATGGCAACTTTCATGATGTAGAAGTCGAGGCAAATACAACAGTAAGAATTTATCTACCAATATATAAGAGCGATGAGTAAATATAACATATTGTGGATTGACGATGAATGGGAGTCGATGACTTCATTTATGAAGTACTGTTCACTTCAGTACCAGATGGAGTTGCACCCATTCAAGACTCAGACAGAGGGATTGGATGAGTATGCCAAATGCCCTTCTTTTTGGGATGCTGCAATTCTGGATGCCAAGGTGCTTGACAAAAATTTGCATGAGGCGCCTAATGTGGCTAACCTACAAAAAGCCGTTTTGAGAATTAAGGAAGAGTTCAACGATTTACAGTACTTCATATCCACAGGACAGCCTGATCTTCTCAGCGACAGCATGTTCAAAGCAATATTTCCTGTCTATTACGAAAAGGCAACGGATGACGAAAAATTGTGTCAGGACATTATCAAGGCTATCAAAGAAAGCCCAGTTCGAAGAATTAAGAATAAATATTCCGATTTATTCTCGTGGCTGAAACCACCTATATATGAGGAAATACTCAGTATACTACAGATAGTTGAAAACGGCGACAACACCAATGCCGACATATTCAATAAAGTTCGAAAAATACTGGATTGGATAATGACTGAACTTAATACATATGGTCTACTCACTATTGAGTTCAATGGCACCAATTTAAATGAATGCAGCCGTTTTTTAGCAAGCAATGAATTGCAGGAATACATACCTCAGTATATCCAACGTCAGATTCATTCATGTTCTGCAATTGCCAACGAAGGCTCCCATAGAAGGGTTTCAGATGAAGATGTAAAATCAGGCAAAGCCCCATATCTCATCCGTTCAACTGTATATGAACTCTTGAATATACTTGTTTGGATGCATCAGCTGCCTGAAGATGATGCCACAAGACGGAAAATCACCGAGCAGTCACTCAATTCAAAGAATAAAGTTAGATCGGAAGAGCCAAATAGCAGGAAAATCCCACAAAAGCCAGAGTTCGACGAAGAACTTAAAGTATGGCATTGCGGAGATTGTATGCTTGCAATCAAATTCTGGGAAGAAGGGAAAGTCCTTTTAACAGATATCACTCCTAATTCGTCAAAGAATCCCAATATCAAGAAGAGATATCCTTATTTCGCAAAATATAAGACCGTAAAATAACAATAACAACATATGAGTACAAACGAATTACAACAGCAGACAACTGTTAATGTACAGGAGAAAGCCAATCTTATATGGGCTATTGCCGACAAGCTCGTGGGTGTATATAAACCGCATGAGTATGGTAATGTTATATTGCCGATGTGTGTGGTGAAACGTTTCGAAGACACATTGGCACCGACCAAGCAAAAGGTGCTTGATATGAACAAGCAGCTGGACGAGGATGGAATTACCGTAAAGCAGGGCTTCTTAGAAAAGGCTGCAGGACAGAAATTCTACAATCTTTCGCCCTTCACCTTTGAGACACTGCTCAGTGACCCTGAGAATATCCGTGAGAATTTCGAGTCGTACCTGAATCATTTTTCAGAGAACGTCATTGACGTAATTCACCGCATGAAATTCCAGCAGGAAATAGAGACAATGGCCGAGAACAATCTGCTCTATCTGGTCATCAAGGAGTTCTGCACGGAGAAGGCATACTTGGGAGCCGACAAGATAAATTCGGTGGATATGGGCTACATATTTGAGGAACTGGTGCGCAAGTTCTCTGAGAGCTACGACGAACATGCTGGAGCACACTTTACCGCCCGTGACATCATTAATCTGATGACGGAACTGCTCGTTGGAGAAGACGAGGAGCGGTTAAAGGAAGAAGGCATCACTGCCACCCTCTACGATATGACAATGGGTACCAGTCAGATGCTGGGATGTATGGAAGACCGACTTTCTGAGATTGATCCAGATGCCGACATTACGACTTATGGTCAGGAGCTGAACGACCAGACCTTTGCCATTGCTAAAGCTGATACGCTCATCAAAGGTGGCAACGCCGACAATATGCGACAGGGTGATACGCTGGCAGATGACAAATTCGAAGGTTACAAATTCGACTATATCATATCCAATCCGCCATTCGGCATTGAGTGGAAGACGAGCAAAGCCGCTGTCGAGGCAGAGTACAAAAAGGGGGCTGCAGGACGCTTCGAGCCGGGACTGCCTAGCATCGGCGACGGTCAGCAATTGTTCCTGCTCAATGGTGTGGCTAAACTGAAAGACACTGGCCGCATGGCCATCATTCAGAACGGCAGTCCGCTATTTAAAGGCGATGCAGGTAGTGGCGAGAGTAATATCCGTGGCTACCTTTTGGAAAACGACTGGTTGGAGGCCATTGTTCAACTGCCTAACGACCTCTTTTACAACACAGGTATTGCCACTTACATTTGGGTTGTCACCCGCAACAAGTCGGCAGAACGTCAGGGCAAGGTACAGCTTATTGATGCCAGTCAGTGTTATGAGAAGCGCCGTAAGCCTCTTGGCAATAAGCGTGTGGAGATTACCGAAACCGCTCGAAAGCTCATCATGCAGGCCTATCACAACTTCAACGATGGCGTGCTGACACAGACTACTGTCGATGGCACTGAGATTCGCGTGGAGAGTAAAGTACGCGAGAACGACTACTTCAAATACAGCAAGATCTTTATCAAGGCACCTGAAAAGGACACCGAGATTATACCCTGGTTGACTGACCGCGATGAATATTTGCAGAAGAATGTTGCTCCATATCTGCCCGGCTTCGTCGTTGACGAGAAGAAAACCAGGATAGGTTATGAGATCCCCTTCACCCGTGAGTTCTACAAATATACGCCGCTGAAACCCTCTGTCGAAATTTTCCAGCAACTGAAGGAGCTGGAGTGTCAGGAGAGTGAGTTAATGGAGAGTCTGTTGCACTAAACCGCTGACAATATGGAGAGAAAATATAAAGATAGTGGTATCGAGTGGATTGGAAGGATTCCGATGGATTGGAATACTACTAAACTTGGTGCTCTTTATACACAAAGAAACGAGAAAGTGAGCGACAAAGATTTTCCGCCACTTTCAGTTACAATGCAGGGTATTCTTCCTCAGTTGGAAACTGCTGCAAAAACAGATGACGGTGATAATCGCAAACTCGTAAAAAAAGGAGACTTCGCCATCAATAGTCGCTCAGACCGCAGAGGTTCATGCGGCATTTCGCCATACGACGGTTCAGTATCGCTGATCAATACAATATTGAAACCTCGTGGCGAAATGAATCCATTATTCTATAATTGGTTGTTCCATACCAGCCTATTCGCTGATGAATTTTATAAATGGGGACACGGCATCGTGGACGACTTGTGGACAACCCGTTGGCAGGAGATGAAAAAAATAACTGTAGCTGTTCCTTCTCTCGCTGAGCAGCAGCGGATAGCGGAATTCTTGGACGAGAAGTGTGGTGAGATTGATGGGTTGATAGCGCTGCAGGAGCAGATGATAACGCGGCTGACGGACTATAAGCAGTCAGTCATCACTGAGACTGTTACCAAAGGACTGAATCTTGACGCCCAACTCGTTCCTTCTGGCATCGAATGGATTGGGGATGTACCGAAAGGATGGAAAGTTTGCCGTATAAAGGATATTTTCCGTTTGCGAACAGGAACAACTCCAAAAGATTTTGAGCAAGGATTATCATCAGATGCATTGGTGAATTGGTTCACTCCGTCTGACGTAGCAGAAATGAATTGTGAACTCAGCTCTTCAGAGCGCCATTTGAGTCAAGAAGTCATTAAAAAAGAGGGCATTGAGTTGAGTCCAGCAGGTAGCTTAATCTTTGTGGGTATTGGCGCAAGTGCCGGCAAAATCGGATATGCAACAGTTGAAGGTTACAGCAATCAGCAAATAACTATGCTCATACCGAAACAGAACAAATGTTTTGGAAAATATAGTTACTTCTACATGATAGCTGATAGGAAGCGAATTAGAGATAATGCATTCTTTACAACCCTTCCCATCATAAACAACACATACCTTTCTGGCATCAAAACCCTACTGCCTCCTATCGACGAACAACGTGCTATCGCCGAATACCTCGATGCGAAGTGTGGCGAGATTGACAAACTGATTGCAAAAAAGCAGCTGAAGATTGAGACGCTGAAGGAATACAAGAAGAGCGTTATCTACGAAACTGTAACAGGTAAAACGGTTATTAAATGAAAACGGTAATTGTCATAGGAAACGGATTTGACTTGGACTTGGGTTGGAATACCAGCTACGAGAAATTTTTCTTGACTCACTACGGGTCAAGACTAGTCACTGATAAGGACGACTCTTTGATTCAGTACATTGTTAACCATGCTGGAAGAAAAGACACTTGGTATGATTTGGAGAAAATGCTGTCTGACTATTGCGTCTTGAAGTCAAAAGAAGAAAGAACTGAACAACAGTTAATCGATGATAGTCATGATTACCAAGAACTCAGATCTAAATTGAAAAAGTTTATAGCTGAAGGCACATCAAAACCTGCCGATCCTAACAGTTTTGCGTATAAAATCCTGAAGAAGTGTATAGAGTCTGCAGAAAGACATCAGTCTTCTCCAGAATATATCCCAGCGATTTTTTCATTTAACTATAGTGACCTTGGAAAAGTTGTTTCTCAGATTGACCCTAAAGCCAAGTTCAGTTACCATGCGGTTCACGGTACTCTTGAAAGGGACAATATTATATTTGGTTTCAACAACCGAAGCGATATAAAGAAGGAGTATAGATGCTATCAGAAGTCCCATGATGATTTATATGAGTCCCATGATATATTGCCTGCGCTGATGGATGCATCAGACATCATTTTCTTTGGAATGTCAATGGGTGATATTGACGGCGCCTATTATGCCGAAGTCCTTAGACAAACATCTGTTGTTGGAGGTTACAGAACTCGAATGCACAAAAATATTACGTTTGTGACATATGACAGTAAAAGTAGGTTGGATATCAAGAATAATCTGCAAGATGCAGGGATTGATACTATGGTGTTATGTAATACCAACAATGTAAAATTCCTCTTGACAACTGAAAAGAAGAAACTTGAAACGAAAGATGAAGTGTATAAACTCTTGAATACTCTATAATATGGACAACAACGACTTGAAAGAACGGGATTTTGAAGCCTACATCGAACATTGGCTTCTTACGGAAGGTGGCTATAAAAAGGGCGACCAGAGTACCTACGACAAAGAGCGTGCTATTGACCTGAAAACGCTGGTCAAGTTTCTCCGTCTGACACAGACGAAGAAGTGGGACTTGTATGAGAAAAAATACGGAGCCCAAACAGAAGACCGTCTTTACAACGTTCTGCAGGACAAGATTCATGAGCGTGGTCTAATTTGGGTGCTGCGCAACGGCATCGACGACCTGGGCTTCAAGTTCAAGTTGGTCTATTTCGAGCCTGCTAGTCCGCTCAACGAGGAACTGAACTTGAAGTATAGCCAGAACATCCTGGAGTGTACGCGACAGTTTGCCTACTCCACCCAGAACCATAACACTATCGACATGGTGTTATCGGTTAATGGTATTCCCGTAGTGGCTTTGGAACTGAAGAACCAGCTGACCGGACAAAATGTGGAGAACTCACGCCTGCAATGGATGAACGACCGCGACCAGCGCGAGGAGATTTTCCAATTCAACCACCGTATATTGGCTTATTTTGGCGTGGATCTCTACGAGGCAATCATGGCCACTCATTTGCGAGGTGAGAAAACGTTTTTCATGCCATTCAATCAGGGAAGCAATGGAGCTGGAAACGTCGGAGGCAAAGGCAACCCAGAAGCCCCGGAGGGTAAATACGCGACAAGCTACTTATGGGAACGTGTGCTTAATCGTCGAATGTTGCTTTGCATCCTTCAGCGATATATCTCCCGTCAGGAAGAGGAACGCATCAGTATCTACAAGACGAAGGACGGGCAGATACGACAGGAAAAGCGGAAAAGCGTAAAGATTATCTTCCCACGATACCACCAACTCGACGTTGTAGAGAAGTTAATTGCCGACACAGCTGAGCATGGTTCAGGCAAAAACTACCTCATACAACATTCGGCAGGCTCTGGTAAGTCGAACTCTATTGCTTGGGTGGCTTATCGTTTGGGCGCATTGCAGAACGCTGAGCTGAAGCCGATGTTCAATTGTGTATTCGTTATTACCGACCGCCGTGTGCTGAACTCTCAGCTACAAAATACGATTCTTGGCTTCGACCACGTGGATGGAACTGTAGACACTGTGAGGGACAGTGATCCTTCTACGAAATTACGCAATCTTATCAATGACGATAATTCGCGTATTATTATATGTACGCTACATCGATTCCCACTTATCTATAAGGAGGTAAACAAGAATACAGGGAAAAGATATGCACTTATTGTTGATGAAGCCCACTCGTCACAGACGGGTAAAGCAGCAGAGAAAATGAAAGCTGCCTTAGCCGATACAGACGAAGCTTTGCGAGAAATGGCCGCTATGCAGGACATTGCCGAAGAGGAGCTGGAGAAACAACGCGACGAGATAATGGATACGTTGCTGGCCCAGGGACAGCACAACAACCTGTCATTCTATGCCTTTACAGCTACACCAAAGCCCAAAACGCTGCGAACTTTTGGAATCTGCACCCATCAGGACATTGATCCGACGAAGTGTCGCTATGAAGCTTTCCACACTTATTCCATGCTTCAGGCCATTGAAGAGGGCTTTATCAAAGACGTATTGCTGAGCTATACACCATACAGTGTGAGCTACGAGATTACGAAGCGCATCACTGAAGACCCTGAATACGAAGAAACACCTGCTACTAAAGCGGTTAAGGCATTCCACGATAATCACCAGCACGTCATCGACAAGAAGTGTGCCATCATTGTGGAGAAATTCCGTGAAGTGACATTGCCCGCCATGCAGAGGAAGGCAAAGGCTATGGTTGTGACTGCTAGTCGTGCTCATGCCGTGCGCTACTATCTGGCCATCAAATCCTATTGCGAGAAACAGGGCTACTCAGATGTGCATCCGTTGGTGGCTTTCTCTGGCAAGGTTCTTTTCCAGGAGCAAGAATACACAGAGACAGCCATGAACTCTACGCCTGATTATAAGATCAGTGAGGCTGGCCTACCCCTATTCTTCGCCTCCGACCTTTACAACGTATTGGTTGTTGCCGACAAGTACCAAACAGGTTTCGACGAACCTCTGTTGCACTCGATGTTCGTCGATAAGAAATTGCGTGACGTGAAGGCCGTGCAGACGTTGAGCCGTCTGAACCGTGCCCATCCCGACAAAGTTGATACCTATGTACTTGACTTTGTGAATGACCCTGAGGACATCAAGAGAAGTTTCGAACCGTTCTACACAGGCACGGAACTCATCAAGCCAATGGACTTGAATTCTGTATTTACGTTGCGCGACAATATTCGAGAGCTTAACTTTTGGACTGACCAGGATGAGCAGCGTGTGGAGGATATAGTAAAGACGGTTAAGAAGGACGATCCGACACGTTTAGGAAAACTGTCAAACGCCTTCAAGGGTGTGGTTGACCGCATCGACCAATTAGATGAAGAGACATTCTACACTGTGCGTGGGCAGATTAAGCAGTTCGTGCGCTTCTACAACTATTTGGCCCAGGTT
>Ga0256405_10009313_pt1 | contig 13500 bp, 10 predicted proteins | sample RumenRJG_02DNA_FD_189096 | JGI IMG/M metagenome (GOLD analysis project Ga0256405, IMG submission 189096) | Bovine rumen microbial communities from Lethbridge, Alberta, Canada - RJG_02 | ecosystem: Host-associated > Mammals > Digestive system > Stomach > Rumen | place: Canada: Alberta...
GAGGAGCTTGGCTATCCGATGTTGCATAGAGGGGAGAAGTAAGCATGAGCAAGGATTTATTACTCGAAATCGGCACGGAAGAAGTTCCGGCCCACGTCATGCCGGGCATCCTTGCCCAGCTGAAAGAGAATGCCGAAAAAGCATTCCAAGAGAACCGCATTGCCTTTGGCAGCGTTCGTACGATTGGTACGCCGCGTCGTACGGCACTTCTGGTAAAAGATTTGGCAGAGAAGCAGGAAGATATTTCCAGTGAGAACCGCGGCCCATCGGTCCAGATTGCCTTTGATGCTGATGGCAATCCGTCCAAGGCTGCTCAGGGCTTTGCGCGTGGTCAGGGTGTTGACCCGAAAGAACTCGTTGAAAAAGACGGCTATGTCTATGCGATGGTTCATGAGGAGGGCAAGGCTACGGCTGAGCTTTTGCAGGATCTTTTGAAAGACCTTATCTGCGGTCTTTCGTTCCCGAACAACATGCGCTGGCGCGACCTTGACTTCAAGTTCATCCGTCCGCTGCGCTGGATTGTTGCTTTGCTCGATGACGAAGTCATTCCTTTTGAGGTAGCTGAGGTAAAATCCGGCCGCACGTCCCGCGGCCATCGTTTCCTGTCGCAGGGCGATTTTACGATTGCCGATGCTAACAGCTATGAAAAGGCCTGCGAGGAAAACTTCATCATCGTCGATCAGGACAAGCGCAAGGCGATGATTCGCGAGCAGATTGAAGAAGTTGCCAAGAAACAGAATGGTACGGCTGAGATTACCGAGGATCTTCTCGAAGAGGTACTCTATCTCGTGGAATATCCGACGGCACTTTGCGGCACGTTCGAGGACAAATATCTTAAGCTGCCGGCTGAGGCCGTTATCACGCCGATGCGCGATCATCAGCGTTACTTCCCGGTCAAGGCCGCAGATGGCAGCCTGATGCCGCTCTTTATCACGGTCCGCAATGGCGGCAGCGAGCATCTCGAAATCGTTCAGCACGGCAACGAGCGCGTGCTGCGTGCCCGCCTCGAAGATGCACAGTTCTTCTTTGATGAAGACCGCAAGAAGAGTCTCGAAGAGCATCGCGAGAAACTCAAGACGGTTGTCTTCCAGCAGGGCCTTGGTACGATGTACGAAAAATCCGAGCGCCTTATGGAGCTCGCTGCGTTCATTGCCGATGAACTCGGTGCTGATGAAAAGACGCACAAGCATGCGAAACGGGCGGCTGAGCTCTGCAAGGCGGACCTCGTAACGGGCATGGTTCAGGAGTTCACGGAGCTCCAGGGCATCATGGGCCGTGAGTATGCAAAACTCGATGGCGAGTGCGAGAACGTTGCCATCGCTATCGATGAGCACTACATGCCGCGCTTTGCTGGCGACAATCAGCCGCAGACGGAAGCCGGCCGCATTGTCTCAGTCGCCGATAAGATTGATACGATTGTCGGCACGTTCAGCCGCGGCAAGATTCCGACGGGGTCCCAGGATCCGTTCGCCCTTCGCCGTCAGGCACTGGGGCTTGTACACATGATGATCGAGGCCAAATACACGCTGAGCCTTTCCAAAGTCGTCGCCAAGGCTATGGACCTCTACCAGATTACGGATGAGGCTGCCCGCACGAAGATGCAGAATGATGTTGCTGACTTCATGCGCCTGCGCCTCAAAAATGTCCTCGAAGATGTCCGCTATGATGTTGTCGATGCTGTCCTTGATAATGTCGATGATCTCTATGCAGTCAGCCTGCGCGCTGAGGCAGTAGCCAAATTTGTTGCCAGCGATGCAGCTGTAGCCAATATCCAGGCGTTTGTCCGCGCTGCTAATCTGGCGAAAAAATCTGAGTCGGCAGCAATTGATGAGGCTCTCTTTACCACGGACGAAGAGAAAAACCTCTATCAGGTATACACCGCTACGGCAAGTTCGCTTGACAGCCTTGTAGCTGGCCGTGATTATACAGGTGCTATTGATGCCCTGACGGAGCTTTCGGCTCCGATTAATGCTTTCTTTGAAGGTGTCATGGTCATGGACAAGGACGAGAAAGTCAAGAACAATCGCCTTGGCTTGTTGAAATCCATTGATACGTTGGTAAAACGCGTAGCGGATTTCTCGAAGGTGGTACTGTAATCTTTTTGGGATTATTCAAAACTCCCCCGTGTTTTCGGGGGAGTTTTTTCTATAAAAAGGGAGGACTATTATGAACGGGAAATTTGTTTCAAAATACATCGATCTCCATGCACATCTGGATGGTTCGATTACAGTGGAAATCCTCAAGAAATTGGCGGAAATCCAGCAGCTGGAGCTGCCGGTGGCAACGGATGCCGAACTGGAAAAACTCATTACGGTGTCGGAGAATTGTCAGAGTCTCAATGAATTTTTGCAGTGCTTTGAACTGCCGGGAAAATACATGCAGACGGAAATAGGAATCCGCGAGGCGGTAAAATTGGTCCTGGCCAATATGGCAGCAGGCGGTGTTGTCTATGCGGAAATCCGCTTTGCCCCCCAGTTGCATACGTTCAGGGGACTGACTCAGGAAGAAGTCATACAAGCGGCGCTGGCTGGTCTTAAAGAAGCATCGATTCCGGCCAATTTGATTCTCTGCTGCATGCGCGGGGATGACAACGCCGCGCAGAATAAGGAGACAGTGGAACTGGCCAAGAAATATCTGGTAGCGGATGGCGGTGTCGTGGCTGTCGATTTGGCAGGAGCTGAGGCGCTGTTTCCCAATGAGGGGTTCCGGGAACTTTTGCAGGCTGCTCATGGGGCGGGGATTCCGCTTACGATTCATAGCGGCGAAGCTGGTGGCCCGGAAAATGTGGAGAGTGCCATCGAAATGGGGGCTCTTCGCGTAGGACACGGCGTGCGAATTGCCGGTAACGACCGCATCATGCAGCTGGTCAAGGAAAAGGGCATTACGCTGGAGATGGCTCCTACCAGCAATCGTCAAACGAAAACTGTGGTGGATATGAAGGCAGAATATCCGCTGAAACAATTCCTCCAGTACGGGTTAAAGGTCACCATCAACACCGATGATATGGCTGTAGAGGGGACAACCCTGGCCGACGAATTCCGCTATATTGAGCGCGAGTTTGGCATAACGCCGGAAGAAGAGAAACGTATGCTGGGCTATGCTGTGGCGGCTGCGTTTACATCCGAAGCACGCAAAGCCGAACTTAAAAAGATTTTAGCATTATAAAAGAAAAGCAGGCCTTCCTGATTGCGGAAGGCCTGCTTTGGTCATTAGCGTATTTTTCCTGTATCCAAATCGTATTCCATATGTCCGGCGGTGCGTTGCTCGCCTTTTTGGATGCAGAGGACATGTCCGTCGAATGAAGCGATTCGCGTGCACCAGTTGTATACCATATTGTCGGAGTGGATGGCAAGGCCGGGGCGCTCGAGACTGCAGTTTGGGCCGAAGAACCAAGCGACATTGGCTTGTAAATCTGCGTAGACGGCACCCCCGGTGAAGTGAAGGTCGTCTTCCATGAGCTGCGTATTGTTTTCGGTCCAAAGCTGCAGTGTCTTGGTGCTGATTTTGGCTGTATCGGTGCGAATCGTCCGACTGCCAAATTGGATGTTGACGTTTCCACGCAGGGTATAGCGGGCTGTATCTGGATTATAGCTGCTGTGGTCAGCCGTTACGATCGCTTTTTCGCGTCCTTGGATGATGCTGTCGGTGATGCTCACGGTGATGGTTTGACGAGCGCTCACCGCCGGCGGTAATGCCGTCAGGCTAAGACCGGCAATCGCTGTGGCAAGGAACAGTCTGGCGTAATTTCTCATGGTGAAACCTCCTTATTCTTGGGGCTTTCTGTTTCTTATATTTTACCGTAAAGAAAAAACTTTTGCAAAAAATGGCAAAAAAGCAAGACTTTTTTAGTCAAATAGTGTAATATAAAAAGGAAACCCTGTAAAAGGAGGATTGACTATGAATGTAAGAGAGCGTTTGGAAGCGCAGGAATATGAATTCTTATCGCCGTATGCTGCCAAAAGCCGTGATGCTCGTCGGAAGTTTCCGATGGAGGAATGTCAGTTCCGGACTAAGTTTCAACGGGACCGCGATCGGATCTTACATTCCAAGTCTTTCCGGCGTCTCAAGCATAAGACCCAGGTTTATATTGTGTCGGGGGACCATTATCGTACCCGTATGACACATAGTTTGGAGGTTTCGCAGATTTCTCGGACGATTGCGCGGGGACTGCGCCTCAATGAAGATTTGGCTGAGGCGATTGCCCTGGGGCATGATGTTGGTCATACGCCCTTTGGTCATGCCGGTGAGGCGGCCATGGCAAAGCTGACCGGTCATTTTGCGCACAATGAGCAAAGTCTTCGGGTCGTCGAGTTTTTGGAACGCAGTGGACAGGGGCTGAACCTTACCTTTGAAGTTAAGGATGGCATTGTGAACCACACAGGGCCTGTACTGCCGAAGACTTTGGAAGGTCGTATTGTGCGCACCGCAGACCGCATCGCTTATCTTTGCCATGATTATGATGATAGTCTGCGGGCAGGATTGTTGCAGCCAGGGGGACTTCCTCGGCTCGTCTATGAACGGCTTGGGGAGGATACTTCGGCGATGATTACGAGTATGGTTTCCGATATGATTGTAAGTTCCATGGATAAGGACGACATTTCGCTTTCGGCTGAAGTCAAAGAGGCGATGGACACATTCCGAAGTTTCATGTTTGAACACATCTATCATTCGGAGACATTGGCGCATGAGCGCCGTCAGGCGGTTTATGTATTGCGGGCGCTGTATGAGTGGTTCGTGGAGCATTTCGAGGAACTTCCAGAGGAATTCGTCCGTCGGGAAGAACGCTGGGGCCGGCAGAAAATTGTTACCGATTATGTAGCCGGTCTTACCGATAGTTATGCGGTACAGTTGTTCAATGAGATTTTTATGCCGCCGGTTGGTTTTATGGTTCATTGAGATATTATTTTTCAAATTTGTCAAGGGAAAAAAGGATATTGGCAAATTATGAGGAATATAAATATTGTAAAAAGGGCTGTATGCTTGATCACGGCTAGATAACTTTTTCCTTTTGGCAGGAGTTTTTCTATGAGTGGCGAATGGTATACAGGTGCCTTATTATAAAGTATCTGATTGGTCAATGAGGGGTCTAAGTATGCGCAGCGAGAGAATGGACGAATTTGTGGAACAGGTTCGTTCACAGTCTGATATTCTGAACGTTGTTCAGAGTTATGTTCCCTTGAAGCGTAAAGGCAATCGTTATTGGGGCTGTTGTCCGTTTCATAACGAGAAGACCCCCTCATTTTCTGTCGTTCCGGATAAAGGGTTCTTCTATTGTTTTGGCTGTCATGCTGGGGGAAATGTTTTCAAGTTCCTTTCGATGATTGAAAATGTCAGCTATTTTGAAGCAATCAAACTTCAGGCTGAAAAGCTAGGTATCCCGTTGCCGGAACGCCAGCGTACGCCGGAGGAGATTGCCCGGGAACGGGAACTGACGGATTTACGCAAGGTCAATGAGATGGCCCGTGATTTTTTCCATAACTGTTTGACGATGACATCTTATGGACAGGCTGGCAATGCTTATTATGCTGGACGTGGCATCTCAAAGGAGACCATTGAGGAGTTTAAGTTGGGATATGCCCCGAATGCCTGGGATAAGTTGTCTACAGCTTTTTTGAAGCGTGGAGTAAAGCAGGAATTTTTGTTGGCAAGCGGGCTCTCGGCTGAACGCAATAACGGCGGTGGCCTTTATGACCGGTTCCGCAATCGCGTGATTATCCCCATTGCGGATGAGCGCGGGCGCGTGGTCGGCTTCGGAGGCCGTGTACTGGATGACAGCAAGCCGAAATACCTCAATACACCAGAAACGATACTGTTCAATAAGCGAAAACTCCTTTTTGGACTGGATCGCTCACATCGGGCAATCCAGCAGGCAGGTTATGCCATTGTCGTAGAAGGCTACATGGATGCGATCTCTGTATTTGGTGCTGGCGTGCGCAACGTCGTGGCATCACTCGGAACTGCATTTACTGTGGAGCATTGCAAGAAGCTCCTGCGCTATGCGCCGGAGATATATTTTTGTTACGACAGTGATGAAGCCGGTCAAAAAGCAACGATTCGGGCACTTTCGATTGTACGGGACACAGGAGCCGTAGTGAAGGTTATCGTGGTACCGGATGGCAAAGACCCGGATGAATATATTCGCAAGCACGGCGCGGATGCTTTCCGCCAGTTGGTGAAAGCGGCGCTGCCGTTGGTGGAATACCGTTTGAAGTATGTTCTTGCCCACAACAATATTGATACGTTGGAAGGGAAGGTCAAGGCACTTCATGAGATGCTGCCGGTTTTAGCTGGTATTCGCGAGACAGCGGTTCGCAGCGAATATGAAAAGAAGCTTGCGCAGACCTTATTGCTGGACGAGGGTGTCGTGCGCACGGAGCTTCAGCACTTTGCCCGTGGGACGGAATTTCAAGAAGAAATGCCGTCGCGTGTACCCATCAGACAGGTGGTAAAAAAACAGGACAATGCGCTCAGGCGGGCTGGACGCATTGTCATCCGCATGGTATGGCAGGATGTTTCGCTTGTCTACCATGTCGGTTCGGTACTGCCGATTGAAGGGCTTGGAGACCCCGTCCAGCGGGAGATCCTGAAGTTCCTGCAGGAATTGGGCAGCCAGGGGCAGGCTCCGGACGATGTAACGGCCGCGGAAAAACTCAGCGAGGACGCGGCGGCAGAACTCTCCCGGGCACTGGTAGAAGATTTGGGTGGACGTGAGGAAACCGAAGCCTACAACGACTCCCTGAAAGTGCTCAAAAAATCGTACCTCTACACGCTGTTTATGGAACATTCCCGCAAGGCCAATGAGATGATGCAGGCCGGGGATATGGCGTATGTTGAGGAATTGAATGAGGTTATGAGAATAAAAAATGAAATGGATGAATTGTAAGTTGTATAGAGTAGCAGGTATGGAATGTGAGGAAAGGGGGATGCTGAATGGCTGAGGCTAAGAGAAAACAAGCTGAGGCTGGCAGCAAGAACCGCAGCTCGGAGATTGTAGACAACCTTTTGTCAAAAGGTAAGAAAAACGGTGGGACGTTAACATATGGTGAACTCGTTGAGGCGTTGCAGACGCAGGATCTGTCGCCGGACGAGATTGATAATATGTATGATATGTTCAGTACGAAAGGTATTGAAATCGTCGATGATTCCAATAGCGGTGACCAGCAAGATGATGATGTAGATCCCGATGACAAGGACGAAGAGGTCGAAATTGACCTGTCTGTTCCGGAAGGTGTCAGCATTGATGACCCGGTTCGCATGTATCTCAAGGAAATCGGTCGGGTTCCTCTTTTGACAGCAGAAGAGGAAGTAGCTCTGGCTAAGCGCATGCAGGATGGCGATGAAATGGCCCAGAAGCGCTTGGCAGAGGCAAACCTTCGTCTTGTTGTCAGCATTGCGAAACGTTATGTGGGACGTGGCATGCTGTTTTTGGATTTGATTCAGGAGGGTAACCTGGGTCTTATTAAGGCGGTTGAGAAATTCGACTATACGAAGGGGTATAAATTCAGTACCTATGCTACCTGGTGGATTCGTCAGGCAATTACGCGTGCGATTGCTGACCAGGCTCGTACGATTCGTATCCCTGTCCATATGGTGGAAACGATTAATAAGCTTATCCGTGTATCCCGTCAGCTCTTGCAGCAGCTGGGCCGTGAACCGGCTCCGGAGGAGATTGCGAAAGAGATGGAGATTACGGTGGAGCGTGTTCGCGAAATCATGAAGATTGCGCAGGAACCTGTTTCGCTTGAAACCCCGATTGGTGAGGAAGAAGATTCCCATCTGGGCGATTTCATTGAGGACCAGGATGCACCAGCACCAGCTGATGCCGCATCATTCATGCTGCTCAAAGAGCAGCTCGAGGAAGTCCTCGACACCTTGACGCCGCGTGAGGAAAAGGTTTTGCGTTTGCGTTTTGGTTTGGACGATGGACGGGCCCGTACGCTGGAGGAAGTTGGTCAGAACTTCGGCGTTACTCGTGAGCGCATTCGTCAGATTGAGGCGAAGGCACTGCGCAAACTTCGCCATCCGAGCCGTAGCCGCAAATTGAAGGATTTCTTGGATTAAAAATTTTCTTGACATTAATCCGACAGACAGCTATAATAGTTACTGTTGATGCGCGAGCTTCAATAATTATTCCTCGATAGCTCAGCCGGTAGAGCACCTGACTGTTAATCAGGCTGTCGCAGGTTCGAATCCTGCTCGAGGAGCCATTGAGAGCACAAGGGTGTAACGAAATGTTACACCCTTTTTTATTTTCGTGAAGAGGGGAGACTCCTATGCAGCTGGATGACAGACTACAGGCATTGGCAGATTTTGTGCCGAAGGGCTGCCGCGCAGCAGATATCGGTACGGACCATGGCTATCTTGCCATTGATTTGATACGAGAAGATAAGGCAACTTTTGTGGTTGCTGGTGATTTGAACCAAGGGCCTTATGAGGCCGCTAAGCGTACCGTTCATGAAAACGGCATTGCGGAAGACCGGATTTCCGTTCGTTTGGGCAATGGCCTGCAGGTCTTAGTGCCGGGCGAAGTCGATACCGTGTGTATTGCTGGTATGGGTGGAATTCTGATGACTCAGATTTTAGAGCAGTCGATGGACGTGACCGCTAAGCTTACGACGCTCGTATTGCAGCCGATGAATGGAGCGATGGAGCTTCGTTCCTGGCTCTATCGGCACAAGTGGCACATTGTGGATGAGGCCTTGGCGGTGGACGATGGCCGCATTTATGAAATCATCAAAGCGGAACCGGGGGAAAAAAAGCGTCCCGCGCCATTAGACCTTTTGATCGGTCCGATGCTTTGGCAAAAGAAGCCAGCATTGCTCAAACATCATATCGAGGCACTGTTATTTCAGCAGCGCCGTATCCTTTCGGGGATGGAGAATAGTGCGCGGGCGATGAAAAGCAAAAAATATGCAGCCGTCAAAAAACAGGTAGAAGAATTGGAGGCGCGGCTTACATGGTAAAATGTCAGGTAGTTATGGATGCGCTAGAGACAATCGCGCCGAAGCGATTGGCGGAAGAGTGGGACAATCCAGGACTTTTGGTGGGAGCACTCAATCAGGAGATCCATAAAATCCTGGTTTGCCTCGATGTTAGTGATGCAGTGGTGGAACAGGCGGTGGCTGAGGGGGCCGACATGATTGTTGCGCATCATCCGCTGATATTCCGTGGCATCAAGAAACTGCGGACGGATTTGCCGTTAGGGCATCGGCTACAGCAGCTTATCAAGCATGATATTGCCGTAGCGGCGGCGCATACCAATCTCGACATAGCCGAAGGCGGTGTCAATGATGTGCTGGCTCACGCCATTGGTCTTTCGAAGCTTTCACATTTTGTGATGGAAAGTCAGGATGTGGATGGCTCGGTGATCAGTATGGGCCGGATGGGAAGTCTGCCAGCGCCGATGACGGTACAGGATTTTGCCCGTCAGGTTCGAGAGGCGCTGCCTACCGATTATGTGCGCTTGGTGGATGCCGGTGCCCGTCCGGTCCGCAAGGTCGCAATCTGCAGCGGCAGCGGCGCAGAGTTTATTCAGAAAGCTGCATTCATGGGGGCCGATGTTTATGTCACTGGCGATGTGAAATATCACGAAGCCCAGCAGGCGGTGGAACATGGCATGCATGTGATTGATGCTGGTCATTTCGGTACAGAATTTCCAGTGGTAGAGGTGTTGAAAGACCGGCTCACGGAGGAGCTGGCTGAGGCAAAGGGAACCGTAGAAGTCATCGCGGATCAGTCGTCGAAAGATTTTTTTACGGTGGTATGATTTTGTCGGGTAAGGAAGCGTGAAAAGAATGGAGAAAGATTCGGGAACGCAGTATGAGTAAAATGGAAATCAAGAAACATATGGGACGGTATATACAGATTATCCTGGGATGCTTTATCGTATGCTTGGGATTCAATCTGTTCATCATCCCCGCACACCTTTTAACGGGCGGCATCAGTGGTATCGCCTTGATTATTTACTATTTGACGGGTCTTCCCGTAGGTGCCCAGAACCTCCTGTATAATCTGCCGATTTTGTATTTGGCGTATCGGGTTTTTGGCAAGCTCTATGCTTGGGATACGATTGTCGGTACGGCAGTTTTGTCCATCATCCTTGACGCTACGCATTTCATGGTGGATTGGAACCTCACCGGTGATGGCATGTTATGTGCCATTTTTGGTGGTGTGCTGGCCGGCATTGGCTTTGGAATGATTTTCCGTGCCAATGCGAATACCGGTGGTTTGGATGTTGTCGGTGCGGTAGCTAAGAAGTTCTATTCCCTTGATGTGGGGACGGTGGTGTTTGTGCTGAACTTCATTATCGTCATGGCATCGGCGTGGATGTTCAGTGTCAATGAGGCACTCTATACGCTGGTATCCATCTATGTGACGGCAGAGCTTACGAACCGTGTGGCGGCTGGCCTTAATCGGGAAAAGTCCATTTTCATTGTTTCGCCGGCGGCCGAACAGATTTGCCAGGATATCATGGAAAATGTTCATCGTGGCGTCACCTATCTCGAAGGGAAAGGCGGCTTTGCCAAGGAACGCAAAGACATCCTCTTTATCGTCGTGCGCCTCACGCAGGTAAGCCGCGTCAAGACTATCGTGGATCATTACGATCCACAGGCCTTTATGATTGTTTCGGATACATCGGAAGTGTCAGGGAAGGGCTTTACGTTGGAATGTGAGTCGTATGCCGATGCCCGTCGTAAATGGCAGGAAGCTCAGGAAAAACAAAAGGAGCTCATGGATGGACATGAGTAACTGACTGTTGACGCTATGCCCATAGTTACGGTATAATAGGCTTTAGCTGTAAAACGCGAATTTCAATCCCCGGCTGCATTTTGCAGACGGGGGTTTTTCTATCTTTTAGGAGGAGATCGTTTTGGAGAAGTATTCACCGCAGGAGATCGAGAAAAAATGGCAGGACAAATGGGAAAGTGAGCAGGTATACAAGACCGAGGCTGACCCGAATCGTCCGAAGTATTACGCCTTGGAGATGTTCCCGTATCCGTCGGGCAATCTGCACATGGGACATGTCCGCAACTATGCCATCGGCGATGTCATGGCCCGCTACAAGACGATGGAGGGGTTCAACGTCCTTCATCCGATGGGCTTTGACTCCTTCGGTATGCCGGCTGAGAATGCCGCCATCAAGCATGGCGTAAGCCCCGCGGACTGGACGTTCAGCAATATCGAGAACATGGAGAAGCAGCAGAAGAAGATGGGCCTCTCCTACGATTGGGATCGTGAAGTCCTGACCTGTACGCCGGAATACTACAAGTGGACGCAGTGGCTTTTTGAGCTTTTCTACAAAAAGGGACTGGCTTATAAGAAAAAGGCATCGGTCAACTGGTGTGACACCTGCGGTACGGTTCTGGCAAATGAGCAGGTCATCGATGGCAAATGCTGGCGCTGCGATTCGGATGTCCAGAAGAAAGATCTGTCGCAGTGGTTCCTCAAGATTACGGATTATGCCGATGTGCTCTTAAAGGATCTCGATAAGCTCGAGGGCTGGCCGGAGCGCGTCAAGACGATGCAGGACAACTGGATTGGCCGCAGCGAAGGCCTGGAGATTACGCTGGATGTACCGGAGCTCGATGAGAAACTCGTCGTCTATACGACGCGTCCGGATACGGCTTATGGTATCACGTTCGTGGCACTGGCACCGGAGAATGCTCTCGTTGAAAAACTGATTGAAAAGAGCGACAGAGCGGAGGAACTCAAGGCGTTCTGCCAGAAGGTCCGCAATCAGTCCGATATTGAGCGTACCTCGAGCGAATCGGAAAAAGAGGGCATGTTTACGGGCTTCTATGCCGTTAACCCGTTCAACGGCGAGAAGGCACAGCTCTGGATTACGAACTATGTTGTCGCTGACTATGGTACGGGAGCTGTCATGGGCGTTCCGTCCGGTGACTCTCGTGACTGGATGTTTGCGAAAAAATACGACCTGCCGATTATCCTGACGTTGCAGCCGAAGGATAAGGAGCTGGTGCTCGAGGAAATGACCGAGGCTTATGTCGAAAAAGATGGCCGCTTGGTTAATTCGGCACAGTTCACGGGCATGGATATGCATGAAGCCGTCAAGGCTATCATGGACTATGCCGAGGAGCAGGGATTCGGTAAGCGCAAGGTCAACTTCCGTCTGCGTGACTGGCTGATTTCGCGTCAGCGCTATTGGGGGGCACCGATTCCGGTCATTAACTGCCCGCACTGCGGCGAAGTCCTCGTGCCGGAAGACCAGCTGCCGGTCATGTTGCCGACGGATGTATCCTTTGAGGCTGGTTCGGTATCGCCGCTGGCCAGCAGCGAGAAATTCCTGCACTGCAAGTGCCCGAAATGCGGCGCTGATGCAATGCGTGAGACCGACACGATGGATACGTTCATCTGCTCGTCTTGGTATTTCCTGCGCTATACGGATCCGCATAACGATAAAGCTCCGTTTGACAAGGATAAAGTCAATTACTGGGCACCAGTCGACCAGTACATCGGCGGCATCGAGCATGCCATCCTGCACCTCCTGTATTCGCGCTTCTTCACGAAGGTCCTTAAAGACGCCGGGCTGGTCGATTTCGATGAGCCGTTCAAGAATCTGTTGACGCAGGGCATGGTCCTCAAAGATGGTTCGAAGATGTCGAAGTCCAAGGGCAATGTCGTGTCGCCGGAGGAAATCATTGGCAAGTACGGTGCCGATACGGCCCGCCTGTTCATTCTGTTCGCAGCACCGGTTGACCGCGACCTCGAGTGGAGCGACCAGGGCGTCGAAGGTGCGTACCGTTTCCTCAACCGCGTATGGCGTATCCTCGGCCACTTCGAAGAGGCCATCAAGGCTGGCAAGGACAGCTATGATGTATCGGCGCTGACGAAGGACGAAAAGGAACTGCGCCGCATCCTCCATGTCACCATCAAGAAGGTAACGGAGGATGTTCGCGACCGCTTCATGTTCAATACGGCGATTTCGTCGGTCATGGAGCTTGTCAACGCGTTCTATGGCTTCCAGGACAAGGAGCTCAATGCAGGTCTTGCCCGTGAGATGGCAATAAATCTCGTGAAGATGCTCGCACCGTTCGCACCGCATATCACGGAGGAACTTTGGAGCCATCTGTTCGTCGAAGGCAGTGTCCATCAGCAGAAATGGCCGACCTATGATGAGGCAGCCATGAAACAGGATGAAATCGAGATCGTCCTGCAGATTAACGGCAAGGTTCGCGATAAGATCATGGTATCGCCGGATCTTGACCGCGAGGCAATGGAAAAGGCAGTCATGGAATTGCCACGTGCCAAAGAGCTTACGGAGGGCAAGCAGATTGTCAAAGTTATCTGCGTGCCGAAAAAACTCGTCAACATTGTCGTAAAGGGCTAACGTCTTTTAATAAATCGAAAGGGAATGTGAAAAATCCCTTTATATTGGCATAAAATATAGAAGCCTCCATAAGATGGATTCATCTACCTTATGGAGGCTTCTATGAATTTATCCACGCATTTTTTACAAATTACAGTTTGCAGGGGAGTAGT
>Ga0256405_10009315_pt1 | contig 13499 bp, 6 predicted proteins | sample RumenRJG_02DNA_FD_189096 | JGI IMG/M metagenome (GOLD analysis project Ga0256405, IMG submission 189096) | Bovine rumen microbial communities from Lethbridge, Alberta, Canada - RJG_02 | ecosystem: Host-associated > Mammals > Digestive system > Stomach > Rumen | place: Canada: Alberta | collected...
GTGCCTTGCTGCAGCCGCCGCAATAGAGCTCCTTGATGACCAGCGTGCCGGCCTTGGAGTACTTGAGGGAGAGGCTGACGGCCACGTCCTGGCCGGAAATGACGACCTTGTCCAGGGTCCCGTTGAAAATGTCGGAGCCGGTCCGGTCGCTGATGGAAATCCGGTAGATGCCGTTCGGCAGGGTGGTCGAGGCCGTTCCGGAAGCGTCCGTCAGTAGGGAATAGGCGCTGCCGCCGGAGACGCTTTCGACCGTCACGGCGACGCCGGCCCGGGTGGCATCCGCATGGTCGGAGGGATATACGGCACTGACCGTCAGGCGGTTGAGGCCGTCTGAATAGGGATTCTGCATCTCCATGCAGCCCGCCAGGACCAGCGCCCCGAAAAGCAAGAGGGTCTTTACAATTTGATTCTGCATGTCAGTCCGTAATAAAAGTTAGGGGTAAAGATCGCGGCCACGCCCGTCGCCTTGCTGGTGACGAACCGACGCGCATTTGTAAAGTTGTTCGCGAAGAAAGACAGGGAGACATGGTCTCCGATTTCCTTGGTCACGCTCAGGTTCGCCGACACGTACGGGTCATAGCCGTCGGCGGCGAAGGTGTAGATGTTGCCCGAGCGGAGGATGAGCCGGGAAAGTTCCGGGTCCCTGGCGGACTCGGCCGTCCAGGGATGCTGCACGCCGTCCAGGCCGATGTAGGCGACCGGGTAGACGGCCGTGTAGGACTTCCCGTCATAGATATCCCCGCCGGTCGGGGCGTCGGAGCCCGCATTCACGGTAAACGCCCGGTCGGAGGTATACTGCGCGTTGCGCAGCAAGGTGGCTTCGACCCGGCAGGTGATGACCAGGCGGGCCTGCGGGATGTGGGTGATGGCCGTCAGGTTGGCGTCCAGGTTGTCGGTCTTACGACCGTTCCAGACACCCGCATTCCCCTGGTAGATACCGGCATACTGGTAGGAGCGGTTCGGCAGGGAGGTATGCGACCATCCGTTCTGGTAGTAGCTGACGGGAATGTCGGAGGAGAATTCCGTATGGTTCCAGGCCGCATCGAGGCGCAGCTGGGTACGGATGGGCTTGATCTCCGGGAAATCGACGGTCAGTTCGAGGCCGTAGCGATGGATGTCCGCACCGTTCTCCTGCCGCCGGGAGGCCGCGAAGGTCTGGTCCTGCACGCGCAGCAGGCCCGGGGTGTAGAATTCGTCGTCGCTGCCGCGGAAATACACGTCGCCGGTCTGGTGGTCCAGGACCACGGAAGGATGGCCGGGCATGGTGTAGCCGGACGGAAGGCTCATCATGTTGTAGGAGAAGGGTTCGTAGACGGTACCCATCTCATACGGGTTCTTGGTGATATTGTAAAAACCGACGAGCGAGACCTTCAGCCCCTTGAAGGAGGCGTCGATACCGACTTCCGAGTTGCGGTTCTCCTGCCAGCGCAGGGCCGGGTTGAAGGTCATGGTATACGGCATCGTATAATAGACATAGGAGGCCTGTCCGTCGTGGGTATAGGCGAAGGTCTGGATGTCCCGGTATTCCTGGCGCGGGTAGAGGATATAGAAGGAAGGCAGCTTGCCCGCCACGCCCCAGCCGCCGCGGACGGCGAAGTGGTCCGACACCGTCCAGCGGGCGTTCAGACGCGGCGAGAGGATGCGCAGGTTGTCATAGTCCGACCCGCTGATCCGAACGGTCTCCGCCCGCAGGCCCGCCATGAGGTTGAGGCTGGTCTTGCCGATGGGGATGGTCATGTTCTCCTCGAGGAAGGCCGAGAGGGTGTGCATATAGGGGTAATCCGTATACGGACGGGGCCGGTAGCCGTTGGCGGCCAGTGCCGGGTCCTCGTACCATTCGCCCTTGCCCACGTTGCCGTCCGCCTTCCACTGGATGCCCGCTTTCAGGGTGCTCTTGACGGAGCCCCAGTGGGTCAGCCAGTTGTATTTGAGCGAGGCGGCGTAATCCAGCTCTTTTGAGTCCTGGATCTGATCGGAATAGAAGGTCAGGGGCAGGGCGTCCGCGACCCAGTAGCCCTGCTCTTCGGCATGGACCGCCGGCTGGGCGGACGCATAGGAATTGTAGCCGTGGAAATGGGACTTCTGGTCATGGTAATAGATCGAACCCTCGAGGCTGAGGTTGGTGATCCAGCCCTTGTTCAGCAGCCAGGTGGCCTTGAGGTGCGGGGTCAGCAGGTTGTCCCGCTCCTTGGTGTATTCATCCGAGAAGGCGTCGGGATCGTTCTTGCTGTTCATGCCGCCGATGTTGCCGTTGATGCCGGCCTCGAAACGCAGGACCCCGGCGAAGGTGCGGGTGTAGTCCAGCGTGAAACCGCGGCGGGTGTAGGAGGTATACGGCGAGGTGAGCTTCCGGGTGGCGTTGGCCCATTCCAGTCCGAGGTTGACCACGCCCTTTCCGACCTCGAAACCCTTGGAGACCGAGGCCTCGTAGGTGCGGGGATTGACGGAGAAGACGACGCTGAGCGGCGTGCGGCCCTTCTTCGTGGTCACGCGGACCATGCCGCTGCCCAGGTCGCCGTATTCGGCGGAGGGGACGCCCGTGATGACCTCGACGGACTCGATGTTCTCCACCGAAAGGCTCCGCGTTCCGACGCCCTGCATGCCGCTGAAGTTGGCATTGTCGCCCATCCGTACGCCGTTGATTTCCACGGCGGTGCCGAAGGCAGCGTTACCGGCGGTCGAGCCGCCGGCACGCAGCGAGAGGGCCGAATCGGTCGTCAGGTCGGGGTTGAGGGTCTTCCCGCCCGGCAACAGCGCCGCCACGCCGCCCATGCTGTTCATCTGCAGGTGGTCCAGCGCCGTCCGTTCGATTTTCTGGGTCGTGTTGATGTTGTCCTTGGACTTCTCGGCCGTCACGACGACCTCGTCCAGGGCCAGGGAATTGACAGAGAGGGCGATGACCAGGTCTTCAATGCTTGCCGAGACGGCCAGTTTCCGGGTGTCGGACGCATAGCCGAGGCAGGAGACCTCCAGGTCATATGTACCTTTCTGCACCCCTTCCAATTCAAATTCTCCTTCCAGCCCGGTGACGGCCCAGAGATAGTTCTCGTCCAGTTTGACGACGGCTCCGGGCACCGGTTCCCCTGTCCGGGCGTCCTTGACCGTGCCACGCACCCGCAGCGGGGGCGCGGCGGCCAGCGGCAGGACGGCCAGCAGGAAGAGGAAGATCAGGATGCTTCTTTTCATGATATATTGCGTAACAGTCTGCAAAAATACGGAGAGGAATACTTCTGTAAAATCCCTATTAATAGGTATTATTCGGCCGGAAAGCTGATTCCCCGCTTGTCGAAACTCAGTTTGGCCGGTTCCTCCTTGACATTGTCATTGGCATAGGTGATCGTCCAGGTATCCATGTTCATCAGTTCCCAGATCCGGTCTTCCGTACAAGGGGCGGCATAGCGGATCCGGATGGCCGGGACCAGGTCTTTGTTGAGGACCAGATACGTGCCGATGATGCCCTCTTCGCGGGAGAGGTGGTTGCTCAGGAACGGCATGTTGCGCAGGATGATCGGCTTCTCGTAATTCTGGTCCGGAATCTCGAAGAAGAACTGGGGCTGCCCGGCATAGACCTCGCTGCGTTTGCGGACCTGGCCGTCATATTTGCCGTTGTATTCGGCCTTGAACCCGTCGAACATCCGGTTCAGGTATTCCTCGATGCCGATTTCCCCGGTCTCTTTCTCCATCTTGACGAACCGGAAACTGACCGGAATCTCCCGGACCTTTCCGTTCGGAAGCGGCATCTCGACCACCTTCTTCTCCACTTTTTCCTTGAACCATTTCTCATCGATGGTTTCGTCCGGATCCATGAAGACGCGGACGATCAGCGGGCAGGCGAATTCGCTCTCGAGGCCGTAGATCTTCTTGTCGGAATAGCGGAACTGCAGGCCCAGGTTGTTGAGGTCCTGGCGGTCCGGCATGTCCTCGGTGCGGATGGTCATGATTTTGAGACGCTTGACCTGGTTCGGGTCGGGGCTGGCCACACGGAACGTGGACGGCACATAGATCTGCTCCTGCAGGGTTTCCGGGTCCGTGACGGCCGGGTCATAGGTGATGACGACCCGGTGCTTGCCGACATAGGTCTTGACGCCGTGGGTGCCTTCCAACTGCTCGACCTTGCCCTTGAAGGCCATCGAGCTGCTGAAGCATTTGACGGATTTGAGCGGCATGATTTCGAAGGTCTTGAGCGTCGAAGCGTCGACCTTGTCCATGTTCCAGGTTTCGCTGATGGTCGGAAGTTCGAGCCGGCTGCCGAACCAGAAACCGAGCCCGAGCAGCAGCAGGGTCAGGATGGCCGGTACATATTTCCAGCCGGGCCCCTTGGCCTTGTCGCAGACCCCGACCTGCAGGGCGCCGAAGTTGCAGGCCCCGACGCATTCGCCGCAGAGGGTGCAGTCCACGCAGGTGACGCGTTTCTGGCTGCCGGCGACGTCTACCTGGTACGGGCAGACCTTGTTGCAGAGACCGCAGCCGGTACACTTCGCATCGTCCTTGACTACATGCAGGAGCTGGAGTTTCGGGTTCCCGCAAAGGATCTCCAGCAGGTAGCCGGCCAGGCAGAGCACGCCCAGCAGCACGGTCCACGGGATGGCGAGACCGACCTTGCCGAGCACCCACCAGACCAAGCTGATGCCCAGGATCCAGGCCCAGAATTTCAGGGAGTTGGAGATGGCTCCGAGCGGGCAGAGGTACTTGCACCAGAACCGGTCGGCGAAAAAGCCGCCGAGGATCACCAGCGCGACCGTGATAAGCGCCATCCAGAGGGTGATCTCGCCCTTGAAGCCGGTGGCGACGGCATAATACGGATCCAGGTGCTTGCAGAACAGTTCACTGGCCGTCGCGGTCATGTAGAAGATCCAGAAGACGAGCAGATATTTGACGATGCGCAGCAACTTGTCCCCGAGGGAGCCGCGGCGGATCTTCACCGGTTTGATCCCGAGGCGGCGGCGCAGCATGCCCAGCAGGTCCTCGACCGTGCCGACCGGGCAGAGATACGCGCAGAACAGCTTGCTCAGCAAGACCACGCCGATGGCGAGGGTGATGCCCATGAGGATCTGGAGCGAGCTCATGCTGCACGGGAGGGAACCGCGGACGCCGTAGGTGGCGAGGGCTTCCAGGCCGCCGAGCGGACAGAAGGCTTCCGGATCGGCCGGCTCCATTTTCGGGAAAAACAGGCGGACAAAGCCGCTGAGGAAGAGGATGATGGCAGCGAGCGTTCCCCACTGGAGGGCATACCGCGGCCAGTTTTTCTTGAGGTTGGAATTGCGGGCCATATCGCTTTGTTTAGTCAGTATAAAAGGTCAGGAGCCCAAGATAGGAATAATAAATGGAACGGGAATAATAAAAATAAAACGATTTATACGTACGTAACAGGCAAAACAAAAGAGGCAGACTGTTTCCAGCCTGCCTCTTAAGGAGATATCGTTCGAAGATTATTTCTTGTTGGCCTGGGCCTTCATGGTGGCATCGTACATGACCGGGGTACCGATCATGATGGAAGCGTAGGTACCGATGAGGATACCGAGGCAGAGGGCGACGGAGAGACCGCGGATGCTTTCACCGCCGAAGAAAGCGATGGCGAGCATCGGGAGGAGGGTCGACACGGAGGTGTTGACCGTACGGGTCAGGGTCGCGTTCAGAGCGCGGTTGACGGTGTCCTTGAAGTCATCCTTCGGGTGCAGGCCCTTCATCTCACGGATACGGTCGAAGATAACCACGTTATCGTTGATGGCGTAACCGATGATCGTCAGGATAGCCGCGATAAACGTCTGGTCGACGTCCAGGTTGAACGGCAGGATACCCGTGAACAGGGAGAAGAAACCGATGATGATGATCGCGGTGTGGGCCAGGGAGACCACGCCACCGAGACCCCAGGTCCAACCCTTGAACCGGAAGGCGATGTAGGCGAAGATCACGAAGAGGGCGATGATAACGGCGATGATAGCGTCGCGTTTCATGTCATTCGCGATGGTCGGGCCGACCTTGTCGGAGGAGATGATACCGTTCGGGTTGTCGAGGGTGGAGGTGAACTCCGCGAGGGTCATGTCGCTGTCGGTGAAGAACGGCTTCAGGGCCTCGAAGATCTTGCCTTCAACTTCGGCGTCAACCTCGGAGGATTCGTCGCTGACCTTGTAGGTCGTGGTGATCTTCATCTGGGAGGCGCCACCGAACTGCTTGACTTCGACGGAACCTTCATCGAACACGGCCTCGACGGCGCTGCGGACGGCCTCAGCGGTCTGGGCCTGGTCGAAGCGGACGACATAGGTACGGCCGCCCGGGAAGTCGACACCGTAGGTGAAGCCCTTGATGCAGATGGAGGCGATCGCGATGACGATGAGGGCACCGGAGATCATGTAGGAGTACTTGCGCTTGCCGAGGAAGTCCACGTGGGTGTTCTTCAGGAAGTTGCGGCTCCAGGCATTTTCGAAGGTGACGTTCTTGCCCTTGTTCAGGCGGTCATCGATGATGATGCGGGTGATGAAGATGGAGGTCAGGATGGAGGTGATGATACCGATGATCAGGGTCGTAGCGAAGCCCTGGACCGGACCGGAACCGAAGATGAAGAGGACGATACCGGTCAGGATGGTGGTCACCTGTCCGTCGATGATGGCGGAGTAAGCGTTCTTGTAACCGTCGGCCACAGCCTTGCTCAGGCCCTTGCCGGCGGCGAGTTCTTCCTTGATGCGCTCGTAGATAATAACGTTGGCATCCACGGCCATACCCAGGGTAAGGACGAGACCGGCGATACCCGGCAGGGTCAGCACGGCGCCGAAGGAAACGAGGGTTCCGAAGAGGAAGAGCACGTTGCAAAGGAGGGCGATGTCAGCGATGAGGCCCGCGCCTTTGTAGAAGATCACCATGTAGATCAGAACCAGCAGGAAGGCGATCAGGAAGGAGATCATACCGGCCTTGATGGAACGGGAACCGAGGGAAGGACCTACGACCTGCTCCTGGATGATCTTGGCCGGGGCCGGGAGCTTACCGGACTTGAGGACGTTGGTCAAGTCGGTTGCCTCTTCCACGGTGAAGTTACCGGTGATCTGGGAGTTACCGCCGGTGATTTCGTTCTGGACGTTCGGATAGGAATAGACCATGCCGTCGAGGACGATGGCGATCTGGCGGTTGATGTTGTCCTTGGTCAGACGGGCCCAGACATTGGCGCCTTCGGCGTTCATGGTCATGGACACGGTCGGGGAACCCTGGTTGACACCCTGGCCGTCATAGGAAACGCGGGCGTCGGTCACGCTGCCGCCGTCGAGCGGAGCCTTGCCGTCGCGGGTCGCGGCCTTGATGGCGACGAGTTCATAGACGTTGCCGCCGCTGACGCGGTCGGTCGGCTGGACGGACCACATGGCGCGGAATTCGGCGGGGAAGACCTCGCGGACCTGTGGCATGGCGAGATAGCGGTTGACGATGGCCGTATCGGCGGCCTGGGCGAAACCGATGCAGGCGTTGCCACGGTAACCGGAAGGCTGGAGCACCGCGAAGAGCGGGTTCTGCTTGCGGTAGGCGTCAAGGGCCTGGCTGTCTTCGGCGTTGGCCTGGATTTCCTGGCTGATCAGGTCGGTCGTATCCTGGGCGGTCTCGGCGGCAGCCTCAACCGGCTCGGCCGGGATCTCTTCGGATTCAAGCATCTGGGCGAGGACGTTGTTGGCTTCGCTCAGGTAAGGCTCGACCTCTTCATAATAATAAGTGGTCCAGAACTCGAGGGAAGCGGTTCCCTGGAGGAGTTTGCGGACACGCTCCGGCTCCTTGACACCCGGGAGTTCAACGAGGATGCGGCCGCTGTTGCCGAGCTTCTGGATGGACGGCTGGGTCACGCCGAAGCGGTCGATACGGTTACGCAGGACGTTGAAGGAGTTGGCGATGGCGCTTTCGGCATCGGCCCGGATGACGGAGATGACCTGGTCGTCGGTGCTGGTGGCATCGATGCGGTCACGCATTTCATAGGTGCCGAAGATGGCGGCGAGGCGCTGGCCGCCTGCCACTTCCTTCCACGCGTCGGCGAAGAGGGAGATGAAGTCCTGGCGGGAGTTGACGCTGCGCTCACGGGCAAGTTCGATGGCCTTGGTGAATTCCGGGGTCTGGTTGTTGCCGGCCAGGGCCTTGACCAGGTCCTCGAGCTGGACCTGCAGCATGACGTTCATACCGCCCTTGAGGTCGAGGCCGAGGTTGATCTCTTTTGCTTTGACATCTTTGTACGTATAACCGAAGTAGACCTTCTCGGTCGCGATGGAGTCGAGGTAGCGGGTGTTCCGGGACTTCGCGATGGAGTCGAGGACATACGCCTGGTCTTCTGCGGATACATTGCTGAATGCGGCGCTCTGGCGGAAGGCTGCCACGGCAGCGTCGGCATACTTGGCGGCCTTTTTCTCCTGGAGGTTGGTCACCAGGGTGAAAGAGAGCTGCCACAGACATGCCAGGCCCAGAAGGATGGCCACAAGTCTGATTGCACCTTTACTTTGCATTTTTTATTGGTTTTTAAAATATTATAAATTCTTTTCAAGTGCCGAGGCCGAACCGACCATGATTACACACCACGGCAAAATAGGGTGCAAATTTACTATTTTTTTCCGAGAATGAAAGTTTCTGACATTTATTTCGTTAAATTTGCTGACTGGAAATGAACACAAGAAAGCAACTCCTCGCGGCCGCCGCCTCCCTCCTTGCCGGCATCGCGGCCCTGGCCCAGGCACCGGATTCCGTGTCCGTTGTCCTTGATACCCTGCCTCCGTCTCCCGTCCGCACCCTGGAAGACATCATCTCGGAAGCGGGCTCCCTGCACCGTGACTATCGTTTCAGCCAGGCTGCCGACTTGTTCGGCGAAGCCCTTCGCATGACGGAGGACTCCCTGGTCCGCCAGGGAATCGAAGACCGGCTTCTGCAGGCGCAGAACGGCCGTAACATGCTGGCTTACTGCAGCCAGCCTTCCGTTGTCGCCCGGCAGCGATTTTCCATCGAAGACTTTTTCCTGTACTATCCGCTGAAAGACCGGAGCTGGCGCGCCGTCCCCAACCAGCTGGACTCGCTGGACGGCGGGGACCTGGTCCGTGCCATGTACCTGCCTGACGGAGAGCCGGAAATCTATTACTCCGCCGCCGACGCGGACGGGATCCACAACATCTACCGGACCCATCTCCAGGACACGGTCTGGGCCGTCCCGGAACTGATCAACGAGACCCTGACCTCCTCTTCCGACGAGATTTTCCCGATGCTTTCCCCGGACGGGAACTCCCTGTATTTCTCGTCCAAAGGCCTTTACGGAATGGGGGGCTACGACCTGTACGTTTCCCGCTGGAACCGCGAAACCCATGACTGGGAAACGCCGGTCAACCTGGGTTTCCCGTATTCCTCCCCGGCCGACGATTTCCTGTTCATGAACACCCCCGACGGCAAATATTCCCTGTTCGCCTCGAACCGGGAATGTGCAAAAGACAGCGTCTGGCTCTATGTCCTTGAATATGACGGCATGCCCGTCCGCAAGGCCCTCTCCGACCCGGAGCAGGTCAAGGCCCTGTCCCGCCTGGTGCCGGACAACGACCCTTCCCGCCTGGAAAACCGCGGCGCCGTCGCGTCGCTGGAAGAAGGGGTCGACACCCGTCGCTATACGGAAAAGATGCGCCAGGTCCGCCAGCTGCGGGACTCCATCTATGCGGCGGGTCAATCCATCGACCGGGCCCGTGCCCGGATCGCCACGGCCTCCGATGAAGAGCGCCGGACCCTGGCCGCCTCCATCCTGGACCGTGAACAGGGACTGGCCGCCCTGCAGGACTCCCTGTCCGTGGCCGTCACCGAGCTGCAGAAGATCGAGATGGATTTCCTGGTCAGCGGCGTGGTCCTGGATCCCGGGAAGCTGCAGCAGGAAGCCGACCGCGAAGTGGTTGGCGCCGCCTCCGGCTATGCCTTCTCCCGCAAGGAGATGGGCGGCCCGGTCCGGATGAACATCCTCAAGCCCAAGCCCACGTTCGATTATTCCTTCATGATCCTGACGGAAGGCCGGTTTGCCGAAGACAATACCCTCCCGGACGGTTTGGTCTACCAGATCCAGCTCTTTACCACCTCCGCCCCGGCGACGGTCAAACAGCTCAGGGGACTCAGTCCCGTATTCTCAAAAATGAGCGCCCAGCTCCGCTACACCTACTCCGTGGGCGTATTCCGTACCTACAAGGACGTGCTGGCCAACCTGAACAAGGTCAAGCGCCAGGGCTTCCGCAGCGCCTTCATCGTCGCTTTCCAGGACGGCGTGTCCATTCCGGTGGCCAAGGCCCGCGAAGCGGAAAAGAACGCCCGGCCGTCCTACCAGATCCGGATCACCCCGGCCGACGGCGCCTCCCTGGGCGACAGCACGATCCTGTCGATCCGCGCCATGACCCTCAAAGACCTCTCTAAGGAAGCCGGCGAGGACGGCACGACCTACATCCTCGGCCCGTTCGACGACCGGACCGAAGCCGACCGGGTCCTGTCTTCGCTGCGGACCATCGGCCTGACGGCTGAGTTGTTCTAATCCATGGGGAAATGGACGCCCCAGTCGCGGCGGAGTCCGTCCATCAGCTGCATGACATAGAGAATCTCGGCGTGGGGCATCTGCGGCGGGTCGATCCGGCCTTCCCGGATGGCGTCGCGGCAGGCCCGCAGCTGGTATTCAAAACCCGTGATCTGCTTGGGAACCGTATGTTCCTTCAGCAAGGCATGGTGTTTCGCATAGACGCGGACGACCTGCGGGTTGTTGACATCGTCCACCCAGATGTTGGCCCGGGTGCCGGCGATGACGCCCACGTTGTCGCCCTGACAGGCGGCGGAGGAAAGCACCTGGGCCACCGTCCCGTCGGCCATGGCGAAGGAAATGGACTCGGACATGTCCGTTCCGCTGCCGAACTTCGTGCACAGGGAAGCCGTCTGCACGATCGGGCTGTCGCAGTAGGCCCGGACGAAATTGATCCCGTAGACCCCCAGGTCCAGCAGGGAGCCGCCGCACAGGTCGGGACGCAGGATCCGCTCCTTGGCGGAAATCTCATAAGAAAGCGTGGCGGAAATCGTGCGGACCTGCCCGATGGCGCCGGAGGCGATGATATCCCGGATGATGCCGACCACCGGCAGGTAGCGGGTCCAGATCGCTTCGGCGACGAAGACGCCCCGTTCGCGGGACAGCGCAAGGATCGCCTCCGTTTCCCGGGCATTGGCCATGAAGGACTTCTCCACCAGGCAGGGCTTGCCTTTCTCCAGGGCCCGGCGGGTGATGTCGAAGTGGTGCGAATGCGGCGTCGCGATATAGACCAGGTCTACGTCCGGATCGTCCAGCAAGGCATCGTAGGATCCGTATGCGCGGGGAATGCCGCGCGGGGCGGCAAAAGCCTGCGCCTTTTCCAGGGAACGCGATCCGACCGCGAGGCAGGACATGTCGTCCATGCCGTTGAGGGTTGCCGCCATCTTTTCTGCGATGTGGCCGGCGCCGATAATGCCGACCCGTCTGATTTCCTTACCCATAGCCAATTGATATCTCTTGTCCAAAGATAGTGATTCTTCAAATATTTCCGTATCTTTGAACTTGACAAACCAAAAAGAATAGTACCATGTCAACCGTCCTTATCCTTTTGCTGGCCGTAGCGGCCGTATTGATATTCTGGGTCATTTCCGTCCAGAACAAACTGGTCAAATCCGACGAACTTTGCAACAACGCCCTTAAGCAAATCAATGTCCAGCAAGTCAGCCGTTACGACGCCCTCCAGGCGCTTGTCAAGCTGACCCGCGAATATGCTTCCTACGAAAGCGAAACCCTCCAGAAGGTCATCGCCGAGCGCAAGATCACGGCCTCCCCGTCTCCGACTCCGGCCGAGATCGACGCCAACGAGACGGCGCTCAAGGAGATCAGTGCCAAGCTGATCGCCATCGCCGAGCAGTATCCCGACCTGAAGGCCAACCAGAACTACCAGCAGACGATGCAGAGCATCGAAAAATACGAGGAGAACGTCCGCCTGGCCCGCATGACCTTCAATGACACCGTGACCAAGTTCAACAACGAGGTCCGCATGTTCCCGGGCTCTGTGGTCGCCAGCATCTTGGGCTTCGCCAAGCGCGACTACCTCGCCGAAGACGTGACCAAGAAGGACTATCCGGTCATTTGATCCGATGCGCAGGCTCTTTTCCCTGCTGGCCGCACTGGCGTTTCCGCTGGTGCTGCCGGCCCAGCAGATCCGTGATGTAGACGTCACGGTAGACCTGTTTTCGGACGGTTCGGCCCGTATCACGCAGGTATGGGATGCGACCGTCGTGCAAGGCACCGAGTGGTACATTCCCATCGAAAACCTGGGCCGGATGACGGTCACGGACCTTACGGTCAGTGAAAACGGCCAGGAGTATATCAGCGAGGGCCGCCACTGGAACGTGGACCGTTCCCTGTCCCAGAAAGCCGGCCGCTGCGGCATCGTCGAGAAGCGGGACGGCGTCGAATTGTGCTGGGGACAGGGCTCCTACGGCGACCATGTCTGGACGGCCTCGTTCACCGTGACCGGCCTGGTCCAGTCTCTCCAGGATGCCGACGCCTTCAATTTCATGTTCGTCAATCCCGGACTCGTCGCCCCGCCGCAGCATGCCAGGGTGACCATCCGCAACGCCACCGGCGGACCTCAGTGGACCTATGACAACACCCGCGTCTGGGGCTTCGGCTTCATCGGAGACATCAACGTCAAGGACGGACAAGTCATCGCCGAGTCCTCCGAACCGTTCGGGCCGCTCAGCCAGCTCATCGCCATGGTGCGGTTCGAGAAAGGGCTGTTCTCCCCGGCGGTTTCCCGCGACATGTCCTTCGACGAAATGAAATCCACGGCCCTGGAAGGCAGCTCCTATGGGGAGAAAGACCCTGGTGAGAATTTCTTCCTGGCGCTGTTCGCGCTGCTTTTCTGCGGCGGTTTCTTCATGGCGGCGCGGGCCATCGTGCTGACGGCCATGGGCAAGAAATACAAGAAGTCCATGTACGGCAAGACCAAGATCACCGAGTGGTACCGCGAGGCGCCGATGGGCGGCGACCTGTTCGCGTCCTACTATGTCCTGGAAAACGGCTGGCGCTTCGGCGGCAAGACGTCTTCCAAAGGCCTGATCGGCGCGCTTTTCCTGCGCTGGATCCTGGACCGGAAACTCACCGTCCAGCCCGATCCCAAGAAAGCCAAACGGGTCAACCTGGCCTTCCCGGAAGGCATCGAGATCGCCGACCCGACCGAGCGGAGCCTTTATGACATGGCCCGGGAGGCCAGCGGCTCCAACCTGTTGCTGGAATCCGGCGAATTTGAAAAATGGTCCGAACGGAACTTCAAGAAAGTGACGTCCTGGCCGCTCAACGCCCAGCAGCGCGGCCACCGCTACATGGCCGACAAGGGGTATTTCCTCCGCGGGACGACCACCAACCAGGACGGCGCCCGCGAAGCCTGCCACGTCGTGGAATTCAAGAACTTCCTGAACGACTTCACGCTCTCCAAGGAGCGCGGCGCCGCGGAAGTCGGCCTCTGGAA
>Ga0256405_10009316_pt1 | contig 13499 bp, 11 predicted proteins | sample RumenRJG_02DNA_FD_189096 | JGI IMG/M metagenome (GOLD analysis project Ga0256405, IMG submission 189096) | Bovine rumen microbial communities from Lethbridge, Alberta, Canada - RJG_02 | ecosystem: Host-associated > Mammals > Digestive system > Stomach > Rumen | place: Canada: Alberta...
CAGCTGTAAGTAAACTTCCTGCCAAAAGAGAAACGAAGTAAAGAGGAGCTTTTTCAACTATAAAGAATACAAATATCCCTCCGTGGGGTGCCATTAATTTGCAACCGAACAACTCTGACAAAAATCCAGCAAAAGCAGCACCTAACGCGCAAGCTGGAACTACTTTTAGAAAATCTGAAATTAAATACGGCAAAACAGCCTCTGTTATAAAAGATAGTCCCATCAATAATGTGACTCCGCCGCGGCGTCTTTCAGTCCTATCAAATTTGCTTTTAAAAAGAAATGTTGCCAATGCCACTCCACATGGTGGGACCATCCCACCAACCATCGTAGCTGCCATAATATCATAGCTTTGATTTTCAAGAGAATTGATTGCAAAATTATAAGCCGCTTTATTAAATGGTCCACCCATATCAACCCCCATCATAGCTCCAATTACTGCTCCAAGCTGAGTATGACCTCTAGTCTCTACCTCTTCAAGCAGGGCAAAAAATGCATGATTAATCTGACTTGATGCAGGTTCAATAATGTAGGACATAAGAATATTCATAAGTATTAAGCTGGCTACAGGGTATACTATTATTGTTGCATATGCCCTTACAGCTGGCGAAATCTCCTTCACCAGGTTTTTCATCATTTTTACTCCATATCCAGCAATAAGCCCTGCCAAGAATGCGCCTAAAAATCCAGCAGTTGAATTAGCTGAAACATATCCACCCATAAATCCTGCCATAAAGGCTTCGTAGCCACCTAAATAAGATGCTATAAAAGCTGCGATAATAGGCAATAAAAGGGCAAATGTTGCATCACCTATATTTTTGAAAGATTCAGCTAAAGCTGTAATTGATCCAAAACTAGAGATTTCCTTGACATCAAGTGTGTTAATATCAACCGATGCTCCGTCAACCAAAAATGAAACTGCAATAAGTATTCCGCCACCTATCGCAAAAGGCAGCATGCGATTAACTCCAAACACAAGTGCATCTAATATTTCTTGTCCCTTAGAGGTGTAGACCTTATCATTATTGTTGGTCTTTCTAGAATGCGACTTGTATTTAAGCATGTCTGATTCATCTATATTTATAGTCTTATCTTCTTTTTCTAACTGCCTTAAATCGCCTTCGTTAGAATCCTTTTTCTCATTCTCACAATCTTCCGAATAAATATCTTCATAAATGTTAAGCTGATTTCTACCATTTTCCTTGGAAACATATAGTGCCTTGTCAGCCCTCTCCATATTGTATGTGATATTGGTATTTTCACCTATAATGCAAGAACCCATACTAAGAGTGATATTCAAGCCATCAAGGAGCTTCTCCTTTGCAGTATCACAAATAAGCTTCCTAAGTCTATCGTAAATAGCACAATAGCTTTTCCTGCTACCATCAGAAGTATATATACCAATAAACTCGTCTCCACCCCATCTGCCTATAATACATTCATTGCCATCTAATTCTTGTAAAAGATTGCCCACCATGGCTAGAGCTACATCACCTACCACATGTCCTTTTGTGTCATTTATTGTTTTGAACTTATCTATATCAATCATGAAAAGTACAGCGTGCCTTGCAGCACCTTGACTAACCAAAGCATCATAGCGACCTAAAAAATTCTTTCTATTGGATAGTCCCGTCACTTCATCTATAGTAGCAAGCCTGATAATTTGACTTCTGAAGTGCTGCATAAATGAATTTACTATCAAAATAATAGTCAAAAATAGAGTACCAACCAACACGTCGATTGCCACTATCATTGTATTAGAATATGTTCTTGCCTTTGTCTTATCTGCAGTCACATATAGCGTATATTCTTTATCTTCAAGTATTTTCTCATAATTTAGCTGATTTTCTTCGAGAACATCATCAGTATAAAATGAATAACAGATATTACCATTCTTGTCCTTCAAGATAATATTTAGATTGTATCGAATCCTATATTCACTTAGAATATCATCCCAACCCTCAGTTTTAGAGACATTCAAATAGTGAACCATCTTGTTAACACTATCATCAATAATTTCTCTATATTGTCTATCCTGTGTAGTAACAAGCATAGTTGTAGTTATAAAAATACATGCAAAAAAGGTAATAACTAAGATAATATCAAGAATAATTAACCTGTAATTGTTAAATCTATCAGAAGTTTTTTTATCAGCCATAATATACTTTTATATCCTTTATATAAAATATTCGGACACACTGTGGCAATTCACACCATCCAAGCATATTATATACTCAAGTTATGAATTAATGGTGATTTTTTCCATCACTTGTGTATATCCATATATCCAAATCCACTTCTCCTTCAATACCATCAACAGTGCTGGTGTTAGAATACTGCCAACACTGAAAATGATACGGAGTCTGTGGTACTGGCTCATAATCCGCATACCAAACTGGATATTCTGTAAGCTGTGACAAGTCAAGTTCAAATGCCTCCCACAGCATGTTTGCATATATCATAGGCTGATAGCCATTTTCAAATATTTTTTCGCAAAACACCTTGGTGTTTTTTGTAAACTGTTCACCTGTTACATCATCAGTCCTTGCTTCATCATCTAAAATGCTCTCTGGATCATAAACAACAGGTAAATCTAACTCTCTTCCATCGAGTATATTTAATACAAACTCAGCCTCTTCCTTTGCCTCATCTTCATTTATAGCCTGAGCAAAAAAGTAAACACCCACCTGCAAGCCTGCTTCCCTGGCCTGAGTATAGTAAGTTTCAAACATCTTGTCGGCATTTAAAGAACCAGTCTGACCATAGCCTCTATAGCCAATTCGCAAGATTGCGAAATCAAATCCAGCCTCCTTGACCTTGTTCCAATCTATGTCTCCCTGATGATGTGATACGTCCACTCCAAGCATGTAATCTGAATCAGCAAACTTTACTTTTTGCCCATCAAAAGAGAATGCCTTGCTATCATATTCGTTAGCAGGCACATCTGGGTTTATTATTGTTTCGTATTCTTCTCCGAAAACATCCCTAAATACAAGGGACTCCTCCGATTTTTCTTCCTCAGCTTCAGCTACATTAGCTTCCTCCACCAATGCATCTGACCCCAAATCATCCTTTTTTGCACCGCAGCTCATAAGTGTTAAAGCTGCCAGTAAAAAGATGATTTTTACACTCCCCTTCATCTACATTACTCCTATATTATTAAATATTCCAGCCTATCTATAATCGTTCCAAGCCGCATTGTAGCTTTCTGCAGCTTGCTTATCCATTCTCTGCTTGCGATTGCTTTATCAATACTTCACTATAAAGCCTCGCTCATCATCTTCCACTGGGATTTTTTCTTTTTTCAGGTCATGAATTGCGATGAATCTATCTGAAGCAAGTGATTTTAAAAACATATAAATTTCCTGCTCCGAACCCTGAACTTCCACAGTAACCGAGCCATCATACTCATTTCTCACATATCCTGTGAGGCGATATTGATCTGCGATATAATTCGCCTTATATCTAAATCCAACACCTTGCACACGACCACTAAAAACCATGTGATATCTAACTAATTCTTTCATTTATTATCCTCAATACAGGTAAAAAAATATCTTAGATTATTTTATCAAAGCTATGGATAATATGCTACAAGACTATTTACTTACACCTAAAAATTCATCGATGGCGTTTAGTACAGGAATTGCATACTCCCTGCTGCCAAACAACCACTGCTCATGCTGCATATCAAACTCACGAATATCCGGATTATGGAAATACTTTTTATATCTCTTCAAATACTTCTCACCCATTTTATTGGCATAGATAAAATGCGCTGTTGTATTCTCCACATTTATATCATCCTCTAGATGAGTCAAAAGATCTGTATAATACTCATTCCTTATAGATTCCGGGCTGAACTTTGAAAAGCATTTCATGAAGCGCTCGGCATTTTCATCATCCATTAGAAAGAACTTTTTTAATAATTCTTTTGTCCTTTTTTGTTTCTTTTCATTTTTAGTAAAACTTGTAAGAAGCGGCACCACAAGTGCTGCCTGTAGCTTCGCAGCCACCTTCCCACTCTGATCCAAGTCAGGGCTTCCAAAGATTGCGTGGTCCACATGCACTTTCTGTCTTTGAACCAGTTGTCCTACAAAACTAGAGCCTAATGATGAACCAATAGCACCATCAATTCTTCCACCATGATTTTCTATAATATAGCTCTCTATCTTTTCCGTAACAGTGAGCATATCTGAAAAGAATGAATCCCCACCATCAAACCCATCATAATTTACACAAATCAAATGATACTTTTCAGCCAAATCATCAATAACTGTTCCAAAATTAGTCTGCCAATCACAACATGTCCCCGGCAACAACATCAGTGTTTTTCCAGACATGTTTCCCATCTCTTCGTAAGTCATAGTTTTCTCCTAGCATTATATATTAAGTAAATCTTCATACCTGTTATATAATACTACTTCACGTTAGAGAATGCTAACCCGTAATGCACTAATAGGCATAACAATTATCATAGATGGAATCATGCCCACCATTAATTCCAAGCAGGAATTAATGGTGGGCATTACCTTTTCTTTGAAAGTAATACGCTTCTAGCCTTATCTTCTGTATCATCTTCCTCATCATATCCATCATAAGGCGCATCGGGATCCGAATACTTTTTTGAAAAAGGCTTACATATCTCATCAATATGCGCGAAAACAAAATCAAGATTATCCGTCCATCCTGTATGGCCAGTAATCACTGAAATATGATGATTTCTGCCTCTGATGTTTTGCTCAAGCTTATGAAGGGACTCCACAGAAAGCTTATTATCCTCAGCCAAGGTACTAATAAAGCTATATCCTCCATCGGCCCCAAACCAGATTGTATCACCTGTAAACAGGTACTCATCATCAATCAAATAAACCATATGCCCCCATGTATGCCCAGGCACCAAAATGCATTCTATTTTTATATCATCAATATAAAAGACTTCTCCATCCTTCAACAGCTTCTTCTCATTCGGCATCTTCACCATCGGAAGCTTATATAAGCCTCGAAATACTTTTCTACGAATTTCCCCAGTTAAATATCTATTTTCAATCTCGCCAATATAGACCGTCGAATCCTTAAACAACAATTCACTATCATTCTCCAGCGCTCCGACATGATCTGTATCCTGATGAGTAACCAATATATGCCTGATATTTGCTGGGTCAATATCCAGCCACCTCATCTTCTCTTCCAGCTTCTCATAATTGTAGCCAGCGTCAATCATAATAGTTGTTCCATTTTTCGTGTAAAAGAAGATATTTGCAACCCACTCTCTTACACACGCTACACGCTCATCAATCCTGCCTGTATTTAGCGGTTTGAATATTGCTTTCCCTCTAAATAAAAGGCTCATTGATTTCTTTTGATGTTCTGAATCTTTTCTAGCCATAAAATCTCACCCCTTTATTTAATTTCGAACGTGAATATTTTACCACTGCATGTTAGTTATGTCTAACCATTTTCTGTCAACAAAAAAAGATAGGAATCCGAAGATTCCTATCTCAAAACTCTACTATGCTTCTACCAGCACACCGGTGCGGTATGCTTCAAGTAGTTCTTCGAGCTGAGCAATTGTTTCTTTTATGCCCTGCCCAATATCAGTGTCGGCAACAGTCTTGCGTCTTTCCACATGCTGCACCAAAACTGTGTCAGAATGAATATCACTACCTGTCTCTACTGCCTTTTCAACAGATTCAAATGGCTCATGTGCAGCAAGCAGGAAGCCATATGAATTATATGTAAGAGTATATCCAGCGATTCCAGTCTTTGGCTGATAAGCTTTTGAAAAACCACCATCAATTACAATGAGACGTCCACCGCATTTGATTGGAAGTTCACCCTTTTTAGCCTCAACAGGAACATGTCCATTAACAATACGGCTATCTGGAGAATCAAGCCCAAACTCTTTTAAAATCATGGTCACTGTTTCGTCCTTATCATACCAGGTATAGTATGGATTCTTTTTCTCGACATGAGTCTCTTTATCCTCCACAAAATACCTTTCAAAGGTAGCCATTTTATCCTTGCCAAACACAGGCGAATTTGCATGGCACCATGTATACCAAAGCATGTTCATGCCTCGTTCCTTCTCAACTGGATCGATTGCGTAGTAGCCTTGGCGAAGCAGTTGTTCAAGAGCATCATAAAGTGCCTTGCCCTTGTATTTCTTCCCGCAAAGCTCCACCTCTTTCAGCTGGCCATTATCGTCAAGTGGTACGCAGCCATGGAATAACAGGTTGTTGTTATATGTCTTGTATAAGCTTCCTTTTCTGTATAAAAAGCTTACATGCTCCTGCAGCTTTTCGCAATTGATAAAACCGATTCGAAGCTTTTCCATTACTTCTGCCTCCTCAGCAGATAGTGCATATGGATCTTCTGGATTTAATGTTGGGAAATTGGTATCAAGTAGCTTGTATTCCTTATCGTTTATACGAACTACACCTTTTTCCAAATCCATCTTGTCAAGCAATAGTCTATCTTCCATATGAAGTTCTGGATGCTGCTTTATTAGCTGACCTTCAATTTTAAACTGAATAATAGCCATTGCTTTATGCATTTTCCTATCACATTCAGCATTTGAAAGATCATACTCTCCTTCACGATAATGAAGCTTAAAGCAGTCGCAAGGGTCATTTTTGTATGCCTCAACAGCAAATCTGTAAAGTGGAAGCAAGTTGATTCCATAACCATCTTCAAGAATGTCCAGATTGCCATATCTTGCTGAGAATCTAAGCACTGTCGCTATACAGGCAAGCTGTCCTGACGCTGCACCCATCCACACAATATCGTGATTGCCCCACTGGATATCCACGCTGTGATGTTTCATAAGAGTGTCCATGCATTTATGTGGTCCTGGACCTCTGTCATAGATGTCTCCAACAATATGAAGATGATCTACAACGAATCGGCTAATCGTATTTGACAAAGCAACAATAAGCTCGGGTGCTTTTCCTATACGAATTACTGTATGAATGATTTCATTGAAATATGCCTCTTGATCTCCATGATCTCTTCTTCCAGTAATTAATTCTTCAATGACATAGGCAAAATCCTTAGGCAAAGATTTTCTCACCTTGGAGCGGGTATATTTGCTAGCTGCCGATTTGCACACCTGAATAAGACGATTAATCATCACCACATACCAATCGTCCATGGAATTGCCCCAGGCAGATTCCTTTATCATTCTAATTCTTTCTTCTGGGTAATATATAAGAGTCGCTAAGTCACGTTTCTCTTTTTCAGAAAGCATATTCCCAAACTCTTCATCAATCTTTCTTTTTACGGCACCTGAGCCATTTTTGATGACATGGGCAAACTGCTCATCCTCACCATGAATGTCAGATAAGAAATGCTCCGTAGCCTTTGGCAAGCTCAGGATTGATTGTAGGTTGATGATTTCTGTAGCCGTTGTAGCTACATTAGGAAATTGCTTTGACAGAATTCTTAGATATTGCTCTCCATAATTTTTCTTATTTGGCATTTTTTCCTCCTATTACTCCCCTCTTTATCTCAATTATTGACGATTATGACTTTAAGTGCAAGTACTGAATAATGTGCAATAATTGCTAATTTGTTAACACAAATTAAAGATTTTGTGTTTTTTTTAGGAAATTCAGCATAATTTAACGATAATAGTATATTATTGTAATGAAGTGCGAACATATATTTAAGGAGAGGCACATTATGAGTAAATTTATCGTTGCTGGAATTACTCAGCTAGAAACAATCGTTAAAGTAAAAGAAATTCCAATTAAGTATGTACCTTATACTGGAGAAAGAGATACTATCTATGTTTCGGCTGGAGGCGATGCTTTCAATGAATCTCTTGCACTAAAATGGCTCGGTAATGATGTTGAATTCATGACTGTCGTTGGTGAAAAAGAAGATTTAAGCATCTTTAATCCTCCTGATCGCGAGGTAACTCTTTCCACCAAATACGCTCTTCCTATTATCAAGGAAACACCTATGGAGGTCCATCTTTATGACGCCAGAAGAAAGTCTCAGTGCTTCGAAGATTTAAAGGACATCCGCGATGCAAAATATAATATGCTATTGGTTGATCCTTTGGTTCCAGAATGCGATATGATGGTTCTTTCAAATGTTAACTTCTGCAGACCTTTCATAGAAAGAGCTATAGATTATAAGAAAAAGCTTGCTGTTAAGATTCATAGCTTCAAAAGAGAAAAAGAAATTTACAATGAGGATTTCTTAAAGAATGCAGACATTCTTTATTTCAATGATAATTCTATTGAAGAAGATCCTTATGATTTTGTAAAAGAAATGGCTGAAAAATATGCCCCTGAAATTATTCTGTTAGGTCAGGGTGAACATGGTGTGGTAATTTATGATAAGAACAAGGAGTTTACCGCCCACTATGATCCAGTTCGTTCAGGACAGATTGTAAACACAGCTGGCGCCGGCAATGCCCTTTTCGCCTGCTTCTTGCACTACTATTTGAAGACACAGGATTCAAAAGTTGCAATTCATAAGGCATTACTCTTTGCAGCCAACAAGATTGGCTACATGGGTACCTCAAATGGATTTATGACTGAAGAACAGCTTGAGCATTGGGATCAGTTGATTTGGAACCCAAGAAATTCAATGTAAAATATAAGCCCATGGTCGAAAGGCCATGGGCTATTTAAATGCACTATCCTAGAATATCAATGTACTCTCCTGCCAATGCCTTGTTCATGCTTCGAACTGCACAGAATTTTCCACACATAGAGCATGTATCATCAAATTCAGGCGAACGGTCTGCTCTAATTGCTTTGGCTGTTTCAGGATCAAGCGAGCATTCCCACTGCTTGTCCCAATCAAAGCACTGTCTTGCAGCGGCCATGGCATTGTCCTGATCCATAGCATGAGGAATATGTTTTGCAATGTCAGCTGCATGAGCTGCAATTTTCGATGCGATTATTCCCTGCTTTACATCATCAACATTTGGGAGAGCCAAGTGCTCTGCCGGTGTAACATAACATAAGAAAGCTGCGCCAGACTGAGCTGCGATAGCTCCGCCAATTGCAGAGGTGATATGGTCATAGCCCGGTGCAATATCTGTAACAATCGGTCCTAGTACATAAAATGGTGCGCCCATGCAGATTTTCTGCTGAATCTTCATATTGGCTGCAATTTCATCCATTGGCATATGTCCAGGGCCTTCTACCATCACCTGAACGTCCTTTTCCCAAGCTCGCTTTGTAAGCTCTCCAAGACGAACCAGTTCTTCTATCTGACACACATCAGATGCGTCGGCCAAACATCCTGGACGGCAGGCATCTCCAAGTGAAATTGTAACATCATACTCACGGCAGATATCAAGAATCTCATCATAGTATTCATAAAATGGATTTTCTTCTCCTGTCATACACATCCATGCAAACACAAGGGAACCTCCACGAGACACAATGTTCATTTTACGCTTATGCTTCTTAATCTGCTCGATTGTCTTTCTGGTGATTCCACAATGAAGTGTGACAAAATCCACGCCATCTTCTGCATGAAGCCTTACCACATCGATAAAATCCTTTGCTGTAAGAGTTGCAAGATCACGCTGATAATGGATTACGCTGTCGTAGATAGGCACTGTTCCAATCATTGCTGGACATTCTGATGTAAGCTTTTGTCTGAAAGGCTGAGTGTTGCCGTGGCTGGACAAATCCATGATAGCCTCTGCCCCCATATCAACAGCTGCCATCACCTTTTCCATCTCAATATCATAATCCTTACAGTCGCGACTAACACCAAGATTTACATTTATCTTTGTGCGAAGCATACTTCCTACACCTTCAGGATTGATGCATTTATGATTAATATTTGCAGGTATTACCACCTGACCTTTCGCAACCAGCTCTCTGATTTCCTCAGAAGTGCGGTACTCCTTGAGTGCCACCTGCATCATTTCTGAAGTGATTATCCCCTTGCGAGCCGCATCCATCTGTGTTGTATATTCTCTCATTATCTTTCTCCTCTAAACATATATATAATCGTTAAATACTGGCTGTAAGCCTTCATCTGAAATGTCGTTATACATTTTAATTAAGCTTCTGCCATCTGATATTTCAAACTGCTCATCTCCGGCATCTTCATCCACTTCTTTTCCTGCGTACTTTTCCTCGTGGTCACCAATTCCAGTTGAAACACCTGCTGACACCTTTGTTGCCGCAATCTTAACTATTCCATTTCTAAATTCAGCAGTCTCTCTAGATGATACTGTTATGCCCACAAATGGAAGGAAAATCCTGTAAGCACAAAGTATCTGGCAAAGCTGCTTTTCCCCAACGTCAAGTGGATTGATGGTATCATTATTTATGATTGGTCTTAATCTTGGGCATGATAGTGACATTTCTGCATAAGGATATTTTCTCTGCAGAAAGTACACATGAAGGGCTGATGCAAGGGCATCCTTTCTAAAATCGGATAAACCTAAAAGCGCTGAAAAAGCTACACCCCTCATTCCACCCATCAGTGCTCGCTCCTGTGCATCAAATCTGTATGGCCAAATCCTCTTATTTCCCATGAGGTGAAGTGTCTCATACTTATCAGTATCGTATGTCTCCTGAAATACTGTGACATAATCAACTCCACACTCATGAAGATATTTGTAATCCTTTACGTTTACAGGATAGATTTCTATGCCAACCATCCTGAAATACTTACGCGCAATCTTGCAGGCTTCGCCAATGTACTTCACATCAGACTTGCTAGGACTTTCACCTGTAAGAATCAGAATTTCTTCCATTCCACTGTCAGCAATTATCTTCATTTCGTGCTCTATCTGCTCAATAGAAAGCTTCAGGCGATTGATTTTGTTGTAGCAATTAAAGCCACAGTAAACGCAGTAGTTTTCGCAGTAATTTGCTATATATAAAGGTGTAAATAGATATACCGTATTTCCGAAGTGCTTACTTGTTTCAAGCTTTGCTTTTGCTGCCATTTGCTCCAAGAATGGCTCCGCCGCTGGTGATAGCAAAGCCTTGAAATCTTCTATATCACACTTACTTTTTGCGAGGGCTCTTCGCACATCTGCAGCTGTATATTTACTGTAGTCATAAGATTCCATTTCAGACATGACATTCTTGCATACATCAGACTCTATCACGTCCATCCCTGGTAAGTATTTCATATGGTCGATTCGGCAGCTTGGATCTGTCTCAAGTCTATGCTTTTTTTCAAGAGCTGTGGCTGTCAGCTCATCACTATCAATAAAAAACCTATTCTCCATGTCAGCCTCCTAATGCAAAAATCCTGTAAGCGGATCTGATGCTGAAGCACCGCGTGTTAGTACTCTTCCAAGCCCAGCAAGATAAGCTTTTCTACCAGAATTTATAGCGTCCTTGAAGGCTGATGCCATAAGAGTTAAATCTCCTGCTGTGGCAAGTGCCGTATTTGCCATAATAGCTGCGGCACCCATTTCCATTGCTTCGCAAGCCTGAGATGGTGCACCAATACCTGCATCTACAATTATTGGAAGATCAATTTCGTCTATTAAAATCTGGATAAATTCTTTTGTAGCAAGTCCTTTGTTTGATCCGATTGGAGAAGCAAGTGGCATAACTGCTGCTGCACCTACATTTACAAGCTCCCTTGCCACATTTAAATCTGGATACATATATGGCAGAACCACGAATCCTTCCTTGGCAAGGATTTCTGTAGCCTTAATTGTCTCATAGTTGTCTGGTAGTAAATACTTGCTATCTCTCATTATTTCAATCTTTACAAAGTCGCCACAGCCCAACTCTCTTGCGAGTCTTGCAATTCTAACTGCTTCCTTTGCGTCTCTTGCGCCACTTGTATTAGGAAGAAGTGTTACATTCTTTGGAATGAAATCCAAAATATTTTCCTCTTCTTTTGTGTTAGTACGGCGAACTGCAAGAGTGATTATTTCTGCGCCCGCATCTTTAATTGCCGCATCAATTAATTTCATTGAATATTTTCCAGAACCCAAAATAAATCTTGAATCGAATTCTTTACCACCAATTACTAACTTATCTTTTTCCATTTCATTATTCCTTTCACATTTTAAGGCGTCTCACACCCCATAAGAAATCGCAAAACCATATGTGCTTCATGGGCGGCGCATACCATTACTCGACTAGCCACCAAGCCAATTCCATCATTAACATCACTCACCCCATCGCCGCTGATATAAAGCCTGCCAGATACTTTTCGAGTTGCAATATCATTGGCGCTGCCAAATCCAGCCATGCCCGAGCCCGCTATAATAGGCTTGTCATTGAATCCCTCTAACACAGCGTTCACAAGCATTGATTTGCACCAAGCCTTATCAAAAGCTTCGCACACAATATCTGCATCTTCGATTAACGTATATACGTTATCTTCTGTTACCTTCGTGTTATGACATTCAATACTAATGTATGGATTTATCTCTAACAAATTCTCTTTTAATGCCTGACATTTTGGCAGCCCCACCTGGCTTGCCTTATATTGCTGCCTATGTAAATTAGTTACATCTACATCATCAAAATCTATCAGTATCAGCTTCCCAATTCCGGCTCTAGCAAGACAGATTGCTATATTTGAACCAAGGCCTCCAAGGCCACAAATTGCCACCGTTGCATCGCTAAACTTACGCTGATTGTCGGCTCCATGACGTTCTTCTAAAGCCTGATAAAACTCTTGTTTTGTAGGAATCAAATCATCCACCTCCCACAAAACTAACTACCTCTAAAACATCATCGTCCTTGAGAATAGTATTGATATAATCAGCTTTTGAGACTATTTCTTCATTAAGTTCAACAGCGATAGTTCTTTTGTCATAATTCATTGCAGTAATTACTTCTTCTACGCTTTTGCCCTTTAATTCCTGTTCAGTTCCGTTTATAAACACCATAGGCTTCTCCTCCCTTTACACTAAGCTAAACATCCCTACCATATGATTAAGTGGTCCATGACCATGGCCCAAATCCAAATCTGCAGAAATGGCATTTTCAAGATAACGCTTTGATCTTGAAATTGAATCTTTCAAATTGTAGCCAAGAGCAAGGTGTGATGCTATGGCGCTTGATAGGGTACAGCCTGTACCATGGGTGTTAGGATTATTAATTCTTTTTCCTTCAAACCAGGTAATTACCCCTTTATCAAACAGCACATCGTTTGCATCAGCAACACTATGTCCACCTTTAACAAGCACTGAACAACCATACTTAACACCAATGTCTACAGCTGCATTTTCCATATCATCCCGGTTATTTATTTCTCTTCCAGTTAAGACCTGAGCTTCTGGAATATTTGGTGTAATTACTTTAGCAATTGGAAACAGATATTTTGCCATAATATCTTTTGTGGAATCCTTCATAAGAACACTGCCACTGGTTGCCACCATAACCGGATCAACCACCACATTTCTACACTTGTATTCCTTCAGCTTCCGTGCCACCACAAGAACCTGCTCGGCAGATGGCAGCATGCCGATTTTTACGCTATCTGCTTCAATATCCGAAAGACAAGAATCGATTTGTGCTTCAAGCATATCAAGG